>Ga0209208_10004587_pt1 | contig 19540 bp, 15 predicted proteins | sample S1TSphfallax_3_FD_187694 | JGI IMG/M metagenome (GOLD analysis project Ga0209208, IMG submission 187694) | Host-associated microbial communities from peat moss isolated from Minnesota, USA - S1T2_Fd - Sphagnum fallax MG (SPAdes) (version 2) | ecosystem: Host-associated > Plants > Peat moss >... | reverse complement strand
ATGTTTTGACCAGTCACACTGGGCATGTTACAGAATCAGTTACACAATCCTTCAACAAGAACATCTAGGGCATTAACTAACTATCATAAAACAGAAGAAAAACCCTGTAAATAAAAATCAAGGATGGGAACCCATCCATCAAAAGTACAAGGCAAATGAGAATGTAAGTAGACACAACCCAAAGGAAAAAACAAAAGCAAACAAGCAACAAAAATCAGGTAAAGATCTTATGCAAAGAGGACTCATGACTACAAAATGACAATCAACGATAACAAAGAAGACCAAAGACGAAAAAGCTGTCATCTGCCACAAATTGGCTAAAGGTGGACTAAATATGATGTGTGGAAGAGATGAGGAACCCCGACCAAGTGTAGCAGCCTGCTGAAGAAACCCCCAAATGACTTGAGCAACTCCTAGCAGTTGATGTAGGTGCATGTTGTATGTACTAACCAACATACTGAATTTTCATCACAAGACGAACAGTAATGGGAAAATTCAACCATGCTGGCTAGCTCAACAAAACCTAAAATAAGGAGGAGAAGCATGACTTCAACAATCCACATTGGATGCTTTCTTGTAGACAGCTTGACATACATCAGGTTTCTTGGACTCAGAATTGAAGCTATAAGTTCTTGGTCATCCCAGTCCTCTGGGTGGAAAGATAATTGCATCATTACCATGAGAGGGACTAGCTCTCTCCCTTCTTTGGTTCCTGCAGGCTGCATATCTTTTGGCCTTTCTTTGGCATTCCCTTTTGTCTTTGGTGTGATGGTTCTGGCCAAGTTTTTTTATTGTATTTTTTGACATTGCATCACGTGGATTGTGATGATGAAAGAAAACATTTATCAACTGTTTTGATTGAAGTGCATAAAAGCTCCAAATGAATGTGCTGCAACATGTATCTTAGTTGCATTTCAATCTTTGATCCCTTTGGGTGGCAAAATATCTCAGCCACTGTAGATGATACTTCAGTCATCTCTGGTACAAACTTTGCTTCTAGTCTGTGCAGGAATCTAGAAATGGGCCTTGTTTGCCCTACCATGATGTGAACAATACTTGCTCTTCATTGCACCTCCCATGCAATCTACAACAGGATGGACCTGTGTTGATTCTCCAACAATACTATAAGTGGTCACTCAGATAGACATCAATGCACAAATCAATTTTCTCACCTTCACATGGTCAACTCCTTATGGCATACAACAATCACACATTCAAAGCCACCAATATTTGTCATGGGCACTTCCATCACCTGCTTCCCAGTTATCATACAAGGCCAACTAAGAATAAGACAATTACCCCATCAGACAGTAATGATGGAACTAAAAACAATCTGCAAATAATTGTGTTCAAACTAGGCTGCAATACAGCATAAAGGGGAAAAACATCCTCAGAGTTAAAACATACTGTCACGTTATATTCAAGTCTCACATCACCAATGCCATGAAGATTCACCAAATGCCAAACACAGGAAACACCATTCTTCTGCAAATATTATATGTAGATCAGGAGCTTCTGTTGGACTATGTAACTGATTAGTGCACATTTGTTCTCATGATTTCACAAGGAATTCACTCAACATTCAAATCAAAATTTGTTAGACACTTTGGCAAAATCCCGTAGAGCATTTCACAATAGCCTCACAGGAATTGCATTGAGGGCAATGTTGGGATCCAAGGACAAGAATAAACTACCTGGAGCAACAATAAGTCTTTGCATTTGCTTACTCTCGCTAAGGCAACCCTGGTGTCCAAGCATCAACAAATAGCCCTAATGTCAATATCCATTCTTCGGTCCCCAGATGGAATGGCAGACAGATATGTACAGGTTCTGATAATGTCTGTTCCAAATGGTGTATCTGTCTGAAAGCTATTGTCTTATAAAACACAATGTATTGACCATCTATCTCTGGGAATCAATGTTGGCCAAATATAACAGGAACCTGGTTCCAAATAGTTTTATCAGTTTTTTGCAATAGGTCAGCAATTGAGAGTTAACAGAGTTTCTTGTAGTCCAGGATCACACTAAACTTTTGAATGCTTGCCAGTCATCCACTGAGGCAATCATCAGCTTATACCACAATGTGTTCTCTACAGGGAAATATGATTCTCTCCTAACACAGGACTTACCCAAGCGAAACACTGGGAGGATAGCTTTTCAATACAATCAGATATACCTGCTCCAGGAAACTCTGAGCTGGTCTCATCTACCGAAAAGTACTAAATTTGTTCTGCATGACCTTTCTGTCAGCAGTCATCATTGCTATTTCATCTGTCTTGCTTTTCCTCATTAGAAGGGTCACTCTTGGCAGATTGATGTTTTGATAACATTATCAACATATGGTTACACCACCAAGGAGCCTCCACAAAAGTGGTAAGAAGCAATCATGTATAGCAGGTAAGAGAAGGGCCAAGTTACAAGCCCTTGCAGAATGGACCTGGTCAAGAACTCGCAAGCCCCATGATTGGATTGTACTGAATCAGCAGCCAAATCAGCAGCCAATCACCCAACCTTGGAATGATGGCCAGGAGATGGTACCTCTGACCATTGTCACTTTCCATCAACCAAAAATGCAGAAATCTCTTTTCTGGTTATAAAGAAACAGGAGTTAAGGTCACCTTCTTTTGACAAAGCTGCTGAAGATACTGGAATGTGAGAAGGAACCTAAATAACAAGGCACAGCCCTAAGTTTCAAGATACAGAATTCAGAGGCAAATGTGAGAAGGAAAATGATAGTTCAAGCAAGAAAATCCACAGAATATGAAGACGAGAGTCAAATTGAAGCACAAGACCACCACCACCCTAGTGTGGAAGAGCCAGACACAATAATGTCCCACCTTACCCAAAATGCTTATTAGAACAATGCTACACTTGATTCACAAGTACAGCCTGGGAGCTCAACCTGCAAGTCATGCACATATATGTCATACAGCCCAGTGTTCAGCCCATGTAAACCTCCCATCCTAAACAATTCCTGCATCCATCTCTTGCACATTGATCTCAAAGTCCAGATCAAAATTACTTGCATAATACCCAGCATACTATAATCTTGAGACAAGAAAAATTACTGGTGAGAAAGTTGCCACCAGGTGATCATAGGAATGCATAACTCTGTGACGAGATCTGGCAAATTGACACTTCCAAGGTATGTTTAGGAAGGTGTGATGTACTTGTTTGTCGCTTCAGGGGGACTGATGGGTTGTGAAACCTGGTTCACAATAGTTGCAAAATGTAAGATTCTCCTGCAAACTCGTGAGCTCTCTATCAGCTGAACCAGCTGAACGTCACCCAAAGCATAGACATTTGCCATGTAAATGCAACAACCAGTCACAAGTCACAAACCATCTATTTCAGAAATCTGCATACATAATTGCTGAAAATGAACAAGCCAACCACAAAACCGTTAACATTTCAAGCAACATTTGCACGATTGGCTCTTCCACATGGACATTTGTTTGAACAAGTTTACATTAGATCTTGTTTCCACTTGTGCATCTGGGAGAATTGCGTAAACTACATAGGACAAAGTTACATTGTGATCTCCATTGCATGATAGAGGTTGTTCATCAGAAATGGTGGAAAATGGTTGGAGGCTTGGAATGGCCTCACCCTGAATCTTACAATCTCCTCCTTGACATTTATCACATCATGTCACATTATAGACAATCAGCAATGGTCCTGCTGTTGACACTTGTGCCCCATTATGAATCATAGAGATGGCTGATGGAAAACTATGATAGGCAGTACAAAAGCACTTGTGCTTCTTTTTTCCCTGATTGCTCATTGGTCTGAGCAACATGTATTTGGTGCTTCCCAGACACACATTCGGGTCCTGTTATGCACAGTTTGGGCTTGTAATGGATATAAACCTCATCCATTGCAAAGCCCAAAAACCTGCATAACAGGACTCAAAAGTGTTGCCCAGGTACAAACGCAAAACGTGCATTACAGGACTCAAAAAGTGTGGCCCAGGTACAAGCCCAAAACATGCATAACAGAACTCAAAATTGTGTCTGGGCAACATTTATGTTTTTTACGAGGACGATGGATCAGGCCAAGGGCAGACAAGGAAAAAAAAAAAGCAGACAATACTTTTGTCTTGCTTCCAATAAAGACATGTAACTGATTTAATTGTCTTTCTATGGTTGATGATCTTCTTCATATCCATTTTTACAGTTGTCCTTTGCATCATACGATAGTCATAGTCATAAGAGATGAATTTTAGTATCTATATATGATGAATGAGAACGAAATTAGAATGAAGAATTTCATTTGGCACATTCAGAATGGTGAGATTACAAGCTCAACAGTCTACTTTCCAGAGTCCACAGTCCCATCAAACTATCATACTCTATAATGAGTCTCAACACAACAATATAGGGCCAATAAACTAATCAATCTGAGCATAATGCCTCAATGCTCCTAAAGGCTTCTTACGACGGTACCTCGTATGTGCCCTAAGGTGGCAACTTTTTCAGTACATAATTGGGAAGGCACCTTTGTAACATGGAGGCACCTATTTCACACAGGGAGAAAAAGCTCCCCAAGATTGGAGAACTGTTTTGTGTGAACTCGCCACCTTGAGAGATGTGTATGCATGCATGTGGTTTTAGCCATCTGATTCCCCTAGTCAAGGCCTATAGGATCAACTAATGCAAACTTGCCAAAAACTCTTGAAAATAAAAACATGGAGACACAACTGTGACCTGGAAATTATTTCGAGTTCAACCAGATTCCGTCTTCATCAAAGGAATCAAGAGACGTTGCATGATGAAGAATCGAATTCGTTGCTGTCATTTATGGAAGCCAGTGGAGTGCCATTGGCTGACCTAGGAACACATAGTACTGTACTTTTACGAGCACAGATTTCCGCCATACCCTAACTTATCCTCAATTAATTGTTTTTAAAATTCACTCTATTATTTGTTTATGTCAATTTTCCTAAGAACAGCTTGCCTATTCAAGATAGGACATCTTCCCATTGTTTCTGTTAATGTAGTTGTTTCCAAAAAAATAAAATCTACTGAATAATCTCTCTTTCTTCAAAAATATTGTCAAAAACTAGTTTTTTTCTTTTTGGGGGTGAAAAAATCATCATGTTTCTACACAATTGTTCAAACAAGCAAGTAGTCAGGAAATAAAAAGGATTTTAATAAATTCTACTTTCAACAATGGTCTATAGCCAAACATGGCTAAATCTTCTTGTGTATGATTGATTGTCAATGTGACAACATCACAAAAGTGACAAAAAATATTGAGTAGTTTCAGATATTATAGTTGGAAAGATGAACAATGGATAATATTTAAAATGTCTCCATGTTAATGGGAGGGTTCAAAGTACAAACTTCTTATTTTGTTGTACTTACAAGGGAGAGTGCACAACCACACATGATGTAATTTTGAGATTTTTTTCACTTTCATTGCTAGGGATGTTAGGTTTTATATTTTGCACAAGTAAACACATGTTTTTCCAATACCCTCTTCAATCATCACGGTAACAATAGATGATACACATATTTTGACAAATGTAATCATTGTTGATTCAACTTGTACGAATCTTGTTTTGCAAGCTGTTTGTTTTAGGAGTGATTGTGACAATTGTAGCTCAAACAAAAATTGCACCATATTGTGACCGACACCTTGAAAATGATTTTATCTTTTTAACAATAGAGATATTTAAATGTTTACACCAACAAACAAACGACTTTTTTCATCGACGTGCTAACATTCCATGGTCATTGAAGGGCTTTAAAAGTCCTCCTCTTTTAATTATACATTATTTTATAGGCAAAAAGTAACAATGGCTCTTCAAACAATTCAAGCTGCCACTATCTTGTATCGGGCTGTTGTGGCAATCAAAGAGGCTACTTTTAGGTGTGATGTCCTTCCAAGTTTTTCACCCATCTTTTTGCATGCCTTGTTTCGTGTTACTGGTGATGGGTTTAGGTCCTGGGTTTTGTGTTTTCTCCTCTTATGGCTCTCCATTGTGCGTTCTGCACTTTTTAGGTGTGATCTCTTGTTTGGCATTCAGTCCTTTCTTTTTTCTTCTCTTGTTCCCTTGCTGGGTGTTTTTCCTTTATTTATTTATTTATCCTACTGTTCTTGGTCATTCACATCAGCAGCTGCTGAATCAACATCTTCCCTCAAGCCACTAAACTGTGACGTTCTCAAGTTCCTCTCTTACCACAAGAGAACACACATGGAGACAAGCCTCTACAATTACACAGACAAGAAAAGTTCCAAAGGAGTCAAGCAAAAAGCAAAAGCAAAAACTTACAAACAAAGATGTTTCTTTTATCTCTTGCTCCACTTTCTACTCCGGCAGTAAAAGATCTGTGTCAAATTCTCAACCATAATCGAGTGCACCTTCCTGAGCATATTTTTTCTTCTGCTGTTTGTAGGGCATTTTGAAAAATGGAAGGGAGAAGGCTCAAAGTTCAAATTCCATTCTTTTTGTCTCAAACCTCATATGTTTCATAGTTTCAATTTTATTTTACTTTGGTTTTGTTGAATTACATGAATTAGTTTATTTTATTACAGAAAATATGATTCAAGGAATTTAGATGTCATAAAGAAAGTTATGAATGTATAATTCAAAAAAAAAATTAAAGTTATATTATGTTTCTTCAAGTTTTTCACTTCAGAGATTTTTTTCAAATTATTATTTTTGGGTTGACAAATTGCACAAATTGGATTATTTGAATGTGGTGAGAAAAATTGGCTTGAAATCAAAAAGTGATCAGGCAATGAATAATTTAATGGATAATTTTTAAAAACAAACTAAGCCCTTAAATAAGGTTTAAATGTTTTAAGTGGAGGGTTTAGGGTAAAACACCTGTGCCTATCTTTTATAATTTTACCATCAAGGAAAAACGAAGAAAAATAAATTAAGGCACAGCGGAACAGAAATTCGCTCTGTAAAGGTACACTACAAAGATCAGCGCAGGTCTTGACGTTTTTCAGTTTTCAGCTCTATCTAGGTTGGAAGCTACTAGCACTGCCCCCATGTGCTCCACCACTTGCCGGTTTCCCCCTTTGCATCGTCATTGCTGGGGCCCGGGACAAAGGTGGGGGGCAAAGCTTTTGTGCATGTGCTCAAGCCCAAGGCTCCTCCGGTCCAATAGAAAATACACACAAGCATAAACGAAGGGCTTTGGGAATAACCTTGTACGTTGATCGGGAATAAAAACACCTTCATAAGAGCATCCACAGAAGTGCTCCGCACCTGACCCAAAACATTAAAATTGGACGAAGAATTGTGAAAACATTTCGGTTCGGCTCAACAAAATCACATTAGCCCAGCATTTTTAAGCAGTTAACTCGGTCGACTGGCCAATAATAACGATTGATTCAGGTGATTTCCCACTTATTTGCAGTCTCAGTTTTTGCCCCAAAAAAAAAACCCTAAACATGGATGTGAGAAACATTTTCGCAGCGTAACATCCTGAGCACCGCCGGGGATGCTTAGTTAGCGAAGAAACACGTAGGCCAGCTCAAAGCAGTTAAAAAAGTTGAACAACTAAAAGCAATTTGTCTAAACCCATTTTGTACACGTTCCATCTTGCGCAAGGGTGGAAGGCTATCGACGTCGCTGCAGCTACAGCGATGGACATTATGGCAGCCATGGCGATGGGTGGTAGCACTCTCACTGCATCTTGTTGCTGCTGCAATTCTTCGTCTTCGTCTTCTTCTTCTTCTTCGGCTGCTTCTTCAAATCTTCTTCGCTTCGTACGCTTCCCCAGTCGTCACCAAACGCATGCACTTTTGCCTGCTCTCAAATCCAACGGACTGCCTCTTAAGCTCCGTTACAATTGCTCAGTGCCGCTCATCCAACGTAAGTGCGTTGTGAGTGTGTACATGTTTATGTGTGTGCGTGTGCGAATGTTTCTCTTTTATTATTGTCGACAGCAATACTGGTTGGAAGTATTTTTCCTATGCTAGCAAATGTGTTTTTCCCTTCCATCTTTACAAGTGATGTATTGGGGGGAGAGGGAGAGGCGGATTGGGGTGGAAAGGTGGGCTTCTTGTGGAGAAATTTTGTGGCTGTAGGACGGCCCATAGACTGACAGTTAGGTTGATGAATACTTACAGTGAAAGGAAGGCAGACACGACTGGTTGCGGCTGCATTGAATGGGAATGCAGGAGATAAGGAAGAAGATGTGAGTGATGCGGAAAGGTTGCTGCAGCAGCAAAAGCAGTTGGAATTGGCAGAGCGAATAGCCTCCGGGGAATTCACAGTGTTGCCCCGGTAAGCAGCATGCATTTTTCACTCTAATGCATATAGTGTAGGACAGCAGGAGCTCCCCAAGCCTACTAAATATCATGCAACTCCATTCTCTGGACACTTGGGTCAAACAATAGTTTGAGATTGGGTTTTATGTTTTGGTGGATGCAGGAAAGATCGGACGCAGAAGATTAGACGAGCGCTGGCAAATGCAGGACCTGTTGGCCGCATACTGGCCAACAAACTGGTGCACTGGGAGATGCAGCAACGGGTTGAAGATGCACTGAAGATGCCAGAGACACGAGGGGATGTGAAGGCAGTTGTTGGTGAACCCTTTTTCCTTCCTCTCTACAAGTTGTTCAGAATTTATGGTGGTGTGTTTCGGCTCACTTTTGGTCCCAAGGTATGCTAAACCCTACCCACCTGCAATATCCTTTGAATACCTGTGATTTTGTAAGCTGCAGTAACTTTCATACATGCCGCCTATTTGCTACATCCTGGACCAGAAACAAATGGTTTGAGAAGGGGACCAGATCTTTTCAAAAAGTCATACATCTCTCAGAATATATCTTGGACAATTGAGATGAATTATCCAAGATAGATGCACAGGTGCTGCTCTACATGTTTTGTGATAATGTCCTCATCCTGTAACATGTGCTTGGTTTGAAGTTGTAAAGAAAACTGACACTGCAACATTGTATGTTTTGAAGTCATTTGTAATAGTGTCAGACCCACAGGTTGCCAAACATCTTCTCAAAGACAACTGCAAGGCTTACTCAAAGGTGTGCCTTTTGTTCAATATTCAATGAAGGCATTCTTGCTCACATAGATGTCTGCTTGCAAGCTTAGATAACATACTAAATTTGCTATGTGTGGAGCTATATGTTCTAGCATAGTTGTGTTCCCATTGAGCTTCCTGCTCAGTCTTTGGCCAATCTTGGCACTACCAAAATAACGAGTTCATGTTAGCTATCTGAATGATGGTTTCTACCCCATGCCATTAGGTGTGGGTCGTTGGACTTCTCCTGAACGACTCAGGGAGGTGGAATTAGTTTGGAAATTGCTCATGAGAGCTGATCTATCTTTCACAGGGTATACTGGCAGAAATTCTGGAGTTTGTAATGGGAACTGGGCTCATTCCAGCAGATGGGGATGTCTGGCAAGTGCGCCGGCGTGCCATAGTTCCAGCAGTGCATCGCAAGGTATCCACAAATCAATGTGTCATAAGCTTGTTAGGTCTTAATTGCTACTGCTAGCAAATGAACTAAGCCTGTCTAGGTGGCCCTCTCTCAAGAGAATCTAGTGCATCAAATGCATATGATGCCGATCTTTGATCTGAAACAAAGGATCTTGTTTTGAGGACTTTCACTGTGTTAAATTCTCTAGATGTAGTTCCATGACTTCTGCAGAGTAGAGATGTTGGAGATCCAAAGTAAGTTTTTTGCCTGCACTTCATCTACTTTCTATTAACAATCTTGTTACTCTTAGAAACCATAAGCAAGAGGAGAGCCTTGTACATGGTTTATGATCAACCATTTAATGCTGTTGTAAGAGTTTAACTGAAAATGGGTCATGAAAATCCATCAGAAATGGTTAAATTGGTGTGGCTTGTTTGTTTGTAGTTATAAACAGTGTATATGCTGTTGTCAGAGATAAGTGCAAAATGACCCACACCAGACACATCAGAGTTGCTTAAATGGTGCATTCATTAGTATTGATCAACATATTGGTATTGATCAATACCATCTTGGAAAAAATCTGTATTGTGCAGTATGTGGCAGCCATGATGGGCCTCTTTGGGAAGGCCACACAGCAGCTTTGTAACAAGTTGGATGTGGCAGCAACTAGTGGAGAGAGTGTGGAAATGGAATCCTTATTTTCACAACTTACCTTGGATATTATTGGAAAGGCTGTGTTTAACTATGATTTCAACTCATTATCGAATGGCAGTGGAATTGTGGAGGTAAGTGTGTTCTCCTGAGGAAGCAGGTGTTCTGCAGTTCATGTTTCACTCTGCTATGAACTTTCCCCCTTTGGTTCCTCTTGACCTCAAACTTGTGTTTCTGTGGGTAGGCTGTGTATATAGCAATGCAGGAAGCCGAAGCCAGAAGCATAGGAATTTTTCCTTATTGGAAGGTTCCACTGTTGAGACTCATTGTACCTCGGCAACGGAGGGTAACAGCAGCACTCAAACTCATGAATGAGACTCTGGACAACCTGATTGCAACATGCAAGGTGTGACAAAAGATTTGTATTCCAAGAGCTGTGTTGTGCATTATGGTTGTCCCAAAATTTGACTGTTTAGGGCTTGGGGAAGTGAGTTTTAAAGAAGTCATGATTTGTTGTCCTGCATGGGTTCTTCTTAGGGAAACTGTGCTACTTAATTCCCTTTTATAGCTGCAGCACTTGAAAAGATAAATGTCTGTTACATGCAGCGGATTGTGGAGGCGGAGGATGAGGAGTTTGAGGAGGAATACATCAATGATCAAGACCCTAGCATACTCCATTTTTTGCTAGTCTCTCGTGAAAATGTGAGGTTATCCCATGCTCCCTTGCTTGTCATGTGCAACAAAAGACCCACTTTTGGTTAAAAGTATCCTCAGATTCTGTGGCATGGCATGTCATTGACATGGAGATGGTTGTAGTTTGAAGGGGCCTTCAATCTCTCCTTGCTGTTTGGATGAACTAACAAATTCCCAGGCCACATAGTACCAACAGTAATTCCTTGCTACAGTTTGTCACCAAAATGGCCAGGAGCAAGTAATTTTGTTCTTGATGAGATATTCAAAGATATACTTAAAGAGCTGTTTGTGATTGATCATTTGACAGGTGTCTAACAAGCAGCTAAGGGATGATTTGATGACCTTGCTGATAGCTGGTCACGAGACTTCTGCTGCTGTCTTGACATGGACGTTTTATCTTTTAGCTCAGGTCACCAAGTTCACAATTCTGGTTGATTTTTTAGTTTCCCTTGGCTGCTCTTGCACAGCCATGGGTCCATGATCCATCTTAAGGACTTTGAAGAAATCCTGTGAATTCTTGTGCATAATTGCTTCTGGAGCTGTATTCTTGCATTTGCATATGTGTTTCAGCAGTGCCGAGCCATTTTTGCAGCTAACAGAGATGTTTATGTTTGCAGAACCCTGCTGCCACTGCCAAACTCCAAAAGGAGGTGAGCATATGTATTGTCTTATATGTATTGGTGGTGATTCACTGTTCTTCCTTCCACATTGGAAGATAGAACTCTTCTCTGGTATCCTTTACCTTGCAGCCCAAGTACATGTTTTCTGGTCCAAGGGAATTTGCTATAATCTATTGTAGGCAGGTTTATGTCTGAGTTATCTGGAGGTTTTCTGTTTCTGGACAGAGCTCTTTGTCAGATTGGATGTTCAATAGTGTTTCTTTGCAACTTGTGGTGCAGTTATGGTCATATTTGATCAGTCCTTGAATACAGGGACTTGTGGGACTCCTGACAGGTTGATTCAGTATTAGGAGATAAGCTGCCAAACACTGAGGACATGAAGAACCTGAAGTACACGACGCGAGTCATCAATGAGGTCAGCAGAACCTTTTTAACTTCATCACATGAGTTCTGTAAGTTGTTTTGGTTTGGTCAGGTTGCTGATATGTATAAGCTAATTTTTTTTGTCCTTGGCAGTCATTACGCCTGTACCCTCAACCACCTGTGCTAATCCGGCGTTCTTTAGAGAGTGATGTGCTGGGAAAGTATCCTATTAAGAAGTAAATTCTTTTCATCACTTCTAATCCAAAATTCTGTGCATCTTATTGGTGTTGCATACATGTGTCCATTGTATGTTGCTTGTCAAATCTTTGATAAACATGGAGATTAACATGTCTCTCACTTCTTCCAACTTTCACTTGATGTGACAAGATTCTGTTTCCATGGAGAACATTTGATGTTTACAATTTAACTATCATCACTCCATTCAGTAATTGTTGGTTTCATCATTGTTGCAGGGGTGAAGATATTTTCATTTCCCTCTGGAATCTGCATAGAGCACCTCATTTGTGGGAGAACCCTGAAGATTTCAATCCTGAACGATGGCCATTGGATCAGCCAGCTCCAACTGAAGTGAATCAAGATTACAGGTATTTTCCATTACCCTTGATTCTCAACAGCTCTGGCCATGTTTGGGCATTTGTAGAGTCTTTTAGTTTCTGCTGGAGTAATTATGATGTGGTATGGTGGGACACTGGCAGATACTTGCCATTTGGTGGAGGGCAACGAAAGTGCCTTGGTGACATGTTTGCCACATTTGAGGTATGCAATTTCACATTGGCTGTCATGTCTTTAAGACATGAATAAGCATATTTGGATTTAAATTCACTATAATTACTTGCTAATCATCTTCTGTACACATAGTACCTAAGCTCAACCTAAGAGAAGGATAACTGCAACCTGTCCTGACAATCCTAGTTATGTGTTGTCTTCCGGGCTCTGATTGCAGACAATGACTGCGCTAGCCATGCTTGTGCGACGTTTTTCCTTCAAGCTCACTGTTGGAGCACCACCAGTAAGTTTAATATTCCGTTCAAAGTGCAGGATCCTTTTGCAAGGAAGCATCTGTCTTGGATGATTTTCTGCCAGAGATCTTTCTCTGTGGCACTTTTCTGACTTCTGACTTTGCACCAAGGCTATGCAGCACCTGATATTTGGGATTCTTGTCTTCAGGTTGGCATGACAACAGGAGCAACCATTCATACAACAGCTGGGTTGCACATGACTGTAACGCGAAGGAGTCATCCCTTTGTCACTGAGGAGGCCACCTTGACAAATATTGAAGATGATGACTTAGTTAAAGAGTATCAATCACTATGACACTTTTTGCTTATCCACCTAGCACTGTCCCAAAGGTCAAGATGATGATCTGAATCAGTAGGGAAGGCATTCCTTGGGGTTCTAAGAGCATAAGTTGTAAGGAGCATGAGGGATTCCATGTCAAGCAAAAGCAGGTATGTGCAAAATGAGCAAGATGTAAATTTGTGGGGCCATGTAGAATGGTTCATCAGGGGTCATAAATCTCTCCACCTGCACTCAGAGAGAGGTAGCAGGTGCCAGGTCTATTATATCCGCTCTCACTGCCAAATTCAAATGGTGATAGGACAATACTTGCTTCCTCAACTGTCTCTACCTTCACATCTCACTCATCAATGGCAATGGTTTATAAATGCAGCCAGTGGCTGAGCTCCTACAGAGCTATCCTAGTGGTGGTGAATGACATGTGGGTTGCCAAGTTGCAGAAAGCTGAGAATAGTTGATTTCTTAAAGGCTCCTCCAGCACAGTTGAAGTCATCAAATTCTTGAATCACTTGAGATATACTGTTGACAGATCTTCTCCTCTTTTGTTGCAGTCCTTTGATTTCTCAGCTCTCTGTACAAAGATCAACCTATGAGAGATGGAAAGCTAGACTGAAAGTTCTATGCACCAAAGTTTTTGATAGGAATACTTGATTCTCATCATTTCAGTTTTCTGTTGGTCCAGAGGTGGGCTCTTTTGACTTCAAATTATTTTGTTTGAAGATAAGGACTAAATAAGGTTAGGTAGTCTCTCTGGAGCTTCAAGTAGCAACTGTTTCAGATTTTATCTTCTTGCCTACAGTTCCTGTTAGATAACTTATTACTCATCTCTGGTCACTCAATCTCAAGGAGGCAATTGGCATCCCATTTGGTACTAATTGTGCAGTTTTCTTAGCTAAATTCTTCCTGTTCTCATATGAGTTCAATTTTTGGACTCATCTTATAAAGTCTCATTCTTCTCCAGTTTATCTTTCTAAATTGTCCTTAGTAAGGGAATTTGTAACAGCTGATTAGTTCCTTGTTTTCTGATTTGTCCAACTTCATGTATCTAGACTCTATTGGTGCTGTCATATACCCTAAATAATTTGTGAGCTTAATTGTATTTCTAAAGGCTTTGCTTGCAATTTCTTGCAGTTAATGCTGAATCATGGGCAATGGACAAGTGTTTCTCAGCCAGAATATGCAGATACTAACATGATTTGTGTACCTCATGTGGATTCCAATACTTCTGATTTTGGAGTAGTCAATACCTTTTCAGTTTTCTAGTTTCTTTAGGATTTGTAGCTGGAGTTCTTTGTAAGCTCAAATGGTGGGCTTAATTAGTCTGCTGATCTTCCAAGCTTCTGTTAAGTTGGACAAGATACTTGCTTAATAAAAACAGATCTATGTAAAGTGGTGTCCACCGTTAGAATCTTCAAAATGATTATTTCAAGGGTGTTTTTCTCAAAGCCAACTTTGCTTATAGTTTATGCTCTTAAAATATCCTCCGTCTCCCTTCTCTCATTTTCTTCCTCTTTTCCTGTTTTTCATTTTTTCCTCTTTCCTTTTCTCTCTTTTGTGTTCCTCTTGTCTCTTGGTTTCTTTCATCTACTCATTCTCTTTTAGGTTTTGTTGAGTTAGCAACATTGGGCCCAAGTTGTCTTGTTACTATCAGTCTTGTAACTGAGACTCAGTCTGTAAGATAACATGTGACATTGATCTCCACCTGATGCCAGGAGTGAATGGAGTCAGTGGGGATGTTAGGGTGGTTGGGTAAATAGCATACATGTTTCCTTTAGCAGTCCCTGAACATGTGTGCCGAAGGTGTTGTTCAAACTGATCATTTGTTTTAGTTTTCTCTGTTCTTTAGGATTGGACTATCATTATGTGAAATCTTTATAACCTGATTATTATGTCATCTCTCAATTCTATTGAAGTTCACTTAAATTGTGATTATGGAAAAGTTCTTAGTTCTCATGAAGATATATATTTCACTAATTAGAGCCTAACATTGGAATGTTGATGAACCATCCAATTTTGGTTTGAATTTCATACTCATTCATCAGAGGAATCATACAGATTCAGAGTTAGAACAATTCTGCTGCTTGGTGAACTCTCATCTTTATGTGGAGCACATGTGAATTCAGTACACAGACCTCAAATTCTGAAATTCTCCTCAAATGCAACTTCTTGACTTGAGATGATGGGACTGTCATGCAGTGAACGCAATGGTCATGATAGAGATTAGAGAGAGAGAGAGGAAAGCTGTACATAGAGAACAGGACACTGATAGCAGGATTGCAAGCAAGGGGAAGGAAATGATAATCTTGGTTTCTTGCACAGCTTTTTAGTTGATTCCTGTGAATATAACGGTTTTGCAAGGAGAATATTCCGAATTGGATAGAAGATTTTTCCCAAATTAATGGAAATAAGCAACTCGTTGTGAAGTGGTTCTGCCTTTTCTGGCAGGATTGAACTATACTCAATAACTTGCAATTTCATATCACATCAGGCTATGCTGCACTGTATTGAATTATGCATTGTTGAGAATTCCCTTAACAATCATATTTTTGCAAGCAGTCTCAAGCAGCCAAAATCATTACAGCTCAAATGGAAGGATTATAAAACTTATGTCAACATGGAAAGCACCAGTCCATTTTTTCCTTTGTATTTTCAGGTTGCTCCCCAGTCTCAATTTTCCTGAGAAAAGGATTTTCTTTTTGAAAAATTCTGCCAATCTGGTGGGGGCCTTCTGGCTTCTGGAAGTTACAGTCCAGCCTACTGGCCTCACAGATCTCAAATCTGAAAAGCCCTCTATATGGAACCATCTCATATACACTGGCTCACCAGTCACAGTTCACTAGACTTTTCCAAGGGGGTGACAGTAGGTAATCTGGGTTGATTGGTGCATTTAATTGCATCCCAATTTTGATTCCTAACATTCCAGAATATAAAATCTGGAAATTGAGTTCAGAAAGTGAGCTAATAGAGTAATGGACTCCACTGAGATTATGAAGAAACAAAGCATCATTACAGATAACATGTGACATTCCACAAACATAGGTATCAATGATGTGACGATGCTGGATGTGGACCAAGATAGGGTGGTGTGATTGCCACTGGTGCAGTAATGTGTTCTTTCCCCCAGCTTAAAAATATGCCAAGGAATTTGTTTTTCTGTTGCATCTAATGTTTTTCTTAGCTGAAGATTTTAATCAAAGTGTGATAGAAGACTTTTGAATCTGCTGACTGATCAGAAGCTGCAACACACTTGGCTTCTTCGAGAGGCCTGTGGTTGTTTGTTTGCAAGTCTACACAAAACACAGAATCTCAAGACTAGTGCAAGTGGTCAAGGTTGTATACAGTGAGCCACTGTATCACCACTCCTGGTAATGTACAAACACGGAAGCAATACTCAGCTATGCAATGAAGTACATGGGGTTTGGCAACTTAAATGTTCGGTTTCCAGCTGCAGGTCCAGTTAGATCACTCCATTGGTCACCCAAAGAGGCCCAGATACGGTAGCCCTTCTCTTGAAGCTCCAGGCGCTTCTTTATTTTGTAAGCCGCAGCAGGAGTTCCCTCGTCCTCTGGAGATCTACAATTTACATACCCACTTCTCTTCAGGACTCAACTGCATGACTGGACAAGTAGACAAGAATTTATAGAGTTCAAGGAAGAGGTTTCAAATAGCCAGCAATGCAGAAAGGGACCTTCAAATTTTCTTTCAGTCACCTCAGTTAAGGTCAAAAGGAGATTCACATCTCTCTGGATATATCTATGATGTCCTTCTTGTGTGATCAACATTTCTCTGACCCTGTAACTAGCAGTGCATTGCAATTTATTACCACAAAATTCTGACAATCTGGGAATCTTTCAGTTGAAAGAGAACCAGAAGTTTGATCCTTTATCCTTACTGTCCAAGGAATTGAAGATAGAAGATTCACTCATCTGACATTAGGAATGAGCTCCAACTTTTCTCATGCATTTGCACTAATCTTGTTTTCAGTTTACAATTAATTTCAAAGAAGTTGTCATGTACCTTAGGATGAGGGAGGTCCAGGAGTCATAGCCAGCTGCAAGGAGGTTTTGGGTAGTGATGTTGCGTTGCCTCTCCGTCCGTCCTGTCATGAGAATCACTCCCCATTTGCCTGCTTGGAGCTCTTTGTAAAGCCTCAACACAGAAGCAATTACTGGAGCTATCCCCTCCTCCACCCATTCACTGAAAATTGCATGAACAAATCTCTCGCATCTGTGAAGACCAGGACACCATGAAAATCACTTCATAAGTACACTAGCAATAGTGGACAACTTTCTTACTCCGCATGATGATGGTTATGTATTTTCTTCATACCCGTATCGGTGTTGTTGGTAATATGGAAGATTGGAAAGAGCTGTCTCATCTATGTCGAAGATGACAACATCCATCCCATCACCCTGTGGCACCACATCAGAAAGATAGTCTGCCATTGCTGTAACAACACCATCTGCATCCACATCATACTGCCCATGATTCATGTAGTGAGCCACCATGCCTTCACACTCTTCTGGGACCTCCAGCCATCCCTGCATCACCATGGATACACAGTGGTCACCTAAACAGCAATGTGCAGGAAAAAAAGAGTCAAGCACATGAGTCTACACCAACTGACACATATCAACAGTCAAGAAGATTTGCTCCAACATTTCACTTCTTAACAATGAAGACTGCGGCAAAAGCTGTGCGCCTTGCTTTCATGTGATTCAGGCCTCTCATATACATCAGATCTCAGCTTAAGACCAATGTGTGTGTGTGTGTGTGTGAGAGAGAGAGAGAGGGTCCAGCATTAGGTTTCTGCTTCTATCACAGAATGCAATGGATAATCTAATGTCTACAACAAGCTTCAGAAACCCTAGGATTACAGTGAACATACACTCTCCATATCTTTCATGAATTGTTTTTGCTTCAGGAGGGTTTCCCAATTCCAAAAATCAGATGTCATGTTGCAAGACTTTTTTTTAATGAGTTGTCAATCAGAAACAGCCCAAAACACCGAATCCTGAATCTGTCAGGCCCCAAGCATCGTGAGGGTTTCGAGTTCCGTCATGTACTGACACCCACCTACCCACCCACCTGGAGATTGTTGACCTGGCTGTTGTAAAAGAAACTCGAGCAGGAAGTTTTCATGAGAATATGCCCATTGTCTACTATCCTCGTCCCCAATCCAAGCTCAGCGCACGAAGCCAAGAGCACCAAAGCAGAGATCACAAAACAGACAACAACTCCATCTGCAAATGACCCCATTTTCTAATAACAATTTCCCCTATAAAACTGCAATTTAAAAAAAAAAAATTTGAAAGAAAAACCCCAACCGGAGAAACAAATCGAGACGAGAGCAAAAGGAAAAGGGCTGAGGGAAAATATGCAAAAGCCAACCAAATCCCCAGGAAGTCTGCAGTCCTCTCGACTCTCGACCACCTAATTTCTTAAGAAAGGGAGAAGACAGAACAACACACATGGATTGTGTCGCAAGAAAGGATTGCGAAAAAAGGAAACTTTTCCGGTTTGTGAGCAAAGCAACGAACAGACGGCCAAAAAAGAGAGCAGGAAAAACAGAACTTGGGAGATAATGATAACAATATGGAAAGGCAGATCTTGTAGACGCAAGCGCGTGAAATGCAAATTCGAGACGAAGGAGAGAGCGAGGAGAGAGAATGGCAGTGATGAAGAAATGAGCATTTTACAGAAGCCAAATGCGCCGAGGATCTAGTTACCGAGCATTGTAGCCAATCGGCAAACAGACGGGGGACTCGGTCAACGTTCAGACGTGACCTATAATTGGACATCGGATCAGTTGATATAACTCTTAAGTGGCGATTGAAAACCTCCCAAACTCACTTACTTTTTTTTCATTTTTCATTTTCAATTTCTCTTTTTTGGCGACATTTCGCCACTAATTAAAAGAACACTGCATCTATTTGGCTTTTCTTTGCCCCTATTTTTGGCCTGGTAAGTTATTGTGTAGTACAGGGGACTCTTATTGCAGCAGATGTCTCAATTAATTGGGGAATATTCCATTTCGAAAAAGTGAATATTCCAAAATAATCAATCTAAGGGAATCTTCGTTTTGCTTCAGAAATTCTTTTTTTTTTTTATAGAAAAGTCAAATATAAAAAAAAATCAGCATTTCTAAAATTAATATTAAATGTGCATGGAAGCTGGCAAGGTATACTGTAGTTATGGTATACCAATAGCCTTTTCTAATGGCGAAAATTTGCCAAAAAATCGAAATTTAAAATAAATTTTTCAAAAATGAATTTTTGGAACCTTTCACATTTTCAATTAACACAAGTGACCACAATAATAATAATAATAATCATTATTATTATTATTATTATTATTATCAGATTTTTATATTTTGTTTTCAGCATGTAGCCATAAATATAAAAGGTTGGTTAAAGATTTTGTACATCATTTGTGGTTTATAAATCATAACCAGGTTTGGCTAAATCAATTCCTAGGGATGATTGCCAATTTTT
>Ga0209208_10004586_pt1 | contig 19542 bp, 8 predicted proteins | sample S1TSphfallax_3_FD_187694 | JGI IMG/M metagenome (GOLD analysis project Ga0209208, IMG submission 187694) | Host-associated microbial communities from peat moss isolated from Minnesota, USA - S1T2_Fd - Sphagnum fallax MG (SPAdes) (version 2) | ecosystem: Host-associated > Plants > Peat moss >... | reverse complement strand
CACTTTCATATCTGGTTTATAGCCAAATTTGGCTAAACTCCTGGATGGCTGGAGCTTTGGACTCTACATTACAATATGAAAAATTAAAGAAACACTGTTGTGGCAGTCAGGGGATGATGGTGGACTGACTGGTTTGTGTGCACCCAGTCATCTTCTTTTCTCTCCACTGAGACATTTTGCCTTCTCTTAATTGGTTTTATGTGTTTTCTTCATAGGGTTTTCCTCATTCAATCCTATTGCATGCATTGCGAAGATGGGGGCTGATTTATTATCCAAACTCTCAGGTTTCGGCCACTTCTGGGGTGTTCTTGGTGTAAATTGAACCAAGGCAATTTTGGGCTTATGAGTTTGCCCACGTGAACCAGCATCTACACTCCTACCAAATATTTTCAGTGGCTTCTAAACATTGTATATATGTAATATCTTGTCCTCAGACAAGAGCAGGGTCTCCAAGTCCAAATCTAAGTTATCAGGGTTAAATGTAGGCACTAAGACCATCGCCAACAGTGCTCAGTAGGCGTTAGCCTGAAGAAATAGTTCTCACATCCAAGAAGTTCTTTTTTTGGGATGCGAAATTTCGCCTAATTTCGACCTGAAAAATATGATTTTGACTTATACAAACGATTTTCAATGAGAAAAATGACCCAAATTCGCTAGATTTTTTAAAAAAAAGTTTCCAGATCATCAGATATTTATGATAAGTTCCAGTGGGTAGCCAAGAATACAGAATGGTTCTGTTTATTTTTCTCTACTTTCATATCTAGTATGTAGCCAGGCTAAATCATCTTATGGATGATCACCACTTCAGCTACATCACAAAATTGAAAAAAAAACACGTGCATGGAAGCTTTAGTTACTTACTTTTCTAAAACCCACCCATAAAACTAAAATGTGGATTGCACAGACGTGGGAGACTACTGATAGCAACCCACCTAGACCAGTCAAACTATCTACCGACCAAAAACGGAAGTACAGTCAATTGAAACATGATTTGACTCTGTTTATTAGACTGTTCCAGGCATCTGAAAGCTGAGCATGAGTCTTTCACCGAATTGGACTGATCGCTGTACCTGATCCGAGATTTCTAGTGCAAGGTTCCATACCATGCGCCGGTGGAGATACTCTTAGTCGCCGCAATCAATCCAGAACTTGGTCAGGGTACCAGTGTGGGTGCTGGTTCACCTTGGCTGAGAAAGTGGGAGGGTATGAATATTTCAAGGGGCTGAATTTGAATATCGTAGTACTTGGGCCAGTTCGACACTAACAATATTATTTTCAGAAATGTTGAAATTTTGGAAAAAAACATCAGAAATTTTCTTCTGGAAAAAAAAAAAAGAATCTGGTGGAATATTGAGAATATATCAATTGTGAAAATGGAATTCTGAAATTAATAATTAATCAATAAACACATGTTGAAGTGGGTATTATGGTATACCTTGAGCTATATTCCAATTGTGTATTTTTGGCCATGGGAAAATGGAGTTTAGCCTCAAATTTTAATCATGTAGCCTGTCAAACTATAGACAGTGAATGTTTTCTACCCTTATTAGCAATTTTTCTTCCATGGTCCTTCAAAATGATTGTTATCAATTGCAACTCAATATGTTAACATTTAGCAAGCACGCAATGGATTAGAATTCAAAGTATCCACATTTTAAATTTCTGGTTATGTTCATGAAGAAGTAGATCAAAATTGAAAAGCATTAACAATTGCAAATTCTATTACGTTTTTTATTATTTTCTGAAAATTTTAAGATAGTGTTATTGATTTCGAAATCATTAGGGAATAGGTTGAACTTAGTGTAGAATTTTCGAAGGAAACCAAATGTCCAATTTGTAATAGATTTTTCTACAAAAAATTTGAATACTAGGAAGAATCAATTTGATTTTATGTTAAAAAATAATGCAATTTTTTTTTTTAACATGTTTATTTCAAGAAATGTCAAGAGTAATCACCATTATTTTAAAGAAATAGTTGAATTAGGTTATACATAAACTTGTGTTAGAACCTTCACAAATGCACAATTAGCACCAAATGTAACCTACTGGAAATGAAGTGGTGAATGCACCAAACATGGATGCAATATGATAGGTAGATGCCAATGATCGACATCAAATTGTCGCCAAATTGGTTGTGCAAAGGGACCCATCCATACCTTCAACCATTCACCAAGTGACACATAAACCTTGACCCAACAATGGGCAAGGAACACTCACCATGGGGGCAATAACAAACATGTTCAACAATTTGATGAAAATTTCTTAACATGGCCACAATGACGATCTACAACCCTTACTTATTTCATACCCATAATAAATGTACCTACATAAAAAATAATCTTATTAATTTGCAAAATCAACAACCAAATCCCAACATAAATTTGGCAAGTACTAATTCAATATGGAATGAATCCGACTTACAAACCGGGGGGGGGCCACTTTTGGGGGCAAATTTTGGGATCTAAGTGTATCAAACGACCATTTTGAAGGGGGGTATTAGATGATTGTCCAATCTATTTTTTATCACCCTATTATTATTTAATTTTTTAACATGTATATATTAAAGCCACCCTATAGTAATTATAACCTATTATTTCAAATTATTATATATCTCATATTATAATTAATTTGATTATTTGAATAAAATGTACCCTAGTTTTTAATTAATGAACATATAATTTTTACTCAACAACCAATATATTGCATCATATATTTTTACTCATGTATTTTTTAGTTCTTTTCACTAGTGTTCCCCTTGGGTTTACAAAGAGGTTGAAACAATATTGTTGCATGGACCGAAGACCTTTTAATCAATTAGTTTCCATACCATAGTTGGAACCTGTTGAACCTTGAGCAACACTAATGGTTATTCAACAAAAACAAACATATCAACATGTCACATAGCCAACTAGATTAGTAGTTGGTCAAGGTGAAAAACTATAATCTATTCTTATTGTCAACAAGTGGGCCGTCAATTCAACCATTACGCCTTTGTTGATGATAAATTAAAACAATTATTGAAGGGTGAGGTGATGAATGTTCATTAACCTATCATTCCAACTACTACAATACTATTACTTAATGTGCTTATACAAGGAATTGAAATCACAAATCCTAACATTCGTCATACGACAATACATGTTAGTTATCAATCAACCTCGCAACCACATGTTACACCATTTGTACCAAGTAAGACCAATGTTTTACTTGAATGTACATACCCAATGTGGTATAATGTCATACCCCTTTATGTACCTTTATATCCTAGTTTATATCCAACATACCATATTGAAACAAAAGGATTTGATCTTTTGATCTTAAGGAATTATACATGTTATGTACATGGGTATGTGCATCTAGCATTAAAACAACCTATCATCCCACCAATACACACACCACATACTATTGGTATTTAATTTACTATAATGGTTTATCCAATCATCAACAAGAATAAAGGACTTGTTCAACAAAAGGTTATTGCTTCAATGACAACCACTATACCAATCAATATTAAAATGCATTAAACCATTAATGGTTTATTAACTCATGTACCAAAAGGAGGTTCTGCTCATCATGCACTAGTAGTAGGAACTAATGCACAACTTATTAAACTTGTTAAGATACCTCTACATTATCTTCATATCATTGATTCCAATGTTGAACATCGATATGGAGATTGCCTTAGGAAGCTAAAATACAAAACATGTTCAAAACCAAACCTATTAATTCCAATATAGTAACATTTAAGGTTCTTAAACCTAATAAATTTGTAGTAAATGTGGTAGTTGTTGTCATTACTTGCAACCAATAACCAAAGCAACAAATGTTGAAAGATCAAAAACTTGTTTAAACCAAAGAAACAACATACTAACAAAAAGAAAGTTTATGTGATTCATTTGTTGAAACTATGAAACAATTGTAATGTGTGAAATAAATAAAGAAACCACCATAAAACCCAAAGAGTCATTATTGGGTTGGATTGTTTGAAATTACCAATGCAAATGAACTAGTTGAAAATAATCAAATTACTAAAATGTTTTTGGTACTTATGACATCAGAACAAGTGACATCAAAAAAGACTTTGGAGGAAACTTTGAAGGATATTGGAATGTAAGTGTTCGAGACTTAGTATACATTCAACTTGGGACAATTGTTACAAGTAATACCTAGGTGAAAACACACTACGGTGTAAACAATTTTAGGGAAAACTAGGATTACATATAATATGAAAAGTAATAACACATAAGATTTCACTCATTTTGAAACTTTTTTAGAGATCACATGTAGTTAAATTGAGATACAAACGTAAAACAAGTTATTAAACCCATCAATATGAAATTGATTGGTAGTTGTATCATTGTGTAAAATACACCAATAAATTTATAAACATTGATATAGAACCCCTATTTTACATATTAACATTTTTTATTCATTTTGAAAAAATCATTTTTTCTATGGAAAATGGTAAAAACAACATTTCGCCCATCTACATTTTCAATGATTTTCAATGGAAGAACATTTTACAACTTTAAAAAATCACAATTTTCATCATTATTATAACATAATGTACAAACAAATGTTTTTAAAATAATTGATATGAACTTCACAACTTGAAAAGAAATTCTAAATTTTAGTGAAAAAGATTTTTCTTCATGGTTATTGTTTTAAATGTGTAAAATTTCATGGATAAACTGCCATTAAATCTAGTCCTTTAATTTGTAATCTTTTTTTACAATTACAACATTGTGACAAGGTTATTGCAAAGTGAAAATCTACCACAATTAATAATTATTTTGTCATATTTGCTCCAATTTCATGATACAAAGATATATTAGGATGTAAACCACCATTGATTGAAAATTTTAGTTACAAAATATTTTTCAACATTTATCGTGATATATCAAAGTTTCACATGTATTGAAAAAATTGTCAAATTGTTGTCACAAATTGATTACACTATAGCGCACTTTCATCCACCTAACATCAAACTTTACATTTTTAACCTAATACCATCACAACATGTTTCATCTAAACCTATAATTGTTTTAGTAACAATTGATCATCAAATGGTAGTTATACAGGTTCAAGTAGGAAGGAATTTCATTGAAGATGTCCTTCTAACTTGTGGTTTTGGAGTTAACATTATTATGGGAAAATTGAGAGAGTTGTTAAGATTACCAAAACCAACACCTTATAACTTATGCATGGCAAATCAAACTAATGTTAAGCCTTTAGGTTTGATGAAAAATCTTAAATTTTTTGTCCATGGAATTGTTTATACAATCACCTTTACTGTTATACAAAATAATGTATTGGAATCTAGCTACTTCATGTTGTTAAGTAGTCCTTGGCTCAAATATGCTAAAGTATTTCTTCATGACTAGGGTAGTAACACTATTACCATCCAAGGAATCAGTACAATCAAAACTAGATTTATTACCAAGAAAATATGGCGTATGCATGGAACATTCTACACGGACACAACACCGATCCATGTTCCGCTAATGGCCAAAGCACACAAGGTTTGCACCCATCCATGAAATACTTCAAAAGAGAAACTTTATTGAGAATTGAATGGCATGACAGTCAACTCAACCACTTTCATGTCAAGTGGGATACTGAATCTGATGCCCTGCACAAAATTTGCTGCAATGCCATATACAATCCTGAAGAATAGTTGAAAGGTTGCTTCTCATGCAACATCTAGAGACATAAAGTATGTATGAGTATATATGACCTTTCATTCAAGGTTTCTTATTAGCAGCTTCGACTGCGTACTCGATCTTTTGGACTGCCTTTTCACCCAATCCGAATGCTTTTTCCAAGACCACCTCACTGATGCCGGAATTAAATAACGCCACTGCCTGTATCTGCGTACCTGGGTTCTGGCTGTTCAGTGCTGCAATTGCAGTTGCAGTCCCATCGCACACGTTGAGCTCGAAGTGCAAAAGACCTCTCGGGAACACAAACACATCACCCTTCTGCAATGTGGTTGCAAAAAGTGTTCCATTGGTGCTCACGAAACCGACGAACAAAGAACCCTCCACCACGAAAATGATCTCTGTGGCCCGAGGGTGTGTGTGGGGTGGGACGAGACCTCCTTTAGCAAAGTCCAGGCGTGCCATGGAAATCCCCAAAGTGTTGATGCCCGGGAACTGACCTGCAGCTGCTGGTGTGACGAAACTTCCAAGGGGGTTGTTGGTGTTTCCAGGGGTGGCCAAGAGAGTGGACATGAAGTCGGTGCCGTTCACAAGGGCAGGGTTCTTGCAGACCAGACCGTTAACGATGGTGGGATTGTTGGGATCGGCGACACAGAAGTCTTGTTCTGGGTCCGCATCTGATGCAATGGCCATCATGGGGAGTAGAGCTAGCTGCAACACAAAAAGTGTCACTGTGACACGACGAACATGAGCTGAAAAGCTCCCAGCCATTATGTTGACGAATGCTTGTTGGGGAGACTGCTGCGAATTGAGCAAAGTTAGTGAATATTCTTGACCCCAGGTAGGCAGAAAACAATTGAGCCAGCAATACTAGTGCACGACGAAGGCGTCTGATAGGCAAGGAAAGCAGTGTAAGAAGAAGAGTCCGGTGAGCTCTGGAGTTGGAGTGGAGGAGTGTGCAGTTTGGATTTATAGTGAGATGGCCAAGGTGGCGTACAAGGGATGCCAAAGGTGGAGGTTGAAAAGTGTACACATTCAATCAATTGTCTACTGTTCTTGTCAATCCCGTGATGGAGGATTCTAATCAATGGCTCTAGAAACTGTAGGAGATAGTGGCATATTGAGACAAAGGACAAATTTCTTTTGGAAGGGGCCAGATTGATTGACCCATCACCAATTTTTTGGAACGTTGGGCACTCCCCAGTAGAAACATTTCTTTGGACCCTAAGTCGCAAGATAGAATCAAATTTGCTCCCCAACTTTTCAGTTTGTGTACATGGGAATGCAACTTTGTGTGGGATAAAATTGAGATGCTGTTGGGAACAAATTGGGAACTCGGCGAGCCCTTTGGGAGCCGGGTGGGAACCTCGTGTGAATATGATGGTAACACATTGGGAACAAGAGAAATAAATTCCTCGATGCCCCCCTCCCACCCCAAAATACAAAAGCTGAGAGCATCCTGATCCTTGTCATTGGCTGCATGCAACTTTAATTTCCAAAACTGTTTGTCACCATTTGTGGCCTGGGCTAATTAATGGGAGGGGCACAAACTGTGGGACCTAGTCCTAAATATTTAAATGAGGTCCACTCCACATCAAAGGGTGAATTTGAAAATTTGATCCTCTTACAAACTAGCCTTCTTAGGGGTATAACCTGTCTCAAAAAAAACATGTCGTAGATCATGGTTGTTAGCAGGGTTACTTGCCGGTGGTTGCAGGGAGGTTTAGAAAGGGCTGACTTTGATTAGATGGTGATTTGAGGGTACGAGATGTCCACCATGTCTAGATTACACGCAGGCGATCTCTGGAGATGACTTAGCAGCTATTCAGGCTGCAGTCCAGACAACGCGTATACACAGTCATGCGTTTCTTTTGGGAAGGGCTGATCTCTGACCGGTCATCAGGGGTCTTCCCCCCAGACAGCCACAACAGGTTACGGAACCCACCCAATAATCTTTGGTCCACATCCATGGACAGACAGGGTAGACCGTCACCGCATCGGCCGACCATTTGCACACGTGTAAAACAAAAACAATGCCTTTCTGTTTGGTGTGACGTTTCGCACAGTGCAAAAATTTTGGGACTTTATGTCACAAAATTCAATGATTTAAAAAAAAGTAAATCACGAAAAATTGAATTAAAATAATCTAGAAAAGTCACCAGATTTCTATACGTGTTTCAAGTACTTATTAACCAAAAAGTATAAGAATATTTTTAAAGTTTCCCTTTCATATTTATGTAAAAGCCAAATTTGTCTAAATCAGCTCATGGATGCCTCCTACCTCAGCTAGATCAGAAAACCATTGTCTCACAACAGTTTTCATATTAAAAAAAACTATAATGATGCATGAATGGGTATATGGGCTATATCAATTGAGCCTCCAAAAACAGGTATGGTCAACCTATGTGCTCGTATCATTTTGTTAAAGGAGGAATAGTTAGTAGTTAGTAAGTAGTTGGTGATTTTCTCCTCTAATTTTGAATTCTTGGACATGAGTTTTGTTAATAATTTATTCCATTTTTTCTTTTGTGGAAATGTGATTTTAAAAAAAAAGTCCAGAACTGTTGAAGAAGAATGGATTCTATTTTGCATGAAGTATTTTTGCATGTGTGTATGGTTCGTACAAGATCTGCAATTTTATGGTAGATGTATTTGTTAGTGCAAGATTTCTATGTTAAAATAGTATTGTAACTTCAAGAACTGTTGAAATGAAAGAATATATGTTACCATTTGACGATCATTTTTGGGATGAATCCAAGGAAGAATTGCAGTTTTTTTTAGGTTGTATTCTGATTTTTCTATAGATAAATTGCATATTTTAAAATTTTCTTCTAAATCGACATGTTATTGATTGATTAAATTTTTTAAAGGATTTAAATTTAAGTGGGATCATAGTTGTTGTGAAAGTTTGGTCTACAAGGGAATCTATCACAAGATCTTGGTTAGAGAAGGGAAAAATGAACATAATGATTATAAATTGCTTATGAATGCAATTAAATCAAGCAACAGATAGATATCCATAAATAATGTTTGTGCCACCAGCAACAGTACGTTGTGAACATGAAGTTGTAACAGCAGCGCACGTGTAATAATAAAACCCACAAATGTCAAAAACAAAGGAAAAACCTACAAGGTACATGAATGTTCAAACAATAGTAGCAATGAAGTAAAACTACAATGACTGAGATTGGTACTTTGGGAGAAAAAATTACTCAAAGAATTTTTGGGTTTCACAACAAAACATGTATTTTCAGATTTGAGTCAACAAGTGTTAGAAGGGGAGGGATAGGGATTTGGAACTCTTCAACATTCAAATTTTGAGGGTTCATTTAGTAGTGAAAGCATAGAGTTGGAGAAAGAATAAATATCTGTAACAAGATGGGTGGCCCATGTACATGCTTGGCAATTCAAGATTCCATCATACTATGAAGCACCAAATAGTGGGAAGAAATTCATAACTATTTTAAAGTTGTTTAATGAATAATGGGTGAATGCCAATCAAGTAGTGGAATCACTAGTACCATACTTTGTTGGAACAATTTGAAGACTATAATTACTCAAACAAAAGAAATTATAAAATGTAGTGCATCAACTATTTGCACCAACTCCACATGTCTTTGTAAACGAGTAATTGGTGATGAAATCATAAACCATCGACAATTGTATGGAACGTATGAACTAGGGAATGATGCATTTCGTTGGAATAATATAACATGCACTTGATGAATTCACATATCAATCTATATCAACATATTGAATTGTTGATAATATTATATCTATACCCATGATAGTGATGGAGGCCATGTGTGTGGAAGCATGGGTGTTAACCAATCTTCCAATTACGATTAGATTACCTTTATGGACATATCAATTTTTATAGCACAAATGTAGGTTCATATTGTTCCAAATCGATTAAAATCAACCAATGTGGCTATGGATAACCTTTATGTTAATATCGTGAGAGGAATAGCTTGAGGTGCATCTTGATGGCCCCATGGTTGTTAAAAATGGCATGACATGCCCAACGTTGTCACATCAACATCCATTCAAACACATTAGTTTTGTCTATCAGGAGAGACGTTGACCAATTTTTTCAACAACTTAATTCTTTTGGTTAAATTAGTTTTGCAATAAAAAAAATTTGAGTGCCCCAATTTTTAGTCATTAAACTAGGCAACCAAAACAATTCAATCACCAAATCAAGTGATCGAAATTTTCAATTGTTTTAATCGACAATGGATCAATCTCCACCATTGATCTGCAAGTGAGTAATCACTACTTGAGAAATTTGATCATTGCTTAAAAACTTCGACCACCAGTTTAAACAACAAAAAAAATTTGTCCATCAAATTTAATGATTGAAAATTTTCAATTGTTTGATGGACAATTGTTAAATCTCCACGATTGATTTAACATTGAAATTTTCTAATTGTTGGTCAAAAACATTTTAGTCACTACATGAAAAAAATTCAATCACTACCTAAATTTTTTCTATCACCCCAAGACAAACTTTTGATTGCTATAAGGTTTAAAATGATTAAGTGATGTGATTGTCAACTGCCCTAACTTTCCCCCAAATAGCCCAACATCACTTTGACCTATAATTGGCCCTATTTTCACATGGTTGGGTGAAAGCATGGTAAAGTATACACAAAAAGAAGTGTAACCAACAAAATACTAAGGTCCCTAAAGAAAAGGACTAACAAGTGGATGATTTTATCGGGATAATAAAAAAAGTTAGGTACATTATTTCTTAACTCTTGTTTGCATGGACTTCAAAAGCCAAATTATTATAATCATGTTTTTTAAAGCTATTTTGCAAGTACTTGAATTGGACCTAAAATTTATGGTAGTTTGAAAAATAAAGTTCAAGTACTTGAAAGTAGGTGAAATGTTTTTACAAGTATTTGGTTTTTTTTCAAGTGCTTCAATATTGATGTGGTGAACATTCTAATATAATATTTTTGGTTAATCGAGTTTGTTTTCATAATTAAAATCATCCCCAACCTTTAAAAAATGGGGGATACTTTTGGGGTACTTTTTCAAATCCAAATGACGACACAAATTGTTTTTGAAAGCTAGAGGGAAGCTAGAGATGCCCATGAAAAAAAAATCATTTGTTTTGAAATGCTAGAAGAAGGTTAAAAGTTTGAAAATATGTTTTTTTGAGTTTTCAAGTAGAAAACAAGGTAATAAGTATGAACAAAATATCTTTCTTGCATTTGGTTCTATTTTCTATTGGTAGCATTAGTTTATTTTTAGAAGGAGTAATTTCATTAATAGTCAATACAATTGAAAATGGGAGAGGAATAAAAAATTAGATTATAGTGCTTCATAAGACACTATAATAAACAATAGAGTTGCTCTTGAAAAAAGGGTCAACAAAGAACTTAAAGTAGTTATTGAAAACATGGTGTATATTGAAACGTTTTTGCCACCACATACCAAGTTATGTACAAGTAGATGAAACACTAGCAAAATCAAAGTGCAGGAATTGCAAATTGCAAGGTGGATGTTATTTAAGGTGTAGGATGTTTAGGACAAGAATTGTTAATATCAATTTTGACTACTAGAAACCAATATTGAAAATTAGTATCAAAAACCTACTACTACAAAACCATTACCGAGAAATGTTATCGAAAATCTATTACTAGAAACTGCTACCAAAAATTTGTAACTAGATAGACCAATGCCATATGGTCTACATAGAATACAAACTTATTACCCAATAGATAATGTCTGAACTTGTGCAAAGCAAAGACCAATGCTAAAGCCAGTATCTCTGTAGTGCTATAATTGTGTTCTACTCTATTGAAAAGTCTAGAAGCATACACCATCGATTGATCACTCTTCCCTGTGAAATTTTTAAACAACATAACTTTTACAACTAGTAATGATGCATATGCATGAACATGAAACCCCACTTGCCAATTTAGTGATATCAATAATGGTGTTTCAATATACTTCTACTTGATCAACTCCCAAGCTTTCTAACATTTTTATGTCCAAATAAAAGTTTATGTTTTTATGGTCAATTTAATAATAGGTGCCATAACATTAGCAAAGTTTTTTATGAAACATTTGTAAAATTGTGCCATACCATTGAATACTTGAATTTGCTATGGATTTTTAGGTGGTGGCATGTATCCTATTACTTATATTTTATTTGGATATGGTAGTTTCCCTTTTTTTGGAAACAATAAAACTTAATATCATTCCTAAAAATACCATGAATGCACATTTGTCTAGATTCAGATTAATGTCATATTCTTTGCACTTTTGAAAACATAATCTAAGCTTTTACAAATGATTATCCATGTCACTGTACATTATAAAGTCATCCAAAAATATCTTCATAAAATTGTCCAGATATTATTTTAATGTTTTGGTAATAGCTCTCTAATATGTTAGAAGTTCATTTTAAACTCCAAACAACATCACCTTCACAACAACACATCTTGCGTTTTGCGACTACATCTTAATTAGGAAGGACATATGCAACTAGTCATTCATGAGTTGCTAAACCCATGTTGTTTCACCCATTTAGTTGCAAAGGACATTTAGTCACAAAGCCCAATCATCTTATCGACTAGGATTTTTTAATTTTTGATTAATATTGAAATTCCATATCATCGATGACCTTGGTATGATGTGAAAAATGTCACTACAACAAAAGGTGTCCCTGTATGCCAAGTGATTTCACTGGATTTTGAATGAATTCACTAGTTGTAGTGAATGGGGACCAGTGAAGAAGTAATGAATTCATTGGTTTAGTGAATGAGGATTAGTGAACGGCACCCACATTTTGTAGTAATGTGTAAAGTGCATTCCATTAAATGGAGTCATTTTAATCAATTACATGTTACAAGAAATGTTTTACTAGATGTTTGACATATGTCAAAAATATACATGGTTATTCAAATGTACATGTAATGCAGATGGCCCACATGTTGCCATGGTTTGCCACCTTTTTTATGACACCATGTTTGAGGTTTTGATTTGAAGATTAATGACTGATAACATGTAATGCATTGTAGTGCACCCAAGAGTCACCCATCTATTGGACATTTTTTGCTTGAAGTTGCAAAGATTCACTTTTAGTGGCATAATGCAGATTGTTTGCTATTACCATTTGGCGTTGTTTTATTTGTGGCACCATTACACAATGGGGTTTTGTTACCTTTTTTGAAACACCATGTGTGAAGTTTGGATTGGATGAACAATGACTGATGGTCGTAACTTTCGTCTAATAGTTGCAAGTAATGCATTATGGTGCACCCATGTGTCGCCCATCTATTGGAGATTTTTTCACTTGAAATTGCAAAAATTCACTTTTAGTGGCATGTTGTGGATTATTTATTATTGCCACTTGGCGTTGTTTTATTTGTGGTACCACCACATGTTGGGGTTTTGCAACCTCTTTTGCGACAACATGTGTGAGGTTTAGATTGGATGGACAATGATTGATTGTTGTAACTTTTGTCTAATGGTTACAAGCAATGTGTTGTGGTGCGCCCATGTGTCCACCGTCTATTGGACATTTTGCCACTAGAAGTTGCAAAATTTCACTCTTAGTGGCATAATGTAGATTGTTTGTTGTTGCCACTTGGTGTTGCTTTATTTGTGGCACCATCACACATCAAGGTTTTATAACCTTTCTTGAGACACCATTTGTGACATTTGGATTGGATGAACAATGACTATTGGTCACAACTTTCGTTTAACAGTTGCAAGTAATTTGTTGCGGTGCACCCATGTGTTGCCCATATATTGGACATTTTCCTCACTTGAAGTTGCAAAAATTCATTTTTAGTGGCATATTGTGGATTGTTTGTTGTTGTTAAATGGCCTTGTTTTATTTGTGGTGCCACTACACGTTGGGGTTTTGCAACCTCTCTTGTGACACCATGTGTGAGGTTTAAATTGGATGAACAATGATTGATGTTGTAACCTTCATCTAATAGTTGCAACTAATGCCTTGTGGCATGCCCATGTGTTGCCCATCTATTAGACATTTTCTCACTGCAAGTTGCAAAGATGCACTTTTAGTGGCATATTGCGGATTGTTTGTTGTTACAACTTGGCACTATTTTATTTGTGGTACCATCACATGTTTGAGTTTTGCAACCTTTCTTGTGACGTTGTGTGTGAGGCTTAGATTGGATGAATAATGATTAATCGTCGTAACCTTTGTCTAATAATTGCAATTAATGTGTTGTGGAGTGCCCATGTGTCGTCCATATATTGGACATTTTCTCATTTGAAGTTGTAAAGATCCACTTTTAGTGGTATAATGCAAATTGTTTGTTGTTGCCACTTGGTGTTGTTTTATTTATGGCACCATCATACATCAGGGTTTTATAACCTCTCTTGAGACATTCATGTGTGACGTTTGGATTGGATAAACAATGAGTGATGGTTGTAACCTTCATCTAATTGTTGCGAGTAATGCATTGTGGCATGCCCATGTGTTGCCCATCTATTGGACATTTTCTCACTTGAAGTTGCAAAGATTCATTTTTAGTGGCATATTGCATATTGTTTATTGTTACCACTTCGTGTTGTTTTATTTATGGTACCATCGCACGTTGGGTTTTGCAACCTTTCTTGTGATGCAGTGTGTGAAGCTTGGATTGGATGCATAATGATTGATTATCGTAACCTTTGTTTAATAGTTGCAAATAATGCATTGTGGTGTGCCCATGTGTCATCCATATATTGGACATTTTATCATTTGAAGTTGCAAAGATTCACTTTTAGTGGCATCATGCAGATTATTTATTGTTGCCATTTGGCATTGTTTTATTTGTGGCATCACTACACATAGGGGTTTTGTAATCTCTTTTGTGACGTCATGTGTGAAGTTTGGACAATTTGCTTGCAGGTTTGATTAATCCAATGAAATACAAACCCCATTTTTAAAATGGCTTTTCAAGTAAATTGATAACCAATTTTGTTAGGTTCTATGTTAATAGGTTACATGTTTGTTGACATTGATCACATGTTTTGCAATATTCATGAACATTTCAAATAATCATTAGCTACCAATAACCAACATCCAGGATCTTCCTCATAATGATATCAAAGAAAAAATGTCCTCTTGCAACTCCTCCATGTAGCTCTTGCAACATTGTGGGTACCTATTTTGGTTACAAGATTTTATGGAACTTGTTATCTTGTCCAAATCAATATAGTATTCCTTCTTGAAGTACAAATAGTTTAGCTCTTTTGGTTAGATATTGTCTTTGTGATGTAATGAATCTTTTTGGCATCATTCCCTTTAATAAACACTCATAATCATTTTGTAACCATTTAGGTTGTAATGTGAACAAGTGAACATCACTAGTTTGAGCAGCTATCCATTATTGTTAGCTAAAATGTGTTAATATCAACATGAAATTTTAATTCCTAGTTGGGACTAATTAGAATGAGAGCTTGAATGTATTGATTAATCTTAATGTCTTCCCAAGCAGTTTGACATTCAATTGTCCATTCGAATACCTCAATTTTCTTGAGTAACTTTGCGATAGGTGCCATGATAGAGGCAAAAACTTTTATGAAGCATCGATAAAATTGGGCCATTCCATTGAACACTTGAATCTTGTGAATTGTTTTAGGTATTAGCATTTTGAATATGGCCTCTATTTTCTTAGGTAAGATGTTTTTCCTTTTTTGGAAACTATGAATCGCAAAATAATTATATAATAAATCATGAATGCATATTTCTTTGAATTCAAACTAATGCCAAATCCTCTACACTTGAAAAAAATAAAATTAGTTTCTCTATATGGGTGGACATGTTATTAAAGTCATCTAAAAAAATCCTCATGAATACATGTTAATATATTCAGTCTAAGCATTTGTACTCTACCTTTTGATAGGTAGGTGGTCCATTTTTTACCCCAAAAGGCATCACAACCCATACAAAGGTCCCCTACTCAATAACAAAAGTTGTTTTGTACTAATTTTCAAGTGCTATGAAAATCTAATAATATGAAAGAAAAAGCATTTAAAAACATATTAACTTTATGTCCAATTACAATGTTTATAACCTAATTAGTAAAAGGAAAGGGTATGGATATTTTTTTTGTGGCAACATTTAACGTTTTAAAATCCAGAATTTTTTTCAATTTGTTGTTTTTTAGGCATTATGACTATTGGTGAAAACTAAGTAGCCTCCCCAACAAGTTTAATAAAACATGTAACTAATAGCTTGTCAATGTCATGTTTGACAATGGTTGCATAGTTAAGATTCAACTGGTACCTTGCTTGATGACCAAGTGGTATTGATTGCCCACCTTAATTTGATGTTGAGCTATTTCAAGTGGTTTGAACACTAATGACATGTTACAAATCAATGTTGATTTTGACATGTTGTTAGTTCTTTTTAATGCCCAAGTGGATTTTGGTCAATTGTTTATCTTCTATGATAATCCTTGATTGGCAATGTGTAAATTTTGGACTTGTTCATGAATAAGTGTTTCATTGATTGTCATTTCTCCTATTATAGGTTAGAAGAATGTCTTTGGTAGGTGCTACTAATATAAATGAAATTTAAATTCCTACATAATATTTCACTCTATTGTAACAACAAATTTACATTTCACATGAATATCTTCACTATTTTTGTTTGAAGTCTCAACAAACTTAACACTACCATTTGTTAACACATCAAATTCATGGTTATTACATATAACCAAAATTTGCATTTGAGTATACATTAAAAAAACTCCAGAAATAAGATTACAATTCATTTCATCATGATTTAATTATACAAAAAATTAACACAAAAGATGAACATAGAATTCATTGTAAAAGTATGTGCTTATATGTATTATTGAAAACACCCCTCAAAATTATAACATAGTTCCTTGTTTTATTAAAAAAAATCTAAAACAACACTTAAAATTTGTGTTTCATCAAAACAAAGTCTATGGTTTTCTACTATAAATACCTACAATTCCTCCTATTTTTCTCTCAACTCCATGTTTCATCTTCTCTCCTTGTTTTCCAGAACTTTCACCTTTTGAGCTATCCAAAATCACATCATCATGATCAAAACAACAAGAATTCAAAATTCAAACTAACAAAGTTCCCTGATCAATCCCTATTCTAACTGCCTTGTTCATCCAAAATCACATACTCATCCTACCCCCTTAACAACTACTTAAAAGTATCATGTGGTATAGCTATTTAAATAAGTAGTAGAAAAATTGGTTCAATAAGTACATCAAGTACATGTTCAAATAACTTAATATTTACAAATGGAGTATAATTAATAGGTTGTTCTAACCTAGCTGGTTTAAGGACAATTATGGGTGAAAATCTTTTAAAATGTACCACCAAGGACGAAAAAGGCCTAGTCCTTATTGTAATCCCTTGAATTTTCCCCTATATTTTGCTCCTCATCAAAACTAATGAATAAAAAAATGTTAAATATTTCATAAGTACCATATCTTAAGCCACTACAATTTTAGATTCTATCATAATCATTCACAAATGTGTCTTTGCATGGTAGAAAAAGATTAGGTAAAAAATACAAAAAAAGGTGATGTTACATGTCACAATTTTGGTACACCTTAAAGAATTTGGACCTTTATGGTTCCTATTGAAAAGATTTCAAGTTCTATAACAAACATCAAATTTTCTTCCTCATAAGATATTGTAGAATGGAAGTCGTAACATACTAACATTCAAGTCGATTAGTTGGTGCTCCAAGTTTCTTGGTAATAAATATAGTTTTGATTGTACTGGTTCCTTGGATGGTAATAATGTTGCTACCCTAGTCATGAAATACTTTAGCATATTTGAGCCAAGGACGACTTAACAACATGAAGTGGCTAGAATCCAATACATTATTTTGTATAACAATAAAGGTGATTGTATAAAGGATTACATAGATTAAAAATTATGGTGATTACTCTTGACATTTCTTGAAATAAACATGTTTTAGAAAAGTATTTACATTATTTTTTAACATAAAATCAAATTGATTCTTCCTAGTAATCAAAAAATTTGTAGAAAAATCTATTACAAATTGGACATTTGGTTTCCTTCAAAAACTTTACACTAACTTCAACCTATTCCCTAATGATTTCAAAATCAATAACACTATCTTAAAAATTGCACAAAATAATAAAAAAACCTAATACAAAGTAGAATTTGCAAGTGTTAATGCTTTTCAATTTTGATCTACTTCTTGACTAACATAACCAGAAATTTTGAATGTGAATACTTTGAATTCTAATCCATTGTGTGCTTGCTAAATGTTAACATATTGAGTTGCAGCTGATAAAAATCATTTTGAAGGATCATGAATTTTTTTTTGCTAATAAGGGTAGAAAACATTCACTGTCTATAGTTTGACAGGCTACATGATTAAAATTTGAGGCTAAACTCCATTTTCCCCTGGCCAAAAATACACCATTGGAATATAGCTGAAGATATACCATAATACCCACTTCAACATGATTTTGTCAATTAATTAATTAATTTCAGAATTTCATTTCTACAATTGATATATTCTCAATATTCCACTGGATTCTTTATTTGTTTTTCAGAAGAAAACTTCTGATTTCTTTTCCAAATTTTCAACATTTCTGAAAATGATATTGTTAGTGTCGAACTGGAACTGGCCCAAGTACTACAATATTCAAATTCAGCCCCTTGAAATATTCATACCCTCCCACTTTCTCAGCCAAGGTGAACCAGCACCCACACTGATACCATGACCGAGTTCTGGATTGATTGCGACCACTAAGAGTATCTCCACAGGCGCATGGTATGTGACCTTGCACTAGAAATCTCGGATCAGGTACAGCGATCAGTCCAATTCGGTGAAAGACTCATGCTCCGCTTTCAGACGCCTGGAACAGTCTAATAAACAGAGTCAAACCATGTTTCAATTGACTGTACTTCCGTTTTTGATTGGCTAGATAGTTTGACTGGTCTAGGTGGGTTGCTATCATTAGTCTCCCACGTCTGTGCAGTCCACATTTTAGTTTTATGGGTGGGTTTTGGAAAAGTAAGTAAATCAAAAGCGTGCATGCAGGTGTTTTTTTTTTTTTTTTTTCAGTTTTGTGATGTAGCTGAGGTGGTGATCATCATAAGATGATTTAGCCTGGCTACATACTAGATATGAAAGTAGAGAAAAAAAAAGAACCCTTCTGCATTCTTGGCTACCTACTTGAACTTATCATAAATATCTGATGATCTGGAATTTTATTTTTTTTAATCTAGCGAATTTGGGTCATTTTTCTCATTGAAAATCCTTTGTATAAGTCAAAATCATATTTTTCAGGTCGAATTTAGGCGAAATTTCGCATCCCAAAGAAAGAACTTCTTGGATGTGAGAAATATTTCTTCAGGTTAACGCCTACTGAGCACTGTTGGCTATGGTCTTAGTGGCTACATTTAACCCTGAAAAAATAAATTTGGACTTGGAGACCCTGCTCTTGTCTGAGGACAGGATATATAATATATATAATGTTAGAAGCCACTGAAAATATTTGGTAGGAGTGTAGATGCTGGGCAAACCCATAAGCCCAAAATTGCCTTGGTTCAATTTACATGAAAAACACCCCCAAAGTGGCCAAAACCTGAGAGTTTGGATGATAAATCAGCCACCATCTTCGCACTGCATGCAATAGGATTGAATGAGGAAAACCCCATGAAGAAAACACATAAAACCAATTAAGAGAAGGCAAAATTTCTCAGTGGAAAGAAAAGAAGATGACTGGGTGGACACAAACCAGCCAGTCCACCATCATCCCCTGACTGCCACAACAGTGTTTCTTTAATTTTTCATATTGTAATGTAGAGTCCAAAGCTCCAGCCATCCAGGAGTTTAGCCAAATTTGGCTATAAACCAGATATGAAAGTG
>Ga0209208_10004585_pt1 | contig 19543 bp, 17 predicted proteins | sample S1TSphfallax_3_FD_187694 | JGI IMG/M metagenome (GOLD analysis project Ga0209208, IMG submission 187694) | Host-associated microbial communities from peat moss isolated from Minnesota, USA - S1T2_Fd - Sphagnum fallax MG (SPAdes) (version 2) | ecosystem: Host-associated > Plants > Peat moss >... | reverse complement strand
TTCTGGGCCTTTTGGATTTCGGAGAAGTGATAGCCAGCAATGGTGTGCATGATATAAGAAGGAATGAGGAAGTGGTAACTGCAAAGGACATAGATCTGAAGCCCAGCAATATCTCAGCACCTCAAAACTTGGTTTTTGGTTCATGGGGTTAGGACAATGGGCAATAGTGCCATCTGTATTCAACCATGAGGATCAAGAAGAGGCACCGGATTCAAACAAAAAGGTCCATTGTTTGCCATTGACCATGCAGCAGAGGAAATGCAAGTGGTGGCTATTCCCACTTCTTCTGTGCCTGTAGTCCCTCCTTCAAAAGGTATTGTGTCTAATTTGGCTGCTGATGGAGAATTTATAAAATGTTTGGCACTTTTGCCTTCTGCTAAGGTTGATGGTGACAGAGGGAGGTCTAGAATATTAAGGGAAAAATCTGGAGAGAAAGACAAAACCCAATGAGACAAGGGCAGGGACAGGGAAAAGGATAAGGAAAAAGATCATTATCATGATGAAAAACATTTCAAAGAGACTGAACTGAAGGTGCTTGTGACAAAAAATATAGTTGATGCAAAGCAGCTTATTGATACCCTACCAAAAACTGAGGAACTTTTCGACTATCCTATTGATTGGCTCATGTATGACAAGGTAATAAAAAACATTCTTTGCCCACTCTTGACAGTTCTTTTACTTGAGATTACAATTGTTTCATTCAGCAGAGGTCTAACATCCTTAGAGTTGTGCCTATTCAGTGCAAGTTTGACAGGAATGTTCCTTGCTGTTCCAAGACTAGTGTATCATCAGCTGAATTTTGCTGCCACATTCTTAAGTGGCAGGGGTGATTTATCATTGAGTTTCTTCATAGGAGTCTTGTTTTGAGAGATTACACATCTGGGTTAAGTACTGGTTCCTTGTTCCTTCTTGAGTTTGAGAATACTTACAAGGAGGGTTTGAAATTTTGTTGATGAACAGCATGAACTTCACAAGAAGCATCATGGATCTCAAGGAAAATCAGGGTTTTTGGAAGAGGAAATGACACTAGTGGACTTCATAGTGAGTAACACTGGCAAACATGTACCTGCAGCAAGCTGGAACTGTTAGAATCCATTCTTGATGATGAGGCTGAAAATGTGCTGCATGCTCATTTTTAAGATCAGGTGAGTTGAAACATGCCTTGCTTCAAATAAGCACAAGTCTTGAGTTCTTCCTTCCTGCTGCATTCCATTTACATTTTCACATTCAATAAGAGCTTTAAGTTTGGAGAGCAATTGAAATTTTGAAGAGGACATTTTTGTTTCTCTTTCAGATGGAGTTGTCAGAGTGCACTTTGGGACCTTTTTTGTGGGATCACCCTTGAGTTGATTTCTGACAAACTTTAGCATTCAATCTGATTCTGGAACATCTGTCGAGTAGCATGGTAATTTAAATCCTTTGTTCATATTGTGGCATCCTGTAATCATTGGCTCTTTAATCTGTGTATCAGGAGAATATGTTCTTAGAGGGAGCTGTCTTAGTGAAACTTTGAAATGTGTTCAATGGATTGCCCATCATTTTGCAGTGCATATTGTGTAGGATTAATTTCAGTCATATTGATGACAGATGTTGACTCGACTCATGTGTTCTGACTATTTTGATGACCCTGCAATGTTGGAGTCTAAAACCTCCTGAATGGATGCTGCAGATGGACTCATCATGGCTTGAAAAAGATTGCTATTATGCACAAATCACATTCCTACCACCCCAACTGTGTTCCATAAGGTGTCTGGTTTTGTCAACGCAATTCAGCACTTCTGCTGCTCTGAAGGCTGGAAGTCTTTCAAAAGCAAAGCTGAAGCAGTGCAACTTTGGGGCATCCTATGGACAAGATTATACTGTAACACCCTGCAGCATTCTCATCATCCAGTTGAACCTGAGGTAATATAACCTGTATGCTGCCCTCTGCCATCATGAACATGGAAGCGAGGAATCAAGTTGCCAGAGTCATTAAATTCAGGTGAATGTTTGAAGCCTCACAGTGCTCTGAAACTGCAGGGTCTTTGATGTTCACAAATTCAAGCCCATGGTACAGTTTCTCACAGAAGTGTTTCACTGGCCAAGGTACACATTCATCTTGAGAGCTTGCATTCATGTTTGAGTGCCTTGTTCAATGCATGTATTAGGGCGCATTTCTAACTTTGCAAAAGTGGTGGCCAAATTCAGTGCCCACCTTACCAACAATGAACTACTGCATACTTTACCCATTCAGAAAGTATGGGTTTAGTATAGGGTAAAGCCCCAGGGTGTGGGTATTCCCAAAATAACAGGCCGATTTTCTAGCAAGGATATTAATGGATAAAAGGCACCCTCCAAATACACTAGGAAATTTGTCCAAGTGCTTGTACAACTTTCAAGGTTTGGTTAATGGGTGGCAGAATACTGGAGCTTACTTATCTAAAGTACTTGGGTGCTTCTCTAGGGTAAATGGATGGTTCTCAAAATATTCTTGCTTTCACTATGCGATATTAAGATCCACTAATTAATTGTTTAATCAATTAATATTATTATATTGCATGAGTCTATTATTAAAGATTGAACTCTATCAGCAAAGATGATGAACTTGTCATGGGAGCTCAAATGTCTTTATCATTCCACAAATGGTTTCTGTCTATATATATATATATATATATATAGAGAGAGAGAGAGAGAGAGAGAGAGAGAGAGAGAGAGAGAATTGTGCCACATTTTGTAGCAGCTTATAGATGTGGACTGAATGCTTGAAAGTTTCTTTTTGCCATTTTCACAATGCCTAAGCAAATGGGGAAAAATCAAATTCCTCTGTGAAAGTTGTGGTTGCCTTGTTAATGAAACTCCCAATTGAACTAGGGTTGAAGAAGTGAGTTGGAGATGGAAAACTCTGCATGTAATGTGGATGATAAAGCTCTTGGCCCACAGGCTTTGGCCCACATGCTTTACTCGAATAAGGAGTCAAGGAGCTGAGCATGGGTGTGGTTCCAGTAAAAAGCCCATGGCCAAGGGCTTTACCAAGCATAAAGAATTGTGCCAATTTTTTTTCCATGATACCTGGTGGGGTGGGTATCATGGAGAAAATGGAAGAAATTTGTGGCTTCCAAGATTAGAACCAAATTTGCTGGGAAGATTAGAACCCAAGTCTATAGATGCTCCCATGCAGGTTGGTATCCGCCGGGAAAATGGAGCACTGACGGTGGAGTCAATTTTACGGTGCCACGAGCTTGGTGCTGGAGCCGTGATCGACGACCACGAAAGTAGGTGGGGGTTGTGTGCCCACTCCTCTGGTCACGATTTTCAACGCTCCATGTTCTGTGGCATCAGATCGCTTCCTTGGATAACAGAAATTGCGGAGTCTGATCACTCTCTTTAGGCAACAAGAAGAGAAATCGCAAGAGAGATCATCGATCCGTTGTGATCGAAAATCGTAGCCTTTTTTTCTCCCCTCTCTTCCGTTGCAGAGATACTTATTTGCAGTAGAAACCAGGAATGGAAGTGAATGGAAGACAAAACTCCGTCTTGAGGAGATTCGTTGATGATGGGTGGGATTACTTGAGCAGCCAAAAACCAGGACCACACACTCACAAATTGCACCCGCAGATTAATCCTGGTGCCGTTCATCATGATGAAGAAAAAAAAGACATCAAGGGGTGTGCAGTGAGATCCGTCGACGGCAGCTCAGTACGCAGTCTAGATCACAAAAACCAACAGACCCCGATCTCGGCTTCTGATTCCGACTCGCGGGATCAGGGGCTCGCAACTCCTCGTATAGGCAGTACTCTCGCGGGTGGCTCCAGCAACTCCAACAATTGCAAAGATTCTGGCAGTGGCAGGTATGATATGATCCCATTCTGTGCTGCCTCCTCCTCCATAGTACAGCCATGCAAGATGCTTGGTAAGGCGGAGATCTTAGTCATGGTCTTCGTTGTTGTTGTTCTTCGATCCAGGTTCAAGGGTTAGGGTTCGCGGGCCATATTCCGAGTGTTGACAACTGTGGGCTAGCACCCTGATCATTCTTGTTGTTGTTGTTGTGATTTTGCAGTTCTAGAATCATCAAGAAATCAACCCATGAGGCGAGAAATATGGCACAAAAGGATTTTGAGATAAGGAGAGTGTTCAACACATATGACGAGGATAGCGATGGCCGGATATCAAAAGCTGAGCTGGGGAATTGTATGAAGAAGTTGGATTTGGATGTCTCAGAGGATGCAATCTCAACCATGATTAGCTCTGCAGACAAAAATGGAGATGGCCTGGTTGACTTTGATGAGTTTCTCTCACTTCAGCAAACCCCCACCTCTGCAAGTAACTACTCAAATGGCAACAGCAGCACACATCATGGTAAGACTCAGAACAAGAACAGCAGCTCTACAACATCACTAGAACATGGTGATGATGATCCAGAGGATAGTGATACTCTTTTGAAAGAGACTTTCTCCATATTTGACAAAAACCATGATGGTTTCATCTCCAACATCGAGCTCCAATCCATTCTCCATCGCTTGGGGATTAAAAAAGGTAGCAGTTTGAAGGACTGCCAGCAGATGATTGCAGGTATCGATCGCAATGGAGATGGCCGAGTTGACTTTGAGGAATTCAAAGAGCTCATGACAGATTTATCGTGATACATGATTGGTCCTATAGGATGTCAAAACCACCACATCCAAAGGAGCCAATGGCATTACTATATACATGGACCACAGGGTTTCTATTCAATGAGTCTCGTAATTAGGGTTTACTCATCTAAAGATATGTCTATAAATCTATACATATGATGGTTGGATGACATCTTTTATGAAACCGCAATGTTTTCATGATCTATCAGCATGTGAAGGGGGACAAGTCATGTACAACTTTTTGTACATCATTACAATAATTTGTTGGTTTATGCAAGAAGCACCTTCATGTTTTGTTTGTCTACATTGTTTCATTTGTATCCCACAAGCACGTGTTGTGGGTGGACCATGGGTGCAGACCCATGTGTTCATTGCACCCAGAACTCATGACAGATAGTAGTGTTTTGAGTGATAGTTAGTTCTCGGGTGAACGGTGTTTGCATTAGATTGCATCCTTTTTGGAAGTTGATCATCTGATTTGAATTTCTACCACAGGGGTTTTTTCGTTTTGTGATTTTGTTGCTGTAATAATGTGGATTGATATGCATGGATTATGTATTCGGGATTCCCTTGTTTTGGGGATTGCATTTATGGCTTGATTTCAAAACAAGGATCCTTTCATGTTTTTTGTGTTAGATGTGAAGGTTTTGTTAGTCTAGCACTATTCATGATTTGTAGCAAGAAGCTTTGTTGTACTTGGTGGGTGTTGCTAGGAGAAGATAAAGCTCAGTCTATACCAATGTGGTGATTTCCGTGATTTTCATTCAGCAAATATGAACAAGGCTTCAACTATTTTTGTTGTTTGAGCCTTTAGAATAGCTCCAACAATGCATTGTATTTTGGGGGCAATGAGAGCCTTCCTTAATATTTCAGAACCAATTCTTTGATTTGTTAGAGAATTGCAATTATGATCCTTAAGGACCTTGATAGGTAACCATCGAGGTTTGTTCATGTGACGACATTAAATTTTTTCCCCTCATACTGTGACAACTTTGGCCCATTTTTTCCAAGAAAAACCCTTATATCTTTTGAAACTCCTTTTTTTTTTCCCTTCCCCACTAAGTATCCTTGCCTTGGTGCACAAAGCCAACAAACTTGTCAGTGAACGATTTTCATCCAGAGAATGAGAAACGCACTATCTGCTTATCTGTCGATGACGCAACCAGCCTGGGGGACCCGGTAGAGAAGTGGGTTTCAGTTCAGATTTGCCCCCGGTTTCGAAGGGCGGACCCGGCGTCACCCCTCCCCCGCTTGCTGTCTTCGTTTCCTCTATTTCGTTCTGTCTGTGTGCGTGTGTGTGCGTGCGTGCGCGCGTGGGGAGTTTTGTGCATCATCGTGTTCGGCAGCTGCGGATCGATTTCCACAAAATTTCGGCGGAGAAATTTCTGTAAGTTCATACATCACCTCATTTTTCTCGAGAGATTGTCTTCCTTTTCTTGTTCTTCTTTTGGAAAAAAAATCAGGGAATGAACGGAGGTGGCCGGATGAGAGAATTGTTGGCGATTTGCCTCCGGCTTTATCTCTGTCTTCTTCAACAGAGAACTAGCAAATTCAGAGACCGTGCAATTTTTTTGTTTTGGCAATGCTTCTATTTCACGTTCATGCAGGTAAATTTCATCGAGTGACGGAAAGGTTCAGGATGCTACAAATCTGTCTCTGATAAGCGAGTCTTTTGGAATTTCGATCCGAGACTCTCCTGTTCGTCATCATCGCTTTGATCTATTTTCACTGCCAGTCACTACTGAGGTCTTGCTTGGTTCATTAGAATTTGTTAAGGTTTCTTGCCTCTGGTGCCTGCCTGCTTGTGTTCAAGTGCTCATTGTTTCAATTAAAGGAAAGCATTCGGAATTCTAACTTTCTTCTGTCAATGTTTGTCTGTCCTTCGTTTCCATATTTCCTTGAGAAGGAGATTTGTCCTATCCCTGTCTTATTTTTCTTTCGGAAGCATACAGCAGTCCATTGCATATCATTCTACCATTGTATATAATCTATGGATCCAATCGCACATAATCCATTGCAATGCATACAGTTCATGGCATTGCATATAGTCCATTGCATTGCCCCTGACTTTCTGTCAAATTCTCCAATTCTGAACAATTGAGTGACTGAATTGGTGCACTTATGGAAGTTGTGCCGCTGCCATCAGTAACTACTTTCTTTACTTGCATTGCAGTGAATGCTCTGATTGAGCTGAGGGGAAGAGTCATGGGGGATTCCACCTCAGCAGCAGGGGATGCAAAAGAAGGAGCCACTCAGCAGAAGGTAAAGAGATTGAATTCTTTACTATTTGGTGTAGATCTTGCCTTCAGTAAAGGGGACACAGATACTGCCCTTGGCCTGGGACTGCGATTGCTTGGATTCCTTGAGAGCCAATGTCAGACAGCGGAGGATGTAGTCTATGTGGAGCCAATACAGAGAAAGGTGCTGCAAAAGCTCAATCTGGCAACACTGGTGGACAGGTAGGTAGCTGTGTCATCTGATCAAATTTGCTCTAAAAAGCAGCAGCAGCACCTGGAGAAACTAGTTTGATCTTTACTGTACAAGCATACAAAAGGAATCAGAGTAGAAAAGCTCCAGTTTTCTTTGCAGTGGACTACCACTATATTAGTGCTGCAGTTTTGTGGATTTCTCTATGGAAAAACAATGGTCCATTGTAAACTGAATTTTTCTGTAGCTCTGAAATCATCAAATCTGGTCTAACTTAGGTTTAAAGTGTAACAGGTGCCAAGCATTGGAGCAGGCAAAAACTCCTGCAGATTTCAAGTTCAAACAACACAGGCCTATTGATATTGAGAAGATCAAGACCTCTAAATACTATATGGGTCCTATTCAAAGGGCACAATCAGCTAGTCTTGCTGTAAGTCTCCCCAGGTCTTTTTGGTTTCCAGGAGAGCCCAATTCCCCTTTGCAGTTTTGTAGGGTAAATTAGTTGCTGGAGGCAAGTGACCATGGGGTCAGACCATTCATATAATTTCCATTCATGATGAAGGTGATGGTCTGATATACATTGTGAGCGATGATGCTAACAAGGCCAAGACTGTGTTCATCCTTGTTGTGTTTGTTTTGGTTGGTGGAACTAAAAGAAGGGTGCTTCAAAGTGCTACCTATTGTGGAGCTTTCTTTCTGATTTCAATTCTGTAGATACTCTTGCCTACTTTTTTCAGTCATATGGGAAAGAGGACAGAAGAGTTTTGGGTATCCACTTGTATTCGATTGCAGCAAAGAAACTGTTTCTGGAAGACTGCATGTTGTAGCTAGACCCCACTGAAGGCTTGTGAGGAGACTCTAGGCAGACACAAGCTGGACTCGCTGGATTGCTCTCTTTTTGACAGTGCAACTGGAAAGTAGCAAATGTTGAAACTGATCCCTCTCAACCATGTGCTGGACTTACATCCTCCATACTGCAAATCAAATGCAGTTGTGCTCAACTGGAGCAAAGGAAACAAGGAAGGAGAAACTACCATGTCTTCCCAATCCACATTGATGCACTCACAACTCAGTGGCATTTTGAAAATTCTAATGCATTTAATGTTGCAGGCCCTGAGAATCACAAAGAACACATCAATCTCTTCAGTGCCAGCTGCAAGCCTTCGTACAGCAGGTGATGCAAACTACCATGGAGTCTGTGAGAGTGGTAGGGTGGCCACAAAGCCTGGCCAAAGTCTCACACAATCAAAGATTATGTCTCTTTACAGCAATGCAAGTCACAAGGCAGTTGAACCTACCCAGGGTCAAACAGGTAGTGTAGCAGGCAATGCTGTCCACTTTTGCTCATTGTTCATTCCATGTTTGTCACAGGTATTTAAAGCAGTATTCTAGTCACAGGTAGGAAGTGCTGATCATGAACCTAGTGGAGTGGGAAGTATATGGTCCTCCGGATGTCTAATGGCAATTTAAGCAAATCTTGCATGCAAGTTTCATGCAAGTTTGAATGGACATAAAAGGTATGGAGGCAAAAGCAGATTATGGAGGTAAATGAGGGATCAAATGACGAATGCTCTCTGTGCACCTGATTTACTTGTTCATTTGTATTGTGTGAATGCAATTGCAGAGCACATGCTGGACTCAAATCACCCAGAGCCAGATCAAAGAGGAAAAAACTCTCTTGCCAGCAAATATTTTTCTGGTCTTTACCACACAACACAAACAGAAAACAAAGAGCCTATTTCCATTTCATCCCCTGAAGCAGAAGAGAAGCACAATCTATATGCATACACTCGAAAACGGTGCCGCAATCCTTATGGACCCAAGACATGGTCTAAAAAGGCAAGGACATCTCAGACAGAGGAGATTGGCAGTGATGAGGATGCTGCAGAAGCACCTCCAACAAGTTTTGTTACAGCAAGTCACAAATTGGTAATTTTGTTTGACATCATACTTGCATGAGACTGTCATTGAAGAGTTAATGGAAAAAAATTGACCAACTACACTCTTGTCCAACTTTATTGTAGTACAATTGTGTTTAAAAGCCCAGCTGTAGCAGAACTTTTGGTTCTTACAGAAGCTTGAACTGGTCAAAATCACAACTATGCCTAGCATGTTAGATCTCTCTAGCAAGTTTATCTTTCCCTGTATTCAGTGAAATTCAGCACCTTGTATTTTGGTCTTGTATTATGAGAGGTCTCAGCTGCCCTGCCCAAGCAGTTTACCTGCAAATGTATGGTCACTACAGGCAATTGATGCACTGAAAAAGAATGGATGTCCTTCAAGTTTGTATCAAGGGAGTTTCACCAGCTCAGGACCCCCACGAACTGGGTTAGTTAAAACTCTGGGTATGTCATGTCGTGGTGTACGTGGATCCTTTGTGCCTCCAGTTCGGGGGGCAAATGGAAGTTCCAGTGGTAGTGCAGTTGCTGCTGCTCACACACGAGGTGGCACTGACAATGGCTATGAAGAGTCAATTCGAAAATGGTGAGTATATGGCAATTAGAATGGGATGTTTCATGGTTATTTCTTGAGTCCTATACCATGACAAGTTGAAATTAGTGAAACTGATCAATTAATGTGCTGTGGCCCTCAAAGTGGTGTGTACTTTGTATTGCTTCATATGCCTTTTTGAGCCCCAGTAAGAGGGTCAAAATTGGCATTTGTTGAAAAAAGTTAGAAGTATTTCCTTTCAACGGAAGGATAACAGGACAGGAATGAAGGATATATACTGAGGTTCAGTGTACAGCATCGAATTGCTGGCAGGCCCTGATGGAAAACTCCCAGATCGACTACGAAATTTGGAACCCCGACTTTTGGAACATGTGAGCAATGAGGTCATGGATCAAGATCCTGCTGTTCGTTGGGATGATATTGGTAAGGTGCCAGGCATCATCAGTACTATACTTGATATGACTTAAGTTAGTTAAGCTCTAAATAGACACATTAATGACTCCATGATTGGTTATGATTGTTTTCAATTCAGCATGGAGAGACTCCAGAATTGCCTATGAAGAGAGGATGCAGACATCTTCAGAAGGCATAATCTGTGCCCATAGAACTGTAACTTTTCAGTGAGATTCAAACTGAGCATTCATATTGAGATATTAGACCATTAGATTTGTCAACTTAAAAGGATGTCTGAATAGATTTGAACAAATGCTGACTTTAACTGATTGGATGTTGACAGCTGGATTGGAGCATGCTAAGAAGTGTGTCACAGAGATGGTCATTTGGCCGCTTCTCCGCCCAGACATTTTCCAAGGTTGCCGAGCTCCAGGCAGGGGTCTTCTGCTTTTTGGTCCTCCTGTAAGTCCACTTATCACCATGTACAGATCTTGACAGGGATTGGACAAACACATTCTTTCAAGGGTGCACCACCATGGTAGATGGCAGTTCATCAGTTGCCCCAAAATCAGTCCTGGATGGAATTGTATGCTAGTGAAATTTTTCCTCTGTAACTTGTAGTAGATGTGCTCATTCAGTATCCATTCTCTACCTGTGTCCTGATGAAGAGATGCCTATATACTCCTTCACAGGGATTCCCTAGTTCCCTTTGCTGGAAAAGGGAGGCTATATATCTTTTGACAAGCTATAGGTTTCTTGAGTACCAGGGTACAGGTAAGACCATGATTGGGAAAGCAATTGCTGGTGAAGCAAGGGCCACCTTCTTCTCCATATCTGCAAGCTCTTTGACAAGTAAATGGGTAAGGTTGGCATCTGACCTTTCATCTTACTGACTGGACTCTGTAGTAGCAGAATGGAACATCTGCCAAGTACATTTTGGGTTGTGGTTTGATAGCACATGTTGTAGTGAGAAGAAAATTTTCCCTCTAAAATTGTGTCTTCAATTATTTTGTGCCATTGAAGAACGAGAAGATGTTCTGTTTCAAATCTTTTTGCTTGGAATGCTTTCTGTTGACAGCAGATGTCATGTGTTCTGTGCCATATGAGGTAGTGATGCTTTATCATAATGATGGCATTTGCCTTAAAGTGAATTTGAATTTGGATGTGTTTTGGGACACCTTCACATTTCTGGCAGTGGAACAATCTTCATATTCATAGAATCTCTTATTTGGTTGGGCATTTCCACCAGAGGAAGATCTCTACTGTATGTGTAGCTACTACAGAGTGATAGTGCTAATGTCAATTCCATATCTTGGAACTTTTACAGATCGGTGAAGGTGAGAAACTCGTCAGGGCACTGTTTGGCGTTGCAAGCTGTCGGCAGCCAGCTGTCATTTTCATTGATGAAATTGACTCTCTTTTATCTCAGGTTGGTAGATATGCCAGGTATAGTTACAGGGATGAAGATTTCTGCTAAGATGGGATGTCCTTGGATGCACATCTGCAATTTCTGGGTCATTTTTTGGGGTTCTTCAGTAGTCTAGGTTGTGCTCCTTGCATAAAAGTCCTTTGCTGACAAGGTGCTTGTCACAATAGTTAGTTCAATCCTCAGGCAGAAGGTTTGCATGTTCACTTGCAGCGAAAAGCTGAGGGAGAGCATGAATCCAGTCGAAGGATTAAGACGCAGTTCTTGATTGAAATGGAAGGCTGTGGGAGTGGAACTGAGCAGATTCTTCTTATTGGTATGTGATTTTCTCAAATGCATTGCTGTATCGTATTTGCTGATATGTTGTTAGATTTGAAATCTCTCTAACCTTTTATTGGGTCAGCTCTTAATTCAAGTTGACTTATATCATATGAATGGAGAAGTTCTGACTATTTGTGAGAATATGTCTCCTATGGTTAACTTTTCTTTGTCAATGTGTGGAAAATCACCATACATGAAGTTCATATGATTAGTTGGTGCACAACCTTCTGTTTACAAAATTCAAACTAGTTGGCCCAAAGATAAGAGCTCCCCAAGCAAGACCTTATATGTGAGTCAAGCTCTTCAGTGATTGTCTTGTCTCCTAAATTTTTGTAACTTTATGACATGCTTTCTAGCCAAAGCTCAACAATTGTTCATATGTACCATAGCACATGCAGATCTTTCATGGCTGGTGCGGGTGTGCCTCACAATATCACATTACTGTGTATATCAGTCCAACTAAATTGAATTCTTAGTTTTCTGTTGCCAGGAGCAACAAACAGACCACAGGAGCTTGATGAGGCAGTCCGCCGACGACTTTCTAAACGGCTCTACATTCCATTGCCTTCTTCTGGTATGAGCCTCAGATCTTAATTCTGCTGTCTGGAAGTATTTGAATTTTTTACAAGTGAGCTGTTCAGGCACACATTGCAAAAAGAAGGGAGTGTTAACAGCAGGGGACCATATTACTCATTGTGTTCTTGAAGTACATCATTAGCATGTTGAATGCTCTTATCAAAAGAGTGTCCTTCTGTGCATGGTTCCAGCTGCAAGAGCATGGATTGTTCGAAATCTTTTGGGAAAAGATGGGCTCCTATCACTTACAGATGCAGAAATTGAATCAATATGCACCAGCACTGATGGTATGTATGCAGCTTGGGCTCTGTGGTTGGTTTATGAGTAATTCAGTACATGCTGTAGAATTTTCTTTCTCCTGAAAAGGTACTGGCAGAGTTTTCTTAAAAGCACTGTATTATCTGTAGCTGGATGATATGGCTGCAAAGGTGGGAGATGATAAGGTTGTGCAAAAGGTCACATAATTAAACAAATGAGAGAGAGGGAAACAGACAGGTAGACAGAGGGCAATCATGTACTTGAGGCACTAAGATGCCCTTAAATAACCATCACATTTATGGATATTGCCATATATATTGGAGCTGACAATCAGCAAGCCCTGAACTCACTACACAGCATGTTAAATGGCAAATGCAGACTGCTTCTCTATATAGCACAACTGCATTAAGTCCTTGTGCTAATTGAGAAGCAGAATGGAGGTCCATAGAAACCACCCACAGAGTTGCTTGCAACAGCATTCTGGTATATGCCTTGTTGTGCCCAGCTTGAACATAGCTAGAGAAGTTTGAGCAAGAGAGGGCTCTATTAAGCTAGAGACAGGAGATTTAAATGATAATTTGGAGAGCTCTAAGCAGTACTGTGGGAATAGGAGAAACTGCAATAAAACCACTAATAGATGTGAGATTAAGAGATCTGTTTCACCTTAGATGTGAGGCCTGTAGTAAAGTTGTTTCAGTCAATTGTTCATGGGGTGGTTGTGTCATGTCTAAACAGTGGTTTTGGTTGCCTCTGTTTTCATTGAGGAGCTGTGTTAACTTGAGTGGTGGTACAGGATATTCTGCTTCTGACATGAAGAATCTAGTGAAGGAGGCATCAATGGGACCACTTCGTGAAGCATTGATGCAAGGTAGAGAAATTGGCAACATTAGCAAAGATGAGATGAGACCCATCTCTGTGCAGGTCAGTTCCTTTCTACAGTTTCCTTCTGATCTGCAGCTTAGATGCCATCATCTGCAGCAAGAGTTTTTCTTTTCCTTCTACTTGAAGATGCCTAGTTCTTCATAGATTACACAATACAAGGTCAAGCTGTAGATCTAAACAGCAGATCTCTACTGGTATATGTGATTACAGTGCAACTACAGGAAATAAAATAAAAGTTTCCGTAGTGAACTCACTGCAGATTTTTGCTTTATTTTGTTCCAGGATTTTATCACTGCATTGCAGCAAGTGAGACCTTCTGTCTCGGAGAGTGAAGTGGGGCTTTATCAGGACTGGAACCGCCAGTTTGGCAGCTTAGCAACAGAGACAATTAGTCAGTCCAATCTGTCAGCCATTTGATAAGGTTCATTTTAATCAGTTTACCCAGTTCCACAATCTACAGCCCCAATGTAATAGCAGAGACAATGTTTTCTCTGTCAATATCACCCGAATGCCATGCCATGCTCTGCAATCTGCTCTGGTGAATACTGAAAGACCACCTTTCTTCCTAACAGCCTTCAAGCTGCAGATGATACTCATGAGCTGATATCCAGCACCTCTGTAGTAGGGTTTTTCATATGCAGCCTGCCCAGTACCAATCAGGCATCTAATGGACAACTATGCCAGTTGGATAAAAACAAAGACAATCTGATGTACCCACCTGTACAGTTTACATGGGCAAAGGTAATTTTGCCCCCTTCCTTTCCCTGAAGATTCCTACTCTGCAAGCTCTATTAACTGTGGAGAACCTGTTTATTCACACGTCCCTGGAAGGCCAGAGTTGTGTTGCAAATGAAGCATATGTTCTGTACACTAGTCTGACTTGTCTCTGAAGAGGAACTAACAGAGCAGTTTTCCTTCAGAGTGTTGCAGAGCTTTCTCTGCATCTTGTAGATATGTTATCCAGTGAGTTTAGAAGATGTTCTGCACCCCAAGCATTTGGGATGTGGGAGGACCCAACCATTACCCTCTATGCCTTTAGCCTTAGATGCTTGCTTGCTTCCTTGCTTATAGTGACAAGCTAAAAGAAAAGTGAAGCTTACCTCACAAGCTTGTTGCAGCTTGAACAAGGATACTAATCTCACTTTCTTTAATTAGCCATGTATCTTGAGTGCTAGCCCACATCACAACTTAAGCTTCCTGTTGCTTTCCAGAAATGTGACAGAAACTCAGGATGCAGATGTTTGTATACTGGTCTGCCTGAAATTTTTGGTGCAGATTATTTTATTCTCATCTATACCCACTGTTGATGTGGAGCCAATGACGTCAGTTGGGGAGTCATGGCAGCTTGTCACTGCCATTCATGATAGAAGGTGACGATCTGACACTTTGTCAGTGACACTCCTAAGGTTTTGAGCACACTCATTTTTTGTCCATGTAAATTTTGGTTTTGCTCTGAACTGACAGATTGCCCTCAAAATGTTGTTGTGGAGCTTTTCCTCTGCAATCTCATCATAGCTAATGTCTCTGAAGAGAATGGGGAGAAATACAAGCCAATATGCAGAGCAAGGCATTGAACATCAAAGCTCTGTAGTCATTTTGTGTAAAACTGAAATTGCAACAGAGTATTGTATGGACGGGACCAAGAGAGTATCTACACTTTGTGTGGGGTGAAGTTACTATTGCAGGGTTTGATACATGCTTGTAGTTTATAACACTATGAGCATGGAATACTTTGAAACTGCAAGGAATATTGATCCATTTCCAAGTGCACACAGGAAGAGAATCCAACCAAAAAAGTTGTGCCACCAGCCCTGTAAGAACTTTTTCCTTCCTTCTCTTTTCTTGGACTCGAAGGACTTGGAAACAACGTCAAACCCAAACTGCAAAGTGCACTCAGTGATAGATTGCATTTGTTGTCCTCATATTGTGTACTGACAGCCATTGTAGATGATGATGCTAGGGGTTGTTGGTACATGCATGACTTGACTTCAGTCCCCCTTTTGACTAAAAGGACCTGATGTTCACACACCATTCTGACCATCCAGAACCTGCACACTAGGTAGGTGGGTGGTGTAAGTGTTCTCTCACCCTAATTGGCTTGTTTAGGGTTGCTTTTTTCTTATTCCTGTGAATTTTGTTGAATGGTTGCAGCCTACAGGTAAAGGTTGCTTTTTCTTTTTCTTTCAAAAAAGAAAATGAACAGTGTCTACCTGCTAGAATTGGGCTTGTCTGATCATAATTAAATAATGGAAGCTTTTGGTGGTTGGTTGAATGTTTCATTGGATGACACCCATTTTTTTGGTTTTGTTTAGAACTTGTTTGATGGTTTATGATGTTGGATTATAGAATCATTCAATTTAGTTAAGAAGAGCCAATAGCACTTAGAACAACTCCATCTATACTCAGTATTTGGCCTTCCAACAGTATTTCTCACATTCAACATGGCTTACTTTTAAGTATTTCAAGAGTAGGCTTCTTATATTGTTATGGTGCATTACATTTTGTGCAAATTTGTTGACTCAAAAGCCATTTTACTGCCTCAAGCCAGCATAAACTTGATTGTCCTTCATACAAATAATTATTGTGCAGGGTGTCAGTGGGGATGCTCAGAAAGTTTGTATTCTTGGTGTTAACCTTGCTTGGAACACACAGGTTGACAATTTGCATGCTTGGACTTGCACACCATCACAGAAGCCTATATATCAAACATCTTGTCCACTCCTAAACTCGATATAAAATACTGGAATTCAAATGTTCTAGAAATCACAAGCTTGAACGAATGCCTCACCATGCAAATTATCATGTGCTCATGATGTTAATTAGTTCACCTTTGTGTTGTAAAACCAGTCCTAGTGCAGAGTTTGAAAGAATAATCGGCGTGGGAAGCCTTAAGTTAAGCACTCACATCCTGCCCTTGTTGGATGGAGAGTGGAAAGAATATCACATCTAGTCTTGTCTTGGAGAGCAAAACTCTTTACCCCACTTTTGGCTTGAAAACCACCCAAAAGTTTGCTACTGGCAATGGCCCAAGTAGTCACAATAGAGAGACACAGAGAGAGAGAGAGGGAGAGAGATCTTGAGCACCAGTCTGTTTTCACCTGTGAACTGGATTGGCACACTGCTTGGCAATGGCATTATGTTACTATTACTAATGGGAATGTCAATCACACATTGTGGAGCTGTGCATTCCCAGTCTATAAAACCTCTGATCATGCAAACTCAAATTTTCACAAATGTCACTATAAAAATGCAGTGTCATTCAGAGCTCTGAGCAGAAAGTCAAAATTAGCATTTCTGAAAAACAAATTCCAAAATATTTCTGGTAAAGCATTTTGATGCATTGAAAATCATGCTTTTATATGTATATGCTTGTGCAAAAGAGACAGGAAAATTACCCTTCCTTCTCTCTGCTGCTAAAAACTCATAAAGTGTTGCTGCCACAACTCTGAGTAATGAACTAATCCTCTAAAAACTGTACAAGGACTGAACTGAAGAGTTCGTGTTCTTGGGTTGCTATATAAAAAGATACCTAAGCTAGCAATGTGAAGCACATAGGACTCTATACTGGTAGCAGACAATTCTAATTAGCTCATAGTCTATTGCCACATATAAACTTTTGTCTGCTCAAAAAACCATTTGAGCAGATGTGAAGGAGAAGAGCTTCCTGGGCAGTAGACAAGATAACTCTCTGTCTGAGCTTGGAGTGAGAGGAAGATCATCCAGGGAGAGGGTTATGGTACAGGGCCTTTGTTTTTCTCTGTAGAAGCTGGGATAAGAAAAGGAGACTTGGTGGGAGGAGAAAGCTCAAAGATTATGGATTCTGACGGAGCTGGTATAAGAAAGCAAGACAGGAATACTCTTGGATAAACATCATGTTGACAAAGCTTTGCACTTAATTGTGGTGTGAATAGTAAGAGATTAATAGGCCTCTCTCAGGGTGTGCATGTGCATTTGGGAGAAGAAATTGTCAATGAGGGAAGGCATCAGATTTTGAAGACAACAAAAAGGGTGTCAAAGATGTTGAAGGAGGACTTAGACCATTTCCTTGGGATGGATCAAGAGAATATGCACCCATCTATATATCTCCACACCAAAGCCCAAGAAGAAGAAAGGGTTGTAGAATCTAATTGAGTGTTGAAAGACTCAAGATCAGAAGGGGACAAGAGGCACGCAAAACTGGCTGTGAGTTGGTCAAACTACATCCAGGATTTCATCAGATGTATTGCTATGCCAATGTGCCTCCCTCATAGATCGCTCTGTTAATCCTTCCCTTAATCCCTGGTAATCAGTAGTAGTCCTTGGAGAGGGCAACTGGGCTGGACCGGATGCACACGAGTTTCATCAAAATTGCTATGGAAAGCACTGCTATGATATTTGAGCACCTGGGCTGATGCCTCTTGTGAAACCAGCCTTGTTACTGAATGATGAACAGACATGAGTGTGATTTAGGAGGAAAGATTAGCTGAGACTGAAGAACCTTCAAGATTGTTATCCAAAGCACGGACATCACCATGAATCCAAGGGGATGATGATTTGTCCCTTAATCCTAAGTTGCTAATCAGTATTTGGAGAGGCCATCGATTCACCTGGAGAGAGCATGAAGTAGCTGGAGTGTTGTGGTAGGGAGCTGGAGGAGAAGGAGCTGTGACAAAGGCAGCAGCACTGGTATGATCTGGAGCAGCACGCACTATAGTACCCATCATCACACTTTCCATGCTCTTGCTGATGATGGCCTTCCACTTGCTCTTTTTCTTTTTCGGATGGTGATCTGACGTGATTCCAGTCTCCAAATCCTCCTCTTCCTTGATGGTAAACAGCACATGTGGTTGGCCACCCATCAATGTGTTCAGCTGGTGCTGGTGCTGCTGGCTCATGTCTGGGTTGATGCTCAGAGAAGAAACCTGTGACACAGATTTCAAGCTAGTGTCCATGTGCGTGGTTGTTACCTTCACTGCAGCAGCAGTAGCAGCTAGCAAATTTGGGAAGAGCTTCTTCTTGACCAGCTCTAGCTGGTCCTCCTGCTTGTACCCAACAGATATTATGTCCAGGTTATTGCTGCAATTGCTTGGACTAGTCGCAGTCTGAGTTACACTCGAGCAGCTTACTACTGCATCTTCCACAACAAGCTGCACAGCAGTAGGGCTGCTTATCTCTTGGCTCACTCGAGGGTTTGCTAACAGCACTCGCCTTCTCCAACACAGCAAGTAATAGAGCTCTGCAAGTAGGACTAAGATTGACGCTCCTACAAAAATGCTCAGACCTGCTGCCAGAATGGTTGTTGACGATCGTGCCGCCATTGGCACTACAGCAAGCTACCACACATACATGCACTAAGTACTTTGTTTCCTGTTGCTCCTAGCAGCTAGACTTCGATTTCAGTTTCAGAATTCCAACACTTATTCACACACCCTTGATGGCACTGAGGAGTACTCAAATTCCCACTCCCTCCCAGCAGAAAAACAAAACAAACAATGGCACTGGTGTATAGATCTTGTTGACCCAATGATCAGATCAGCTCCAGCCTTATTTTTGCTCACAGGTTTTTGAGCTCTCATCAGAAGCCTCAGTTACACTTGTGCTCAGAAAGAAGCAACTTGTGCAAACTATCAACTTGACACAACCAAGCTACTTCATTATTTCTTTCTGTCTTTCTTATTTCCTTCCTTTCCTTTCCTTTCCTTACTTTCCTACCTACCTACCTACCTATTTAGCTACCTACTTGCCAACAAAGTTTTTATCTTGCTTCTTTCCACCAAAAGATACAACCCCAAAATAATAATGAATTTTCAGTTCTTGGACGAACCTTCAAACTAGATGAACATCCAATTACTGGTCTTGGACAAACCTTCAAACTAGATGAACATCCGACTACTGGTCTTGGACAAATCTTCAAACTAGATGAACATCGGACTACTGGTCTTGCACAAACCTTCAAACTAGATGAACATATGACTACTGGTCTTGGACAAACCTTCAACTAGATGAACATCCGATTACTAGTCTTGGACAAACCTTCAACCTAGACGAACATCCAATTACTGTTGTTGGGTGGTTATCATAAACAGGAACAGACCAGTGTTGGGTGGTTCTTGACTTTTATGAAGAACTCAACCCCATGGTTAACTGCCAGTTAACCTTCAGTTAGCTCCTGGTTCTAGTCCTCTTTTTTTTTTCAAGTATCCTGGATTGGGTTCCAGTT
>Ga0209208_10004584_pt1 | contig 19551 bp, 12 predicted proteins | sample S1TSphfallax_3_FD_187694 | JGI IMG/M metagenome (GOLD analysis project Ga0209208, IMG submission 187694) | Host-associated microbial communities from peat moss isolated from Minnesota, USA - S1T2_Fd - Sphagnum fallax MG (SPAdes) (version 2) | ecosystem: Host-associated > Plants > Peat moss >... | reverse complement strand
AAAATAAAAAAAAAAAAAAAAAAAAAACCAGAATCCTTCTATATTCTTGGCCACCTGCTGGAACTTATCACAAAAATCTGGCGATTTGAATTTTTTTTTCTTTTTTTCTTTTTTCCTCTCCCCCTCAAAATCTGGCGTATTGGGTCTTTTTTTTTTCCAGGAAAAATCTTTTTTGTAGTTTGAAATCATATTTTTCAGGTCAAAAACACCGGTTACAATCAGTGTTTTTTTCTTTTCAAAAACATTATTTGGCTAAATTGGCGAATTATTGCTGGCAAAAAGCATTTTACACACTAATAACACCTCTCTTTTTTTTCCTTTTTTTTTCTAACAGAATTTGCAAAAAATAAGTAAATAATCAGGATTTTTTTCTCAATTAGGTGGACTGCCAATCCTTCACAAAAGGACTTAGCCAGATTTGGCTACAGGCTAAATAGAAATATTTTGCAACTCCACTCTATACTGGCAAGAACCTATAATCAAAACATGGCAATTTCAACCCTTATTTTCCTCAAAATATGGCGAATTTTTTGGGATTATTTCCCAAGAAATGCTTTGCAGAAGTCAGAGATACTTTTTTTTGTAAAATGTCCAAGTGGCAAAATTTCAGCACAAAAAGAGCACTGCACCTAAGACCTAGTCAATTCTTCATGGGACCCTAGTGACGAAACACATTCGTCACTAAGTTCTTCATAGGACCTAGTGACAAAACACATTCGTCACTGAGATCTTCATGGAACCTAGTGACAAACCATGTTCATCACTAACAGTCTCTTTTGATGAGACTTAGTGACGGAACACATCCGGATAGGTACTCTTTTTGAATGCCAAAAGCAAGGAAGAAAACTTGCGTAGCACGACAATTCTGTTAGGACCTCATTTCTAACCCCTAAACCCTAAACATTACCCCATCACTGACATCCTAAACATGATCCATTTTTTTCTGACCATGTAGGATTATATGTCAACTTTTCATCCATTCATATTCCATCGGGTGGGTGGCCTTTAGGACCTGCACCCTTACTACTAGTAGAGTAAGGTGACCACGGCCAAGGGTGGGGGGCGTCCTCAAACTAAGGGGCCTATAACAAGGATATTGCATTTGGTGAGAATGTCCCTCATCCATGGACTTTACCCCTTCTAAAGCATGATGCAAACGTTATCACTAAACATATGTAGATCATGAGGTGTTGATCAAACCAAATTGATTTAAATTGATTTTTTTTCATAATTTGGTTTATTTAAGATCAACCAGATTTTGAAAATGCACATATTAATTTGCTTTTTCATATCCATATAAGTGGGTTGGTGAAAGGAGTGAGGTAGTTTGGCTTGGAATTTCATGTATAAATATTTTTCATAATTGTCAAGTCTATGACCGTATATAAATGTTAAATTGACAATTGTAATATTGCACCATATATTTATTTCACCTAAACATATTATCATCATCATTGGAAATTCTTTGCAACTTGCTATATTTGACTTAGCATCAAGAATCATAAGCAAGTGGCATATTCATGCATGATGAAAATACTATGATGCGTCTGCAAACATCATTACATACATAACTTTCCACTTCACACTATGGTCTTTGATTTTGGAGTTGGAGGTGGAGTTGATTGGAGATTTTTTATATTAGGCACAAAAACTTGAATCACCTTCAACTAAAATTGTCGAACGTTCCAATGATCTCCCTCTCTTTCCATGTATAATATATTCCTTCTTGAAATGAAGAGTGGTGGGGACCAGCTTGAAAGGATCCTTAAATGTGCTTTGATAGTGCAAACAATTTTGGAAGAAGACTATAACATCAAAGCAAAGCAACATAATGTTTTCATCTTGCAATAACATGCCACATCATTGTGATTATTTGTGCTCAAGAAACTAGTTACTTGTTTAAGGAAGAACCAATATTTTCTAGCACAAAGAAAATTTGATAGAGATACATGGCGAGTTCAAAAAGGTGAAGGACTTAATTTGGTAAGTAGCATAACATTTATTTTTGGAGCTAGATTATAAGAAATCTTTTTTATTGAAAGACCTTGCACAATTATCAATTGTACATACCCACTTTCAGACTATATTAATCACAATACTTAAATTTCAGAATGTACTGATATCAAATGTGAATAATTTATTCGATTGGGACATCATGTGTAGTTTGCTAGTTGTTTGAAGAGTCAAATTACTCATTTGTGCATGTTTTTCATCTAGTAGATTGAAAGAGTTGGCAATTCCTCCATTGCCTCCTTAAGTAAGTTGGGAGTGAATTTTGGTGCATTGCAATGCAATATTACAATTCACCTTGAAGTAGTGCATAGCTGGGATTGACTAGTGGTCAAAACAACTCCAAGTCCTCCACAACCAAGGTCCAATTATGGTATGTGGACGTGTCAACCAAAAACATACAAATAATTTTGTACAATCACTATGAAAAAAGAAAGGTGTATTACAATTAGCCTTGCAATTCAACTTTTGAATTGTAGAGAACATTTGCAATTCGATGTGTTTACATGTCATGAGTGCTAATGGACAAGTTCCATGAGTTGCAAAGTTGCAACTCATTGTATATACAATGCAATTCATTGTAGTTCTATCAAAACAACTCATTGCAACTATTATGCAATTTCATTATAATTGCATCCATGATGTCATGTTAACATCATTAATTATCAACCATCTATTAAAATCTAACACATGACATTATGAAGATTTTTGGACATAAAAATTATTTTCTTTTCAAAATATTGATCTCCATCATCTATTATGATTGTTAATGATGGTCCAAAATTGTGACACGGCATAATTGAAAATTTCCACATGGCATATTAATTATATTTTTGAACAATGATAATAATAAATATATTTTAGTAGGTAAGTAGGTTGTACATAACCATAAGTAGGTAGGTTGGTAAGTCTTAAAACTTACATATAACCTACATATTTACTTAGGACCTACATACCTACCTATTTACATAGGTAGGTAAGTAAATAGGAAAACACAAGATTAAGTGAATTAAAGACTAGCCATGAATTTTTTTTTCAAATTTTATGTTTTGCCTTTGAGTTAAATTTTTTTGAGTTCATCCCAAAATGGCATTTGTATTATGTGAAAACATAAGACAACAAGCCTTTTGTTAAACCATGGAATTTGGCATCCTAGTTACCATGAAGGAAAAGGCACTAGAAGAAAAACATGTATTATCAATTAGTATTTGCAACTAAATTTTAGTCACAAGAGACATTTTGCAACTAAAATCCTTTTAGTCACCTAAGACAAGTCGCATGTGGTAAATTAATCGCAAATGACAAAGGGTATTGTATGAAAGAAAAAGTTAACAAATACATTTCATCCTTTGACTCCATTTATATGTATTGTCACATGCAACTAAAATGTAATTATTTTGGTCACAATTGATGACAAATGATGTGTTGCCACGTGTTTTATTATATTATTATTTATATTATTATTATTATTATTATTATTATTAATTTGAAATAATTTAGGACATTCAATCCAAATACTTGGATGATCTTATATTATGACATGTGGCCCAATGTGAGTATGACACGTCGACCAATGTGAATATGCCATAAATAATTTAATAAAAATATTACTATTAGGTTGGTAGGTACCTAGGTAGGTACAGAAATAGGTGCTTACAAACCTAGGCTACATATCAACCTACCTACTTAGGTAAAACAAAAAGTAGGTAGGTTCTACCTTCCTAAGTTAAATACCTACTCATATAGGTAAGTACATAGGTCGACCTAGGTGGGTAAGTCAAACTAAGTACTTACTTGACTAAGTAAATAAGTAGGTTGGGAAGGTAAGTACTTAAAAAATGTGCATAATTTGTTTTTTTGTGTTGGGTTGAGCCTTTTGATTGGTTCATCCCATGTGCACAAATTTTTTAATGTGAAATTGGATGACCACACCCTTTTGTTTATATAATGTTCAAAATAGGAATGAAGAACAAACAATATGGGATAAGTTTTGAAGTTGCAACTTCCTTACAAACTAAGTTGTAATTGCAAAACTTTTTTCATGCTTTACTTGTTTACTTTTTTGATTTCTAAACAATTCAAGTACTAAATATTAGATATTCATTATAAATTACTTAAATAAGCAATAACATCTTAATATTTAACAAATTAGTTATTTAATCATTCGCAAGTTATTAATAGATAACTCATAAATAATTAAATAATTAAAATATTAAAAAATGTTTTATTACTTTTTAAATCTACTCAAATTATATATAATATAATTAATGTAAAACTAATTTCATGACTATAATTTGAAGATCAAAAATTTAAAATATTTATGTTAAAATTATAAGTAATGAATTAACAATTGCTATTAGAGAGTAAATTCTTACACAGTTTTTTTTAAAAAACAATTCAATTAATTACATTACTTATTGTATAACTACATTTATTGTTGTAAAAATTATTATAGGTCAAGTAATTTTTTTTCTCTTGGTAAGGATTAACTATAAATACAATAATTTGTTAAACATAACATTAATTTTCATAAATACTATAAAATATTTGTCATAGATGATGAATCACAAATTTTTTAATAATAATATTATTATATAATAACTCGTAAAATTAAAATCAGTAAAGTAATATTTTAACTACAACATAATGTTTTCAATTCTTTAATTTAGGATTGAAGTTATAAATTATAAAGTTTGAATAATTATGTTCAATTAGAAAATAATTATGCACATACAAATTAATTCTTATCTGAAATAATTACAATGATTTAAAAGTAACGTCACATTAATTACATTGATTAATTTATTCTAATATAAAAATATAAATTAGATAATATAAACATCTATGTTATAAAAAAAAAAATTAGTGTAACTTAGATTTAATAAATATAATCATTTATAATTATTTATAAAAATGATTTATTATGTATAACACTAGTAGGAAAAACCCTTAAAACCCAATCAATAATTTTATGAATTAAAATATAATTTAAGATTCCAAAATAGTAATTCAGAATTCAAATATAAATTTTTAGATCAAATAAGTTTTTTGAAGTTAAATAACAAATTTCAGAATTGAAATGTCAATTTTCAGATTCAAATAATAATATTCAAAATTAAAATGTCCATTGTAAGACTTAACTAATAATTTTGTGAATTGAATTATTAATTTTGACGCTCCAAAATAATAATTTGGAATTCAAATTTCGAGTCAAATAATTTCTTAAAATTTAAATTAAAAAACTTCAGAATTCAAATATCAAATTTCATGTTCAAATAAAAATATTTAAAATCAAGATGTCAATTTTTAGAATAAAATAAAGTTTTTTGAATTGAAATACTAATTTCTAGATTCGAAAATAATAATTTAGAATCCAAATATTAAGTTTTAGATCAAATAAGTTTTTTGAATTTAAATAACAATTTCCAGAATTGAAATGTCAATTTTCAGATTCAAATAACAATATTCAAAATTGAATTGTCCTTTTTTATACTCAATTAATAATTTCAGACTAGAAATATTAAGTTTGAGAATCCAAAATAATAATTTGGAGTTCAAATTTCAGGTTCAAATCAAATGATTATTTAAAATCTAAATGCAAAATTTTCAGAGTTGAAATATAAATTTTCATATTCACATAAAAATATTCAAAATTAAAATGTCATTTTTTATAATCAATCAATAATTTTATGGATTGAAATACTATTTTGTGGATTTGAACATATTAATTTAAAATTCAAATATCAATTTTTAGATGAAATAAGCCTTTTTTGAATTTAAATTGAAAATATCATATTCAAATCAAAAATTTGAAATTCAAATTTTTTTTAAGCAATTGAAATAACAAATTTCAAATTCTAATATATATTTTAAAAAATAAAATAATAGTTTTCAAAATTGAAATATCAATTTTCATTTTTGAATAAAAAATTCAAATTTCAAATATTAATTTTGAATTCATTATATGAACAATATACATATGTATGCATATTATATATATAATTTTGGTACATACATTAAAATACACCCCTTTGTCATTGTAGAATACCTTTAGGATGTAACTAATTTGGTGATTATTGCGATTAATGGGTCATATCAACTTATTAATGGATGAAAATAAATGTAAAATCAATCCAACCAATAGGATGAAATTTCTAATAATTGCATCATAGTTGTGAGAATGACCAAAATAGTTGAAATTTGGTCTTGTAGTTGCAAATATTGTTGAATCTAGTTGCAAACGACTACAAGTCACATGCAGTTGTAAATGGAGTGGTTACATGTTAGCTGATTTCTACTAGTGAGGTTGTTGACTATAGAATGGATGAGAAATAATATGAAAAAATATGAAGGTAAAGCATGTTTTATGTTTGCTTATTACCCTACAACATTTATTGTTTTGTAATAGCTACCGTCCTATAATAGATAATGTCATGTTGGAACTACCTTCTTTTGTAGATTTGAAAAAAGAGCTAGTGTGCATGCAAACCTCTTGTACTTACTACCTACCATCTACAACACTTGCAAATCCTTTGTAGCTATTGCCTATTATTTGTAACAATTCTTTACCCTTTATAAACTTCAAACATAGTTGTTACCTTCTTAATACTACCTTCCAGTGGCAACTACCTTTATGCAGCAAGTCTGCCTTCATACTCCAATAGCAAGTACAAAAATATTTTCATTATATCAAACTACTTAGAATTCAATCTAAGATTCCATAGTCTACATCAACTAAAAAAGAACTATTTCCCCTACCTTCCTAAAGGTCAATACAAATAAAAAGAAATAATGCACTTAACAACCTTTAACCATTCTCCATTACAAAACACCAAGTATAATATTCTTCCATGTTATTCACTTCTCCTCACACACACACTTCTCCGCCAAGAGAACTCTCCTAACCACATTCAATTTAAAATCATACAAAAGAATGTTACATAATCATTTTCCTTGAAGGATAAATAAAGAACCCAAGAAGGATATTCACCACACAAGGGTTAAGTCCTTATCTTTTTAAATTTCCTTATTATTTTAAATCTCTTTATCGTAATCCCTTCCACACATCCTAGTTAAGGGAAATCCATCCATCCCTTATCCACTTGGATTATTTAACCTAAATGGTTTTAGCCCTTAGTAAATATAAAATGATAAGTAAGAAATTTATCATTAGTAACTGAATAGTTACTAAGATGCCCTTTTAAGTGAACTAGATTAGGATATTATTTCTAGTAATTGATTATTTTTATTAAAATTCCTCCTATAATTACTTTTGATAATTTTGTCCTGGAAAAATAGTTTGTTGTATTGACAGACTATTTGTAAAAAACACTTTCACTCTAGAATTCTCCTAAGATTATTCTACCATTTGATAATAATTATCATCCAATGACAATACTATTGTTTTTTTACCACCCATGGTGTTTAACCAACATAGGAATTTTTTTACCCTTGAACACATTCTTTACATAGTTTGTAACATGGGATTTGAAAACAAAGCATATGGGTTAAATCTTTTAGTTATTCCTTAATTGCAAATTGAGTTGTAATTGAGTTACAACTATAGCACCTAAATGCTTAGGGTAAGCTAGATCTAAATGTAAGGTTCCATTGTTCATGGTGTCTAAACAAAACTTGAACCCCTCCTATTGGTGTATGTAGTGCATTAAAAATCATCAAAAATGGAATAGAATTGAAAAAGTTATGACCCCCCATAGTAGAGGGGGTCAAAAACTCAAAAAACAAACCACCGAATGCTATAAAAGCTAGTTCCCGAACATTGAAAAAATTCCTTACATATTATTTTGTTATTATTAGAGTTCAAAGATGATTTGTACAGTAAAACCAAGTTAATAGGAACCAATTTTGGCATAACTAGTCCTTGGTTTTGATGTTCATAAGTCTCATAAACTAAGTTAATGTTGAAAATATATGTTGTATTTATGTGAAGCCCTTTTTAATATGTTAATTTAACATATAGTAAAGTTTGAAAGTAATCCAATAAATGTAGAATACCTTTTAGCACATTTTAAAGCCTATAACCAATGTTTTTCAACATAGTGAAACAATGTAAAAACATTGTTTAAGCACCATTGTTTAACACTACCTTAGGATTTTTCATCCAATCTTGTGCTACACATCATCTTTTTAGGAGTAGTCATAGTGATTCAAAAGGTTGCTATTAGTTCCTATTAGCCCATTTTTATCGTGTAAAACTTTAGGTGGTGATCTTATTGCACTTTAAGTGGTTTAAAATGAATAAGAAATAAGAAAGTTAAGAGGTTTGAGAGTAAAAGGGATCCAAAGAGGAAAAAAAGGAAAATTAACATGTTTTGTAAGTTGGAAAACTTAATTGTCTTCTTGTCATTTTCCATGACTCCTTTTCCTTTGCATTTCAAAGAGGATTTCTAGAGCTTGAAGTAATGCTCCCATAACATTTTAAACCACTCAAAATGAAGCAATATGATGAAGATATAAATAACTAATGAATATGTGTTTTTATTGTTATAAATAATTATATTGTAATCATAACATAATTGAACAATAATACTTTAATAGTGAAGCACTAATGGTTGTATTATTTTTACCAATTAAAATTATAATAAAAAATTAATTGTAAATGTATTCCATAAGGGGTGGTGAAAATGTGATCACATTACAATGATCACATGTATGTACATTCATTAGTCAAAATTAGTCAAAATGCAATCACTTCATTTGTGACTACATGTGACTTATAATCATTTGCAACTAGGTTTGAGAATATTTGAAATTACAACACCAAATTTCAACTATTTTGATCATTCTCACAACTATAATACAATTATTGAAAACTTCATCCTATTCATTGGATGGGCTTTAACTTTATTTTCATCAATTAATAGGTTCATATCTTCAATTTGTCACAATAATCATCAAATTAATCACATCCTAAAGATATTCTACAATGACATAAAGGTGTATTTTATGTATGTATTTAAATTATATTTGTGATATATTATATATAAATATATGTTTATGTGTACATTAAATATGTATATGTATGTGTATTGTTCATATAATGAATATCAAAAGTAATATTTGAACTTTCAGATTTGTTATTCAAATCTGAAAATTTCAACTTCAATTTAAAAAAATTTCATTTGAAGATTGAATCAGTGCATAGCTTTTGTCCTTCAACTCTAGAGAGACGTGCAAAAAAAATTAGGAACTAGACACACTGGCAAAGAGGTTTCTAATCCATTAAGGATAATTACAACTGAATCTGCAAGGGCCAATGCAAAAGTGGCGCTCCATTTGGTAGATGATAGCCAGAATTGAGCTTGACTTGAGTTTAGTGAGCTCCATATCATCTGTCTCCAAGCTTCCTTGCTCCCTCTTGTAGACTAACTCCCCACACACAATCCAGATTACATGATTTTCAAGCTCGAGGCTTCTTGCCTCAGCATATGGACTTGTTATACTTGATTCAAATCCCTGCCCCAAATTGCCTGACTGTACTGTCTGGCTCAAGGCATGAACCCACATCTCACCTTTTGCAGTATATCCGCCAGAATGCTACAATAAACTGCTTGTTATCCAGCTTTATGGTAGTGTTGTGAGTAGTGAAGTTTTGTGCCTGGATGAGGCATAATCCAGTCAAATAGATTCACATGGAATTGGCCCTGCTCTCCATATTCTAACAGAATACTCCACAGCTCACCCACACACCACTGCTCTTGCAGTATCCAATCAGCAACCTCCTGTGCATCCAAAGTTAGCAGCCAACAAGAATTCAATCAGTGTGGCTTGGCATGATCTGGAGTAAGAGCTACTTCATGTCATCAGAGTTCAGGCACTTAGATACATAAAATCATCAAAAAGTTACTAAGTGGAATAGGACTCCCAACCATAGCTTGCAAATTGCAGCAGTGTACCTGCAATCGCTTGGCTCGAGGATCTTGGAAGGAGAAATAGAGCATGTAAGGTCGGCCAGCTTGCGAGGCTGCAAGCCACTGAAGCAAGCTCTTGAGTTCAAGATTGCCCCCAAACACACCACATCCCCAGTTTCCAGTTGCAATTCCCACAGTGGTTTTCATGTCAGTGGTTGCTCCTGTGCCATTGCCATTAGAGGTTATGCCAAGTACCACACCATCACATAATTCTTTGTTCTCAACACAGCAAGGAGATTCATCTGCAATATCCATAGCATCACCACCATTGTCTGCATCCACAGACATCATCACATGCTCATCAATGCTATTGTGTACATCAATCACCAGAGCATTGTCTTCAACTCCTTGGTCTCTACCTCCATGGTTCTCAGTCTCAGCTATCATATCTAGGGCATCAACCAGACAGTTGAGTCTTCTAGATCAGCTCCCTCTTTCAATTTTGACTAGGCACTCTGATTAGAGTTCATGCACCCATCCATCTCAAGCACTGGCTTTGCCTCTTCAGCTAATTGTCCTTCACCTCCATAGCAATTGCTTTCCCAGCCACAACATCCACCACATCAAAATGCTGGCTTGTACACTCTGATTCCAGACTTTTACATGATTCAATTGCAGCACTTGTGAGCAACTTGCTGTCAAGATCTGACAAAGAATCTCCACTGCAACAGCAATAATACCTGTTTCAAAAACTGGCTGCCCCAAATCTCGACAATTCTTCTGTCCTTGAGAGATACCACTCCAACCAGCACAATCACCACCTGTTGCTCCAGGCTCCCCTTCTGTGCTGCAAGGATCAAGAAATCCACAGTATGCTTTCACCAATTCCCGTAACATAAGAGGGCTCTGGAACTGTTTCTCTCCTGGCTTTGGAAGAGCATCAATGGCAATGATGCGCGTCTGTCTTCGACCCCATGTGTCTCTGGGAGTAGAGTCACTGAAGTCACCTTTGAAACGAAATGTCGGTCCATATCCTTCATAAGAGCTGTATCTTTCAGCCCCGACCACCTCAATCGACTCATTATCTGCCATGGCTGGTATGAAAAGCATGCCTGCTATGAGCTCTGGGTTGATCATGAACCGTATCTCTTCCTGCAAACATGGATCAAGAAGAGATGGTTCAACAAACTGAGGAAGTTCAACTAGCCATGGAACCAGAGTACTGTGCATTGATCCATGCAGCAGAAGAGGAAAGGGAATGATCTTCCTTCTCTTTAACCCAAGAGCATTGGAAGGTTTTAAGAAAGAGATCTTCAATGTACAAGTCAGCTAGTGTTGTTGAAGCAATCAACTAAGACTAGGGTTTCAGAAGACTAAGCTCTGAAGATGACTAAGAGAAAGGAGGAAAAAGGAGGAAGCTTACCTGCACACAACCAACAGCAAGAGCACCTCCTCCTAACAACCTGTTTGCAAAATCGACTTGCAAGCAGTCTCGACCATCATCTTCAATGAAACCCTTTTCCAGAAGGGTAATGGGGCACAATGGAGCTTGACTGCTCCTCCAAAATGCACCATCGTGAACCTCCTTCTCCTGATCCTTCTTCTTCGGCAGCACTTTCCGCTCAAAGGACACCGAGCCTTGTGGCATTGTGTTGCAAACACGATCAAAATAGTGAAGAATACAACGCAGCTTGTTCTCATTCCTCTCTCCTCTCTCATACACCCCTGCAAACAGCGTATCGAAGTTGATGATTCCCAGGTCCTCTTCGCGTCTATTCTCCGAGGGAAACAGACACAGGAAAGAGCAAGCCAGCAACGACGCCACCAATTCTTGTCTAAGAAGCACCATTCCCGCATGTTGCTTGCGCAGGAGTCGCAGTGCCATCTCTGGACGATCCTTCTCTGCTCCCAGGTCTCCAATTTGCTGGCTCTGAGACTGTAGCAAAGCAGGGAGGTTGAGTGCAAGTCTTGCGATCTGTGGCAGAGTCGATCGGAAGAAGACTTGAGCATCTGCAGGCGACATGAGATCGTCACAGAAGAGAGCGAGACCGTGCGAAGCGTGCCGTGCAAGCCTGGAGTGGGGGAGACCGCTCCGGAGTTGCAAGTCACGGATGCAATCGAACAAAGCCTCGCCGCTCAAGATCTGACTAGCAAAGGCGCCCCTGGCCAGCGCCAGGAGCGAGTACTTCACGCTTCCCTGCCATGTGTAAATTGTTTCTCCTCCTTCTCCCACCTCCCTTTTCACTGGCAGCAGCGCGTCCATAGCTAGAAAACTCTCCATCAGCAGCTCTTCTTCCGATGCAGCAGATTACTTCACACCTTGGCCATTTGCAAAAGCTGCGAAGGAGGTTAGGCTAGATGCAGAATAAAAACATCCATATCCTAGTGCCAAGCTTGCAACTGAAGAATCCTCTCAAGAAACAAAGAAATATCTATCTTGAGACATTTGCCAGAGACAAAGGAAATAGTCTCTTGTCCCTCTGAAAAGGGAATAGATCAAAGTGGGCATGTTATAGACGAAGTTGTCATTTCGAATGGTCATGTTGAGATAGTCGTTTAAGATTCTTTCTGGTAGACTCATCCTTGCAGCAGGTGCCCACTTCTAGAATGTCCATTTCAAGTCTGAAGATCTCCAGATCAGTGATCAAAACAAGCACTCAAAGTTCAACAGGAGAAAATCTGTTGCTTTTGTAGGGCCAGTACTGTGGTGCAGAAGGAGAAACAGTGACCCACATGCTTCTTTAAAGGATTGCAGATTTGTGTGTGTATATGGGGGACGTTGGAGTTTCTTCTTACAGATTTTTTCAGCAACATATCCATTGTTTACAACTGAAAGTTTCATAGTGTCATGGATGCTTTAATTTATCTTCCTCCATGCCAGAGATCACTGTCTCAACTTTGTCAGCTTCTAAGCATGAGGATGTTAAACCTATACTTGTTGCCACCATTCCCACATTCAAATGCTTCCTTCTGCAGCATAGGAAATACATTTCACAAGCCCAATTTGTTGATGATCAATCTTCTACTCACTACATTTTTGTCTAATAAGCCTTTTGGAGACACGAAAATGCATCAGCACAAACAATCAGCAGAGAATTTAGATAGTTAATATTGCATTCTTGTAAATATGGCAAAAATGGGCAGATTTTGACTAAACATGATTCAAATGTGTTCAATTGTCAGGAGATTGTTACAAGCTCAACTGAAGAAATGAAGGAAAAAACCTCTAGAAATTGCATCACAAGCAGTAAACAACTCAGGAATAAAACACTACACTGAAGTTCTTTTTCAAGGAAATTATCAGGAAAACTCAGCCTACAACAAAGAAGGTACATAGTACAGTGTTCTTTTCACTGAAATGGTGTGTTGTGGTAACGCACAAAGTACTAACACTGAGACCTGACCTTTGCACTTTACAACCATGGGGTGAACATTTGCTAGACGTGATCACAATGGAAGATCAAGTCCCTTTCCAATCTCAATACCCAGCAATTGCAGAATGCCTTTGTTTATAATCTGTTCACCACCATATGCCACCAAAAAACACCAAAATGCTTTTAGCTTCAGCTTCCATGAAAACAATGTTGGTAATGGGTCTGTTTCAGCACTTGATGTGTTGTATAACCTAGCAAGATGCAAAACTCAAGAAAACAGAGAAAAGATACAAGCTTATGTGGACAATATGTTTCAGCATTTGATATAGCTAGCAAATTGCAAAACTCATGGAAACACGAGAGAAAAAAAGACACTTACAGCTTCAACAGCAATGATGCCAAAAAGACCAATCATGGCTGCCCGGGAATTCCAAACCTCAGCATTCTCAGTAAATCCCCAAAACAGAATTGGCAGTTTGGGCTCCTCTTTTGGTGGCTCCACCTGCAAAGCAATCCAAGCTTCTTCTGACCACCATCAACTCACAATCTTTTCTTGTAGAAACTGAAATTTGTGTTCTTCTTATAGAAACTGAACTTTGTGTTTTTCTTATAGAAACTGAACTTTGTGTTTTTCTTGTAGAAACTGAACTTGGTGTTTTCTTGTAGAAACTGAACTTTGTGTTTTTCTTGTAGAAACTGAACTTTGTGTTTTTGTTGTAGAATCTGAACTTTGTATTTTTTTTGTAGAAACTGAACTTTGTGTTTTTCTTGTAGAATCTGAACTTGAGTTTTTCTTGAACAAATTGGTATCATTCTTTCACATGTTCTTGAAACCTTAGGTCCACTGCAAGGAAACCATGAATGGTGGAGAGTTGTTTACCCCTGTTGGAAGCTTGGCTGCTGCCCTTGCTACAAGTAGTGATGGCCTGGATGATGCTCTCATGGTGTTGTTTCGCATGATGGGCCCTGACTGGAGTGACTGCACAATCAGAGAGATGATGAGCATCAGAAATGTCATGGTAAAACTACTCTTGACTGCCAAGAAGTGCACTAGAAAATGCTGGTATCTAGCTTGCATCTCCACGATTCTAGGTTTGATGTTTGGGGCATCCAGAATTGTTAGAAGAGACATCTCTCTCTCTCACATGCATCGCCTGAAACAAACAGTACCACAAAAATGCACTGCATCTGCAAATGGAAAGAACAGTGAAGGTGGGCATTCCCTCACAATACCCTGTATTCCAGTCTTGTGATCCTTTCAAATCTGCTGCTGGTATGAACTTTGAAAACTGACTACCTGGTATTCATCAGTTCATTCACAGCATCTCGCACAAATTCCTATTCTCCTGTGAGAATTTGCAGGATTCTCAAGTTTCATGGCATTTCTATTCATTTCCCTTCTCTAAAGATTAGAAGAAGGTCCTCTGGAGGAACCATCACTAGTTCATTCCAGACAATTGCAGCCAAAGTAGCAGTTTTGTTTAGCCAATCTAGTAGTTCTTTGAACCCTTCTGACGCGCGCGCACACACACAGAGAAGAGAAGCCCTAGAAGCTTGCGCATTCATCAGTTCCATGACAAAACTTTTATATGCACTCTCTGTATCAATCTCATCTGTTACTTCCACCACAGACAAGTTGCAGAGTTCCCCAGTTGCAACACAGATATTGTTGCTCCAAATAATCTACACCTTGGAAATCAGAAACGAACAGAAACGAACAAAAAAACAACCACAAACTCCTTTAAAATTGTTACCCTAGTGCACAAGAAGTTGGAACTGAGGGACGAAGACGATCTGGGAGTGGCAGAAGAGGAGTGCATTCCATTGATGCAAGTTCTTCCTGCTTGTTGAAGTCCTGTTGTGCAAGCTGCTGCTGTTGCTCCTCCTGCTGTCATTGCAGTAGCCATTTGTGTGCGGCTGTTTGTCGCAGGTGTTGGCTGTCTCTCTTCTTTGTGTGTGTGTGTGATACTATGCGTTTCGTTAAGTGTGTGTGCTACTATGCGTTTTGCGAAGTATGTGTGATACTATGCGTTTTGCTAAGTGTGTGTGATGCATGACGTGCGCTGCTGATGTGCGCTCATGTGGTGCACATTCAAAGCTCATCCCTTTTTCCCAGTCGGATTATCTACAAGCCATCTTTAGCGCACAGTTGCGGCGAAGAGCGATGCACATCCGCGATGAGGGTTCTCTCTCTCATCCATGACTGTAGTCCTGGTCGTGGGCGTTAGGGATGCGAGCTGCTTGGGTTGCTTACCATCCTTAGACTCCGTGCTAGAGAGTGCGAGAGAGAGAGAGAGAGAGGAGATGGCAGGCAAGGAGCGGCAAGTGTCGGCGTTGATCAGGCTAGTGGTGAATGCGGGGCAAGCGAAGCCGGCGCCCCCAGTGGGACCAGCGCTAGGACAGCATCGGCTCAACCTCATGGCGTTCTGCAAGGACTTCAACGCGCGGACGCAGCATATCAAATCGGACGTGCCCATGTCGGTCATGGTGACGGCCTACAAGGACAACTCCTTCGATTTCGTGGTGAAATCCCCGTCCGCATCCTACTTCTTGAAGAAAGCGGCGGGCTTGCAGTCCGGGGGTGGGAACGCAGGCCATAAGGTCGCGGGCACCGTGACTCCCAAGCACATTTACGAGATCGCCAAGATCAAGCAGTCGGATCCTGATTGCCAGTACATGTCGCTGGAGGCGATCAGCAAATCCATCATGGGGACAGCGCAATCCATGGGCATCCAAGTCAAGCATGAGCTCGTTTGAAGTGCGTGTTTCTCCTCTTCCTCCTCCTCCTCCTCCATGGCAACAAGAAGAAAAATAGCAGAGTAACCAAGCTCAACTATTCCTGGTTTGTTTTCTCTCAACATCACAGCTTTGCAAAGGAGATTAGGGTTTAGATTCTCTTGCCAGACTCTTCCTTGAGCTCAGCATTTTTGGTAGAACCTCCAAACAACGCAAACCCTTGATGCACTGAAGCTTCTTGCAAGGATTTGTCCAGTCTATATGAGGGTTTGCAGGACTTACGTGAGAGACACAGACAGACACAGAGAGAACCCTTCTCATGTTTTAGGATTCAGAGCTGCAGAGCAACAAAATACAGACTATGAAAGCAAAAGCAAATGTTGTGATTTTTGCAACAGCTGAGAAGAGGTTTATTGATGACACATGAGAGTATGTGAGCAAGCCAGAATGATCTTCAGAGTCACAAGTCTCTGTCTTCAGCTTCTTTCTCAGAATCAAATTGAACTTTTTTTTCCTCTCGCCCTCTTCCATGCTACTCCACCTTCCTCCAACTCTTCACTTCTATCATCAGACTGCACAAACTCAGCTGCACAGCTGCCTTCTGATTGATGCTCACCTCTTTCTCATCAAAACCTGACGCATTGCTTATGGGGCACCTTGTGATGATTGACTGCTTGTGTTCAAGCATCCAGAGATATGTTGTGGACTGCCATACTGCCACCAAGTTTATAGCAAAAATTGTCAGGAAAGGAATCATTTTAAGGGATGCCAATCACTTTGATTACATCTATGATGAGAAAGAAGAGAAGTCCTCAGTGGGTGGAGAAATTGTTCAAAGAATTACATCAACAATGAGCTGTTGCCCATCACATTGACTTCATACAAAGGGGAAAGCACCTGCTGTTTTGACTTGCAAACACTGCTATTTCTTTCTACAAATACATTCCATTCCCATGCATACTTGCTTTCCTTTTGGACACAGACATTCAATCCCGTCTTCTGCAGTAAATGAAAGAAAGAGAAGCTCAGCTTTTGAGATGGACTTCTCACCACAGATAAACTGTGTATAACCTTTGGATAGGAAGAGCTCCATTTAAAACTGACAAGTTTCCTCAGTGATCCAAAGTTGTTTCTAGCAATACACTTCCTTCCTATTGCCACCATCAGATGCCTGTCACCACTAGCAATTCTTTCAACTTGGGGTGTAACTGGTGCTGTAGAAGCTCCCAACTCATCTCAATTGCCCTTTTTGTGTTGTAGACTTTGAGATGGAACCTTGCTTATCCATCTTCACATGCTTAGGACCAACCTTCATTTTGCATCTAGCTATAAAGCCAATGGAGTGCACCTTCATTAAGGATCTAAGCTACACATTACATTAATCTACACCAGCCTGAATGTAGAAATCCCATGAGCATCAAGGTAGTATGTTACATTACGCTATGTACTATCACTTGGTAACAGGTATTATGATTTTCATGATTTGCATCTTATGCACTCAACTTATGTGGTGAAAGAATGTGTGGCATTGTGATTTGTTGTGAGCAAACAAGCAATAGAAATCCTGAAACTTGGTTTATGCTTTTCCTACAAGCATGTGCTACCATGTATGACCAAAATGGCAAGGTTCACACCTGGTCAATGGCAACAAACCCAATTGCAGGCAAATTGTGTAAGAAAAGAAGCAGACGTTGCATTGAGAGCATCTGCAACCATGTTAATAAAATATATAGGACCAAACAAGCAAAAGGGAAATGCCCATAGAGAGGGATCTAAACCACTGAAACATATCCAGTTGCTAAGTCTGAATCAGGTTTAGTAGTTATGCATACATGTATGCTAATCCATGCCTTTCTCATGTCAAGGGCAACTGCTCTCAAGATCAACTCATTTTGTCTCTAGTATCTAGGATTTCCAACAACCTCATTACATTCATTGTACATGTCATCCCCACAAGTGTTGACTCAACAACAGTGGGACCATGGGAGTAAAAACTCATCAACTAGAACATGGGAACATAAGTGGCTTCCACACCCTTCAGAAAAGAAACAAATGACCAGTTTGACTCTGTTTTCAATGGATCTACTTTCGAAAGGTGGGTTGTGGGTCAACTATCAAAGATGCCTGGAAAAAATAATTAGCATCCTCCTTCATGCAGCTTGCAAATCAAGACTGAATCTTAAAAAAAACTGTTTTTCTATCTCAAGCTCTTACAATGCAATAATGAACTACCCTCTCATTGGATTTTTTTGGGTTAATTAAAAGCAGCTTGCAAATCAAGACTGAATCTAACAAATTTTGATTTTCCATTTCAAGCTCTTACAATGCAATAATGAACTACCCTCTCACTACTTTTTTTTGGGTTGGTCCAAAGGTTACCAATGTTCAGTTTGGAGGTGCCAATGATGAGGTATGAACTGGCCCTGGGCATACCACAATGATCTCAATACCTTGGCAGTTAACCTACTTAGCAATATACACCATCTTAGCAAGTGTCTCTGATTGAAGAGTTCTTGCAAGTTTCAAAAGAGATAGGCATTTTGTTGTGACAACTCTTTCATTGATGATTCTAGGGCATTGCTTTAACATTGTTGCTGCCCTTGAATGGATTCAAAACATTGGCACCACTTTTGACTCTGATCCTACTGGAGAGAGTTGGGAGGAGCAAATGTTGGAATGAAATGGTGGAAGTAGCCATTGATAGCATGTTTAGTAAATGCATAGACAGACTTGCCAAGTGTAGGTATTTTGGTAGCGATACTGATCACATGAAATAAACCAACCCTTTAGATAGTCATGCAAGTAAGTACCTACTTAGCTTTAAAACCTGATACACTAATACTCTTAAGATTGTTCATTCGGAAATTTGGCATATCTCAACAGTTAGGTAGAAGAAACTAGGAGCACATGATGAGATTTTTACACAGCACAAGAAACTCGCCTTTACCTCATTGCAGCATTCCTGGAAATAGCAACTAGGTGGGACGAATTGTTCCCAGAACATTCACCTCAAAATTGTCCTGCCATATATTGCATAATTGAACCAGCAATGCTCACAATCTCAAATTCTCAACACCCAATAATTTTTGCCTTCACACACTTGTATAGATATGACCTACATGTGCTCCACACTTGAAATCATGCATAAATTGCAGAGAGATCTTGGTTAGTGAACATCATCTTAATTACTTGCAAGTGTAGAAGGATCTTTTCCAGAAATAAATTTAGAGAATTTGCAAACTCATTCCAATTGATTGCCTCATTCTAGCAGGACTGGAACTCAATCAAAAAACACACTGTACTCCATAGGAAAATCACCTGTATGTGAACAATGGCTACCAACCTTCAGCATGTCATCAGATATCTCCACAGTGGGACAATTCTACATGACCACATTATCCCACCAACAGTACAAGCAAGTTAGACAGCAAATCTCATCAGAAATGCTTCAATGACAGAAAAGACTTGCAATTTCAAACCAACATCTCAGCTGAGAATGAGAAGGAAGGACATCTGCCACTGCTTAGGAGAGGGGGTGGAAGTTTATTATTGTCGAATTG
>Ga0209208_10004583_pt1 | contig 19552 bp, 13 predicted proteins | sample S1TSphfallax_3_FD_187694 | JGI IMG/M metagenome (GOLD analysis project Ga0209208, IMG submission 187694) | Host-associated microbial communities from peat moss isolated from Minnesota, USA - S1T2_Fd - Sphagnum fallax MG (SPAdes) (version 2) | ecosystem: Host-associated > Plants > Peat moss >... | reverse complement strand
ACATAATAGTATATAATAAAAAATAGTTAACCTAGGCTACCTACAAATTACATTATTATTATTATAAATAATCAATTATGAAGTATCACTATATTATAATAATTACCAAAATATTAATATATAGTTGTAAGTTTCTATATTTCAAAATTATAATTAATATTTATGAATTATGAATTATTCAATTATTATAATCAATTACTGATATATAATTTTTATTTTCATTTTTATTATTTTATTATAATTATTGTAGTAGTTAGAATGGAAATCTAATAACTTAATATACAAATGCAAAAAATATTTTCGAAGGAAAAGTATTGTTAAAAATATAAAATATTTATTGTAATAATTCATAAATAGTTATAATGAGTGAAGTAATAATATGAATAATAAAAATAAAATAGTAAACATTGGTTACCAACTAGTTACAATAATAATTGAATTAATGTTATTGTTATTATTAAATATTTACATTTATATTTATTATGAATTGTAAAAATGAAAATAATGATGGGAATAATTGTAACAAAATAGTTAGCCCACATTAGGTTTTAATTATATTATTAGATTAAAAAAATATACTACTCAATTTTTATAATTATTAATTATTATTTACTGAATATTTTGAGTTATTATATTAATTTATTTGGTTATGATATAATAATTAATTAATTATGAATAATTAGCTAATTATTTCAATATTAGCTAATTACTGGTTAATGAAATTGATTGATATATCATTATAGTTCATATATTAATAATGTTTATCTAGCTAAAATTAATTAAGTAATATTTAATAATAACTAATAATATAATTAATTCAGTAGTCATAATATATTGATGATTAATACTATAAATAATCAATTAGTTGGATAATTTATAAAATGAATTAGTTAATTTCTAATTTATTTTTTAATTAATTAATTAACTAACCTAATTGATTTGTTTTTTATTTTATTCATTAAATAATTAATAATTTTATTAGTTAATTAGTTAACTAGTTAGTTGTCACTTACCTATTTAATTATATATTTTTCAAGATGAGAATGAAAGCCAAAATAGTTTATCCCATATGTTTTGGCTTTCATTCTCATCTTGAAAAGTATATAAACAAGGTGTTTTGTCTTTATATTTTCATATTTAAAACATGGACATATGGGATGAGCCATTGAAAATGACTTAACCCAAAATAAAATAAAAATATTCATGTGTTTACCCCTAACTACATATTTCCCTAACTTACCTACCTACTTTCCTACCTACCTTCCTACCTACCTAAGTAGATATTTGGCCTAGGTAGGTAAATAGGTTTTTATCTAGATAGGTGTTTAGCCTATAAGGGTAGGTAGGTATATAGGTAGGTAGGTACTTAGTTCAACCTACATACCTAAATATTGATTTAAATTGAATTTGGACAAATTCAATTAATATGCCACATGGCAAATTTATATTGCACCACGTGTCACAATCTAAACCATCCAAATATAAAAATTAAACATCTTGGATTATTTCAAAATAATAAAGATATATTTTTAATTATTAAGAGTTGGGACACATGGCAACACATAATTTGTTCCCTTGTTCACCAAAAAAGTCGCATCCTAGTTGCAAGTGACAATACGTATATGATAAGTCAAAGGATGAAGGCGTATTTTGTTGACTTTTTCTTTCATCCAAAATTCGTTGTCGTTTGCGACTAATGTCATTTGCGACTTGTCCAACGCGACTATTAAGATTTTAGTTGCAAATGTCACTTGTAACTAAAAATTAGTCGGAGAGACCAGTTGCAAAATGACCATTTTTCACTAGTGGGAAGACCTTTGTAGTGGAATCAAAATCCTTTCTTCTAAAAACCTCCTAAAAACCATAAATCCCACCTTTCAATTGTTTTAGAATTAAAATTACATATTTCAAGTTGAAAAGAAAAATTTCATGATACATACCTTGTTCCAAGCTTGAGGGGAATTGTAGCCCAGTTCAATGTCCTTACTACAAATAACTATATGTGATAAAAATTCAATTCTACAATTTTTAAATTAGATAGGATTCAGAAAGGACCATGTTTTAAATCCTTAAACTTATTTTTGAATCATTTTACTTTGTTCCTTTAGCTAGTAATGATTTTATTATTATTAATAAAATGTAGAAAACAATTTAGCCTTTCAAAAAATATGCATGAATAACAATATTGCATTTCACCTACGTCTGGAAGCTTTTATTTGTAATGACCTCCACACCCTGCACAACAAAAATGAAATGAAATATATCATACAATATCATAGTAATTGACGAGAGTTATTTAAAGCATAGCAAGTTCAAAAATGTTATCAAGAGTTGCAAAGAGCATTCGACTTGTAGTTGGTTTCTAGAACACTCCATGAGTGAACAAGTTTTATGCAGTCCTCTCCCAAACTTCAGGTTTGAAGAAGTTATCAAAAAACATAAAAAAGACAAAACCTTTCCTGAAGAATTTTCTATTGAGCACTTTCAAGTTCAAGAATGCTCTTGGATGTTTAGGAGAACAATTGATGTGCCATCAATCTTGCTGTAGACTAGTTGCAAAGGGAGCTCTAGGGGAAGACATCGAAAAAACATCTAAGATGTTATTATAAATATGTCAAGCTTTGTTGAGCACTTGAATGTTTTTGAAAGTACTCAATGAATGTTAAAGGTTTCAACATTCCTCCCCCAAGTTGTCTAGTGCTCAAGGTAATAATGAACATTCCATTGATATTTTTGCAGACCTCCCCCAAACTTCAAGTGTGAAAAACCTATCAAGAAACATAAGAAAGATGAATGGGTGAAAGCATGATTAAGTATACAACAAAAGTAACTATGAGTAGTTGTAGTCATATTTTTACACATAAATGCAAGAAAGTAAATTTGAAACATTTTCGATCATTGTCAAACCATCATGGTGTACAATATTGAGTTTATAGTATGTTGTATACAAATTTTGGAAAAAATTATTGTACTAAAAGTAGGCAAAAGTATTTTTGAAATTAACTAGTGGAATTGTGTTAAAAAAAAATTTTACATTAAAAGATTGATATATTATTATTTTTACCCTGGAAGTTGAAAATGCATACGTAAATTTTAAATGGCCATTAACTAAGAAAGGTTAAAAAATCAACATTTCATTTACTTCTAGCCTACTTTGTTTCTTTGGGCAACCCAGAAAATAAAAATAATTATATTTGCAATTTTTCAAAATCTATTTAAATCTACTATAAACATGTGATTATTCAATATCAACTATGTAACTCCCCTATGATTACAATCATAATGTCATGTTGACATCATTTTTCATCCATCCATCAAAATTTAACATGTGGCACTATGAAGATTTTTTGTCATTTTTTTGAAATATTGATATCCATCGTCCATTATGATTATTCATTTTAAATGGTCTTCCATGTGGCATATTTATTGAGTTTTGGAAACATATATATATACCTAGGTAGGTTGGTACATAGCCATAAGTAGGTAAGTGAAATATTATTAACACAACAATTGAACATCAATCACAAAAAATATGATTATAATATTTACTACATTATTTAAATTCTAGTTATTTAGATAATTATGAAAATGAATTATTTTATTCAATTAATTCAATAAAGGAATCAACTTGTATCAATGAAACATTTAATAATCTAGTTTAGAAAAAATTGAAATGTATAAACAATGATATCTATATGTACATACTCATAAGCACTTTAATACACCATTCTAATCCAACTAAAAGTATGCATTTACACTTTCAATGAATTACACAATCTATAAAATCTTTTAATAATATGAGTTGCCACATAATTGACAACTAATTCTAGATGAGTTGAACACTTTAGTTCCAAAATAATGGACAAATAGTAGTTATGTAGTGAAACCATAATGCACATTTAGTTGTAACTTAGTTTTAAAACTAGACAATTTAGTTGACTTTTAGTTCTAAACAAATTACAAGTTCTAGATGTTATGGACATTTACTTAACCGTACATGTGGCATGATTATACACATCAATGTAATACACTAGTTGCAAAGTAGTTGTTCACTAAGTGCTAAAACTACACCAATTGTAACACAATTGAAATTAACCATTTTGTTACAACTTGTGATCATGGTCAAATTACGGTTGACTATCACCATATATACTTTACGTACATATGCTTGTATAGAGTTCAAGTTGCAACTAATGTGCAATTAAATTACAACTATGAAATATTTTGACGTGGCATTTTAATTATTAATTCATTGTATTTCCATACTATAGTTGTACCCTATGAAGGTAAAACATTGTTTCCCTTGTGCTTTCAATTGAAACATGAACAAATTCATACGTTAGGTAATGATTTTATAGATTTATTAAGATCATCACATTTAGTTCCTAATTATGAAAAGTTTTTGTGTATGAAAACATTTTAATGAAATGTGCATTGTTTGTAAAATTTTGAGGCATCATATTTGTTGTGTTTTTTTCATAATTTTTTTTGTTCAACCTTGCTTATTATTGTTGTTTTCATGATTATCAAGGTCCTTGTTTTGCTGTAAAGGTGATTGGGGGATAGTTTTACTTGAAATTTGAAATTCACTAATAGGTGCAATAAAAATGCAATGGCTATAAACAATGAAAAAGGGTTGTAAATTAAAGCATGATGGATGTAAATGATGACAAAAACTTGTGTGTTGAACCTGGAAATGCCCAATGATGTTGATAGAGGTCACCACAATGAAACATTCAAAGCTTTAAAGTTGCATCACCTTTTGTATGGTCTTCATGTTTTAAATGTATTTTTTTCCCTAAGAATGCATTTGGTGCTGAATGGGCGGGGCATCATTGCCTTTTGCACCATCTATGATTATGGTGAACTAAAATAATTCCCATGGTTTGAGTTGTGTAGTATCCCGATACAAAGGCATAAGGTGGGGATGTTTTAAATTCCATATGTTCAATTTTTATTATTTTTCAATTAGGGTTTAAGCTTATAGGGGTCAATGGGTTTGAAAATTAAGGTTTGAAAAGGGAATAAATTGTATTTAGGGTCTTTTTGTGTGGTTCTATTGACATCATTTATTTGTATGTATGTATATTTAGGTTTATATGTATCGTTTTCTATTTTGTCCCATTGGGGTTTAGGTTGACAAGGGTTGAATGTTTTTGTTGGAAATTAAGGTTTGATGGTTTTATTCAACAACACATACATGTATGTATGTCTTAATATGATTCATACTAATTAATTAGGGGAGGCCAGGTTGAATGTATAATTTTGTTTTGTAATAAATTGATTGATTGGCCCAAGAAGGAAAAAACCTTTATGAAAGTCCAAAATTTGGAGAGTCCCTCAAAAGGAAATTTCCATTCTACTTTGAAATAGGAGTGATATGAAACAAAAACTTTAGTATCAATAAAATTGTGCACATGCAATAGTCCCCAAAGTAGAAGAGGGTAGTGTTCCTCCTCTTTGACCCATCTATGTAGGTGAGAAGAGGACAACATTTGCCAAAACATAGGGGATTAAAAAAGGTGTTATTGGGAATGTGTTGGGGAACATAGCAAAAACATGGGGAACAAATTGAGAACATGATATGATCCCATTGGGAATTTGATGATAAAACTAAGCGAATGAGGGACAATGAAAAAATAAATTGTGGGCACCTTGAGCGCATTCAAAGCTTCTCACTGGTTGCATGCAATTTTTCTTCCCTAAACTGTTTGTCACCAATTTTCGCCTAGGCTAATGCAAAGGGAAATTTTTTGGGGACACGAAAAAACCTCTCCATATCCTACTTATTGTGCTTTGCATTAATTAGATAAGGTGCCTCTCAAGTTTTTTTGTTTTTTTGGGCAATGAGCCAATTTGATTGACCCGTCACTCAAATAAAAATGAAACTACGGAGGTTCCCCAAAATAAAAGGTTATATTATGAAGCATAAAGTTTCTACCCTTGGCCCAGCTATATAGGTAAAAGGAGGACAACATTTGCCAAAGCATATGGTATAAAAGTGAGCTATGGGGTACTCTTTTGGGAACATTTTGAGAACTTGGGAACTCTTGCTTTGAACAAACCCCCTCCCCCAAAGAAAGAAAGGGAGGCCCCTTGATTCCATATGCACTAGTGTGAGCTGTGCCATTGGCCCAAGTGTGAACCCATTACAAAATAGGGAAACTCAACATGTGAACATTGTTTTACAATGTATGTATTGATTTTTTGAATGCCCAAATATGAAAGGAAATCATGCTTGAATTGAATGGTAAGCTCTCAAGTGTTACCACGTTCTCAACTGATTTTTCCTTCCAAAACCTGAGTTTTTGGAATTTATTTCAATTTTCAGTGGCAGAAATCACTTAAAAATCAATATTTCCCACATTCTGAATCCAAATCTTACCAAATAAATTCCTTGAAATCCTGAACATCAAGATCTTTACAACAGCACCAAATGCACATTCCAATTCCTCCGAAAATTTCAGCTACAATTTAATTATTTAATTTTCAGTGAAGAAATCATTCAATATTCAAGGACTTTTGCACCTCCAGTCCAAACATCATGGAACCAAGCCTATGCACCCCTCCCACTCGAAAGCTTTCCAAAGAGACCAAGAATGTGATCTGAAGCATCCCAGTTCGGTGGATCTCATAAGTACAAAACAAAACAAATTAAAACAAACAAATTACCTTCCTTCATAGATAGATATTGGTTGCATGGAAATTGTATTTCTTAAAATTGATTGCCACTATTTTTGGCCCGACTGATAGCCCTTCCTAAAATCATCCTACCTGTTATATTTAGGACGGTATGTTTTGTTTTCTATCATTTTCCAATTGGCGTTTAGGTTTAAGGGGGCGGGAGGGGTGGGGTCGGAAATTAGGGTTTGAAAATTAGGACTTTCTGGTTTTATTCGGCACCACTTACCTAGGTTCGTATGTTTCGTTTTCTATTATTTTCCGATTGGGGTTTAGGTTTACAGGGGTTGAGGGTTTTGGGGAAATTAGGGTTTTGCAGGGTGTTCGGCATCACTTCGGCACGCAATTGCGTACGCGTCTCTGGCTTTCTTTCTCACCCGCGCGCGCAACACACGCAATTCCGGGAGAGAGAAATGGCGTTGGTGTTGATGTGCGGACAGCCATGCAGTGGCAAGTCCACTGCAGCAGCCTGTCTGATCAAAGCGCTGGAGCAACAACACGGCACGCCCGTCATCCTCATCGATGAACCGTCTTTGAATCTAGATCGCAACCACAGCTATCAAGGTAAAGTCTGGTCGCAGCGGAACTGCGTCGTCTCTCTAATCTGCCATCCTCTTTGCACCTAGTTTCTGCTGGTTTTTCACATAGCGAAATTAGCCGTCTGATCGATGCAACGATACAGTTTTGTTGTTGTTTTTCTTCTTCTTCTTGAGGAGCTCTGACGACCATTGCGAATTATAGAGTGCCAATCTTCCAACCGGGGGTGATAAATGATTATGCTGTTTTCTGTTTTTTTTATGGCTGCACTGAAAGGCTCTATATGCAAACATTTAATCCTGTTGAAGTCTCTTTTTATCATGATGACTAGGGTTAGGGTTTGGGAATCTTATGGGGTATTATTGTTTAGGTTGATTCATAGTACATGTGCTTCTGCACAATAAGAGTCCCAGGTAAAACGTTTTGGGGAAATTTTGAGCTGTTTTGTGATGGTTTGAGTGTCTTCTTCTCATGGTACACCATTGTGGTGTTTCACAGATATGCCAAGGGAGAAAAATCTGCGGGGATTGTTGCGGTCAGCAGTAGATCGTGCAGTGTCAAAGGATTCTATTGTCATTGTTGATTCTCTGAACAATATCAAGGTATGTGTTTTTCAAAGGAAGTGAGAAGCTGCTGCTATGCTTGTATAGTACACATGCTTTGACCAAAAAGTGTTTTTTTTTTTTTTTCGTTGGGTTTTCCTGAAGTTGACATACCCTTTGGTTCATATTTTGAAAGCTTAAGTGAGAAACTGGACTTGTGGGCAATGTAGGGCTACAGATATGAACTTTGGTGCTTGGCACGTGCTGCTGGGATTCTCTATTGCTTGGTATTTTTTGAGACATTTCCTTTTTTCTCTGACAAGGACTTTTCATATTCAGAGGAGTTGTTTTGCACCATTCGAATGTTTCTCACTCAGTATATGAATTTCCTTCTGCTTGCTATTGTAAGTTCATCATCTGTTTGATGTTCATTATCTTTACATCTCATTCCAAAGAGGTTTGCTTGAACATATGCTCCTCAGCTGCATTGTGATGTAGGTGAGCTCAAGTGCCGTGAATGGAATCAAACACGGCAACAACAAGGTCTTCCTTCATACAATGACAACATGTAAACCCTTCAACCCTAGATGCAAAACTCTAGACTGCATATCTCTTCTTGGTCCCCTATCCATCTTCTCCTCTGTGAAATTGATGGCAGGGTCTATGATCACAATGCTGAAACAAGCAGAGTCTTTGAGTAGAGGCTAGGGAGTTGATTTATTCTCTTTTCTTCCTTGGCGACATCTGCATCAGCATTGTGCTTTTGTCCATTGCACGACATTGGCAAACCCTTCTTGTGGTGGCTCACTCTCTCAAATGAGAAACAAGGGCTTAAAGTGGTTTGCTTGTTGTAGATTTGATGATTTGGTGAGACGTTTTGAGAGACCTGATGGACGCAACCGGTGGGACTCGCAGCTCTTTGAAATAAATCCTAGCATAGGTTGGTTCTTTTCCTCCGTGTTTTAACTCTCTTCTATCTCTTATGCTCGATGACCCTTGTTACTATGCTGATGGATGTGCTACAGAAAAGTACAGAATAGGAAGATAGGATCATAATACCTGGAACCTTTGGGTTACCTTGTGGAGACCCAGGGGTTGTTTAATTTTATCTTGAAATGTGCAATCTGATATGAGCTTGTGATGAGGCATTGGACTCATACTGACATTTTATACTTGTAGTATTGTATTGATTGACCCTGCCCTCTTCATCTATGTGCAGAGGAGATACATGAAGGATCTCAAGCGATTGTAAAAGCTGTGGCTTTTCTGAGTGGAGATAGAACCTTGATGGGGTTACGTAATTCTCAAGTGTTGCAGCCTACTATTGCGACACAAAATGTAGGCTGTTGATTCTTGTCTTTCCACCTGCTTGGTCACACTTACTATGTTCTAGGAGCATGTTGCAGTACTAGTTTTTGTGCAACATGTAGCATGCAGATGCAGATGGATGCTGGGATCCACAGAGGAAGAAGTATGGAGGATATGAAATTTTCACATCAATTGGCAGATTTTTTGCAAAGTTACGTCCAGAGCTTAGAAGCTTTTGTTGTTTATAAGTTGTCCACATCCTCATAGTCCTGACAGTGATATTGGGCACAGGGCCATAGTTGTGTCTTTTATTGACCTACATGGCAGATGTGTCTCAGAGACTTTGCTTTTTGGTGTGTTTGTTTTCCACAGGTACGGACATCAGAAACCAATTCACTCTATGAACTAGATAAAGCCACACAGGTAACAATTTTATTTTCTCTGTTCCATATGCTTCATAAAACTGGGCCCACCCTGGCCCTTCTGGAATGTTGCCAGTGTGATCACTCGGCACCTTTCTTTCAGACCCACCCTAGACACTTGCATTTAGCATTTGCTGCTTGGATGCATCAGCAGCCTGAGTTTTCATGTAGCACATGATGAGGATGTTCATTTTGTGAAGATATGTTAGTTGTGATTTTCAACTTGCTCCTGGGTTTTTGCAATGTAATTATACACGGTGGAACAACATTATGCAGGAAGTAGTATCAAGCTTGGTAGAGGCACAGGCTCAAGGCGTAGGTGGTGTAATTCGGAGCGTGCCTATTGGAGAAGGACTTCCTGTCATATCCTCTTTTGTATTGTGTGTCTTGTGGTCTTTCCATCCATCAAAACATTAACACTGTTTCTCATTTGTCATTTGCTGTTCTTTGGAAGGTTGGATAGTTTGTTTGATGTTACTTTTCACTGACCAATCCAGGCTTTTTTAAGTTCACTTGTGGAGCCAGTATGTGGTTTTTTGAAGTGCATGTTGAGCTCTCTTGCATTTCTTTCCCCTGTGCATGACCTTGACAGTGGAATTGCACATCTGCTTACGACGAAGTGTGGGGCTACCAGAGTTGCGTCGACTGCGAAGAACCTTTCTTAAACTGGCAGGGCAATCCAGTTTGTCAGGCCCACCACCGCCGTCAGATGCAAAAAGTGCCAAGCGAATGTTTGCTGATTATTTGAATCGGGAACTATCATCTGACAGCTCTCGCTAAATGTTTGGGTAGCACAGAAGTTTCAGACTGTTGAGATCTGTTATTACTTCTAGACTCGGTCACTTTTACTACAAGGAGCTTTAGGCTTTATTGGTAGATGTGAACTTTTTCATCAATGATGGAGAATCCAGACAAACATTGATGATTTTAAGAGGTTTAATGTTACAAGTCTAGTTACCTGGAACACATATCACCAGGGGTGTGTACTTTTTATAGAGGGAAGAGTGAAGTCTGCTTACAACTTCCTCAAGTGCTATGTCAACTACCTCTTTATGACAGCCCTTTGATTATCCACTGGAGGGATGTACTCTTCATGGACACCAGTAAACTCCCATTTGTTCCAGTCAAAGGTGAGGAGGGATGGCTCATAGTGATATGGAGCTTCAAATCCCAAGAGATTCATGAAAGTTGCTGTTGCATTGGCAAGTCCAACATTCCGCAGGTTCTTCCGAAATCTCACACATCTAGGCAGTCCAGGTCCTCCAATTCCAATTGGAACCTGCTCCCGAATTATCTTTTGTATTTCAGAATGGGGTATGTAATCCACAAGCATTTGTAAGTGTGCAAAATCATTTTTGTCTCTGTAACTTGGACTTGGATCACTCTTTCTTTGCAAAAGAGTTAATAATCCAGGTCTTGTTTCATGCCCATCTTCTGAGGTATTGATGAGGAATGCAATTTGAGGTTTGATAATATCTTACATGTCTTAGTGTCTGTGCTTGGAATGATGGTTGCTTGTGGTAGCACTATGATGCAGGATCTAGAGAAGAGCAAGAGAGAATATGCACCTCTCCCATTGAGTGAGATGTTTTGGGATGTGCTCTTCCTTTGTCATCAAGGAGGGGGTTGCCATCTTTCTCACGTTGTGCCATGTCATCACAATTGCCATGATCACCAACGATCATGAAGACTCCCCCACACTTGTCCACTCCATTCAATAGAAGCTATTTGAACATCCACCCAAACCCCAGTTTATACACCCAATTGCCCAACAAACTCTGAGGAGATATTAGTACGACCTTTTGTGCACATTGGAAAATACAACTTTTGTCTTAGATCCTTTCTTGATTCTCATGAGAGTTTATGATATCTTTAGGATTTGGGTTTTCTATCACTGGAAGATCCATTGCATATGCTATTTATCTCTAAATGACTCCTCAATCTGGTTTTCTCTTTGAGCAATTTGAGAGAAGTTAAACTTACCTTGATGGCTGCATCTATGCATTCACAAGCCCGTTTAGTGGCTTCAAGGTCATGGGTGTGACCAACCATGTCAGCAGCTGCAAACATGACACGCACATAATCATAAAGACCTGATAGGAGTGCATCATGCGCTACTCTTGCTATCGTTCTTGTCCGCATCTCAGGCTCCAACTCAAATCTTATGTTCTCACTTTGAACTTCATGGTAGGTCTCCAATCGTTGATCCAATTTGCTACCACGATTCCCATTCCAATTGAATGTTACATGTCCCATTTTTTGTGATTCACTGCAAGTAAGTGTGACCTATGTTATGCACATCACAGTACTGTTGTTTTGGCATAGTAACACATCCATAGTTGGAGGTTTCCACACCACCTAACCAGGTTACAGGGTTCCTTCATCTCTCATGGATTAGTGATGAGCTGCTTGTTTTTAAACTTGTGGTTGTCCAAGTTGGGTAGACTGATGTGTGTGGCTTGAAGGATTTTATCATAAGAACAAGGGTTCTAGCTTTGGCCTATTTGTTTGAATAATTCTAACGTATCCATACCTCACAACAAATGTCCGGATACCATTTGCACATAGATATTTGCCAGACAGCTTGTCGATAACTGGGGGTGCAACCAGAAAATGCACAGGTAGCTTTGCCTCAACATCGTATTGTACCATTGCCACATATCTCACATTAGGCCATCGTACCCGATCAAATTTGTCGAAATTTTCATCCACAAACGCCTTGCTCAGTTGGATCATGCGGTCAGCTCGGAAGTTGAAGTTGATGACAATGTCTTCATCCTCAATAATGCCCCACGGCTGCCCATTTTTTCTAACAACCACGAAGGGTGGTAAAAACTGGTCATTCACTTGTTTTGGGTCAGCTTGTTTAAGCTTTGTAATAGCTTCTGTAGCACTCTCAAACTTGTGTGGGGAAACTCCCAATACATGAGCATACCAGCCCCGTTGCACAATCCTCCAATCTGCCTGCCAATGTTCACCAATCGATCCACAAACTTATATTGCAGTTCAAGATCATCAAAAAATTAAATAGAACAATATCATGCATTTGAGGTTTTTTTTTAAAATGATTTCTTCAATGACTACCTCATAACGATCCATAGTTACAAACATGCGTCCTCCACCTGAAGCTATTTGAGCATCACATCCGTATTTTCGAACGCCTTCAAGCTCCTTCTCTAATTGTTCAACAAACCCAAGGCTTGTACCATCAGGAACATCTCGACCATCTGTTAGGATATGTAGCCGCATCTTCTTGCAACAATGATCTGCAGCTGCTCGGATTATGGCAGCCAATTGATCATACCTTGAATGCACACCTCCGTCACTTAGGAGCCCAATTAAGTGAAGTGTCCCACCATTTACCCAAGCTTCCTTTGAATAGAGCCATCCAGCCCCCTTGTAAAGCTCCCCACTTGCTATTGCTGTGTCCACCAAACTTGCTCTGCACCCCATGGTTGAGTGTGTACCCCCATCATTGGAGTTTCTAATTTTCTATTTTTAGGGTTGTTGTTGCTGTTGTTTTGGTGCAACCAATATTGAATTCAATTACCTATATGACGAGTTTTAGAAACAACCCAATTTGCTACAAGTTGGTTATTCACAAAGTGAGAAGTATTTCTGGGTGAAATGCCCATACCATAACAATAAGGCTTAAGAACCAAAAATCAATTCCTTTGAAGCTTTTTAGGCCATCTAAGTCCTCTCAATCTTATATTCAAAACTCTAAGTCTAAGAATTTCTTGTCAAAGTCTAAGAACTTCACATGTTTAACCAAAGAGTGAAAACCTTCACGCAATTAACCCAAGAGTTTATGTGAAAGATTTGCATAATCAAGTAATTGCATCACACAAACAACCATAGATGTTACCTTTGGATGATGATTTTCCCACAACCCAAGGCATTGTTTCCTACTTCCCCATTCCCGGGGTCATTCTCAGTTGGCAAACCAACAACATCCCCATGGGCCTTTAGGGTTCGCCATCGCCAAGGATATATGTTCCTCAACCTCTTTATGATGACACAATTGGATTTATGAATTGCATTGTATTCATCCTCCTTGCCTTCACCCCAACCTGATAATACTACTAACAAAAATGGCTTTCCTCGAGGTAATAATGGATGTGCATACAACTGATATTCAGGATCAACAACTTGTTGCACTGTAGTTATTGGCATTTTGAGTTATATATCCTCTCTGGGAACCAAATTTCAAATCTCTTCAAATCCTAGTAAGCTTTAAATGTTGATCACATTTCAGTTGGATTGGATCTGAGGTCCATTGGCATGGCAATTAAATACAAGCTCAACAAAAATGAATATCAAGAATTGGTCAAAAAACTAATAAAATTGGATCTTACAAACCTGAATTATTTGAAATTTTCCAAAGGAAAGAAAGGTTGAAGATAGACTAATTAATGTAGGAGATTTGAGCCCATGATGAAAAGACTTTCAATAACATTAATCAAGTGCAAGTCTGAATATGGATACTATGATTCATGTTGACGAAATCAAATTTAAACCTAAATAAAAGTATCACAATCACATTAAAAATGTAACAAGCTAAATTTGTCATGAACATGAAGAATGAACTGAAATTATAACATAACTTCCAAATTTATTGTTTTGAAAATTGCAACTATCCAAAAGACAATTCAGCAACTCAAAATGGAAGCAGGTGAAGTTGTTTCAATTTCGATCAAAGACCCAAATTGGGTCAAAATTGCCAAGCAAGAAAATATTGTTGGTGGAAAACCTTCCTCTCTTCTTAACATGAGAACTTCCATGTAAAGTATAAAGCAATATATCAACTTCAACTTTATCCACATGAAGAATCAAACAACAAAATTGAAATATGGGCTGAAAGATATGATGCTTTCTATGATTTATCTATTAAAATGGTATGAGGGAGTGGAGAAATAACCTAGCTAGGTAGTTACACTAGTTGCCCCCCAACCCCAAATTTCAAGTGGCCAAAAACATACAGATTTGGGTAAAGTATTTTGGAAGAGAGAACATAAAAGTATTACTAATTCATGATACTTATCCAATTTTAATTGACCTTTGTGTAAATGGGTAAACCCCATCTTTTCAAAAGAATTACTTTTTCTAGAATATCCCAAAGTTCAACTTCCCACTTTCTTTGATTCAAATTTTTATGTTAAAATTTGAACAAAAAAGACCACAAAATGGCACAATGATAAAATTCCTAACTTACCCTTCTTTTTTTTTTTGCAACCCAAGTTTTTTTCCAAATTTTAAAAATATAATATGTTCTCATTCAGGTTTGGGGAAACTGGAAACCCTCCTTTCTCTATATATCCCCAGAAACTGAATGTAAGCTTGACACAGATCATTGGGTGTCTGTGGATGTATATTGCAACAAAACAGTTCAGGATTGTGCTCAAGAGGGGTTATTTTGTGGGTGGAAGATTGAAGAATGGCTACAGATTCACACTTGAGCTTGACATGGATGAGCATTTGAGGATTTTCTCAACTAAGAGAGATATGTCTAGTTTGAATATACAGGATTTAGAGGTATGTTTGTGTAGTTGTTTCTGTGTCCTGGTGCTGTGTCTTGGAGTTTTACCTCCAGCTTGGAGTTCTTCTTTGTAAGGCATCATGTGGATACACTAGAAAAAATTGGGTAGCTTCGAACATGACCACCACTATAGCCATGAAAATTGTGTGGCACTAGGTTTCATCATGTATATGTTATAGATCAGGAATGGATCAGGTGCAGATCAGATATAGATCAGCTTCTATATATACAGGTTCTTTTTCAATGTATGTATCTTTTACTTCTATGAATCCAACAGAAACAATCTTGTAACATTAATATCACAGTTTGTTCTGAATGAAGCTGATAATATCGTAGAGAATTATTGGTAGTTTTGCAGCTTGGTCTCTTGCTATTTTCATTTTGATAGCCCGCATTTCTCATCTAGAGTAAGAAGGATTTTGTGTGTGATGCTTTTTAATTTTGAACTTTCAGATGTATATTTGGATTTGGGTAGGTTGACAACTAATTGATATGTATTATTGAAGATGACATTAAATTGTTTCATATAATGGAATGCTTCGAATATTTTATTATCCTCTAAAGTTTTGAAAACATTAGTAGATGTGTTGTGAACATATTCTTCATGGGTGTCTTTAAATATGTCTTTTTCTTTTTGGAAAAGTCATGAATGGGATTTAATGAATAGCTCATGAAAAATATGTTTAACATGAGAGACTACATATGTCTTCATTATCCAAGCAATGATTTCTATTTTGTTACATTGGTTAGGCATGGAGAATGGGTTAATAATATGAGATTTGCCATACATGCCTAATTTCAGAAACCAAAATTTTAAATGTCCATTTTGAACAAAATTCTATTAATAATGATTCATTGAACTTATTTTAGGTAAAACAACTTTAAGTTCCATAATTCATAAGTGTATTTTCAATACTTGCTCGTCAATCTACACCTCATTTTTCTTCAATTGAATTGAATCTAAATCCAATTGTTCAATTAATTTTAGTTGAATTAAAAATCAATTCAATTCAAGTTGCATGCAATGTCATTTGATATTTTCATTTGAATAAAGTTTAATTTTCACAAAATCAATTCATTTTTTTCATCAATTGATCAATTGATTGTCACTAGTAATGCATAATAGTGCAAAGTCCAAGGTATCAATTAACATGATTGCCAATTTGTGCATCAATACATGTTTGCCACGTGTTTGTGTTATTTACCAATCTCATTAAGATTATTTAATATATGATGCATTAATATTTTAAACAACACCAACCAACAATTTTAACATAAAGGCATTTCCAAAAAATGAAAAATAAACATACCCCATTTTTCTACAAATCGGCATCAACTTATAATTAATTGCCCAATTTCTAATGTGATTGAGATTTTTTTAAAGTTTGCTCATCAACATCCATTTTAGTGGCTTGGTGAAAAATTAGGTTTGGATCCATTGTTTCCACGTCCTAAAGGCTTTTGATGAGGTATGGTTTATGACTATTCCTATTGGTTATAATTAGTTTCATTTGATTGTGGACAAGTTGATTCCCAATTTTCTTGATTTACGCTAAAAAGTGTTATCAAACAAAACGAACCAAGGTGTAGGAATTACAAGAATGGAAGAGGCACTTATACTTCTGTCGTGATGTGTAGTGTCGTGACATATAGTGTCATAAGGGTGTGAATCCGTAGGAAACTCTACTAAACAAACAGACTAAAACCAATTAAAGGTAGAAACTAATTAACTAAAAAGAGATGCATGCACACACGTATATATACAATGCACAAGGGAGGCTGAGATGAAATTCTCATGTATCCCCCCCCCAGACCTGAGCCGGGAAAAGCGTGGCATGGTCTGAGTAGGAATCAAGGTGCTGTAGGAGAGCATGATGAACAATACAAATTGCTGGCGGGAACTTGAGTGAGCTCCGGCTTGAGGCAGAAAAATGGTATCCACCATTACAGTTATCGCAAAGCAGCATCTGATCAGCATCGTCTATCCTTTGACATACCTGACATGGATAATCAAGTGGAGGAATCCAAGTCGACATGATGATGGTAGGATCCAAGTTTGGCAGGTGGCAAGGCGCACAATTTTTGGAATGATCCTGAATTGTGTGTCCATCAGCTCCTTGTAACTCCAACACACCTGAAGGCCTAATCGCCTTAATCCTCAAGATAGTGCGACTGGAAGAAGTGTCCAGAATATCATTAGGTTGTTGCTAGAGATACACAAAATCACCAACATCAAATTGTTTCACCTTAGGTTTGTAACTGCCACCTCATGTGTGTGCATATCGTAAGGTGTCTCGATGTTGTGCAATGGACAAGTTCTCCATGGCCATGGGCATAACCCTCCTGAATAGGGCAGCCTTTCTGCGATGACCTTAGCCCAAGTGGTTGGAGAATCCAAGTCCACAACCTGGTCCATTTGAGCAACAATGGAAGATGGTGGAATGGGATGTCTCCCAAAAAGTAGAAAGTAAGGAGAGAAATGAGACAAAGAGGCATGTTTGGACATCCTGTAACCCATGGCGATGTAAAGGAGGGCCAGGTCCCAATCCTCTTTGTTCCTAGTGAGGCAAATCTTCCGAAGTCCTTTCTTACATGTCTGAACCATCTTCTCTGCAAGGCCATCAGCTTGGGGATGATCTCTTGAAGTCTGCCGATGGTCAATGAGAGCATGGTTAAGTAGGTCTTGGAATCCTCCTCTGAATTCTGATCCTTGGTCAATAAGGCATTCAGCACAAGCCCCAAACCTACTTAGGACTTGTTGTAAGAAAGCCTGACTGGTGCTATGTGATGATTTGTCTGGTAATGCAACAAGCTCCACCCATTTTGAAAAATGCTCAATCATAATCATGATATAGACATTACCCATGGAGGTTTGTGGTAACTCTCTAGCTAAATCACATGACCAGCGATAGAACATGCCTTGAATAGGGAGTGGAGAAAGTGTGAGTTGTCGAGAGGAGAAAGAAGTTCTCATTCTATCACATTGTTCACACCTAGCAATGACGTCTCGGACTTGAGCATACATACCTCTCCAATGGTAATGAGGAGCGAGAAGGCTATAAGTACGTTTAACTCCAAAGTGTCCAAGCTCCGAATGTACCTTCTGAATAAGACCATGTCGTTCATGTGGTGGAGGAACCACTCTGTCGCCTTGTGGTAAGCATCAAACAAGGTGATTGTCCTTCCATGCGTAGCGTTTGGATCGCTGTTGTATACGATCCCGATGACTTGATGTAATTTGGGAAGGGTATTCCCCATGCTGAAGAAATCTCAGGGTGTCCAAGTCCTCCCATATATCCACAATGGGATGCTCAACCAGGTTACATTGCAATAATGCAAGATAACTAGATGCATAAGATACATGTACTACTGGAATTTGGTCGAAGTCTTGCCTGGCTTCTGAGAAATCTTCAGAGCTAGTGAGGGGTCTTTGCGACATGGTATCTGCGTTTTGATGTGTAATATTAAGTCGGTGAATAACCTTGAACTCATACTCCTGAAGTATAAGCGCCCAACGAGCTAACTTACCAATAAGCTTATCGTTGGTCATCAACCACTTGATAGGCTGGTGGTCCGTATACAAAGTGAAATTGGTGCCATAAAGATAGGGCCTAAAATGTATGACAGCCCATACAACAGTAAGACATTCCCCCTCATATGAAGAATAGTTGCTTTCAGCCTTGTTATTGTTTTGGGATGCATAGGCAATAACATATTCCTTGCCTTCCTCATCAAGTTGGCCGAGAATAGCACCAATACTAAGAGCACTCCAATCAGTGTGTAGAATGAAGACCTTGCTGAAATCAGGTCTCCTCAGAATGGGGAACTCTGAAAGCTTTTCCTTGAGTGTGTTGAAAGCTTCCTAAGCCTCTTCACTCCGTGTCCAAGTAACATCCTTCTTTAACAATGCATAGAGAGGATGAGCAATAGACTGAAGTCTTGGACATAAATTCTATAGTAATTACATAGTCCGATGAAGCTCCTCAAAGTGTGAATATCAGTAGGACTGGGCATCTCCAAAATGGCTACTACTTTGGCCTAATGAACCATAATACCATTTGGTAGAATTCTGTGTCTAAGGTAGACCACTAAGGTGACAGCAAACTCACACTTCTTAGGATGGATCTTCATGTTGACTTCGTGGAACCTTTTGAATAACTCTTCAAGATGAGCCAAGTGCTGCAAGAGTCCCTTACTATGCACTAGGACGTCATCTATGTAGCATTTCAGGAAATTTGCCCCTTCGAGAACCTGGTCCATGACTCGTTGAAAGAATACAGGTGCATTCTTCAATCCAAAAGGCATCACAAGCCATTCCCATAACTTGTTACTTCCATGGAATGTTGTTTTCTTGCGATCCTTCACAACGAACACAATCTGGTTAAAACCTTGCCTCAGATCCACAATTGTGAAGATGTTTGAATCTCCAATGCTATCAAACAATTCTTCAGGGATGGGCATGGGGTACCTATCTTGAGGTGTAACTAGGTTCAAAGGCCTATAATCCCCGCACATCCTTTTCT
>Ga0209208_10004581_pt1 | contig 19554 bp, 14 predicted proteins | sample S1TSphfallax_3_FD_187694 | JGI IMG/M metagenome (GOLD analysis project Ga0209208, IMG submission 187694) | Host-associated microbial communities from peat moss isolated from Minnesota, USA - S1T2_Fd - Sphagnum fallax MG (SPAdes) (version 2) | ecosystem: Host-associated > Plants > Peat moss >... | reverse complement strand
TGGCCACCTTAGGTTGACCTACCTATTACCTAGCAATTTAGCCTAAACCTAGACCTCCTTACGTTGATTTATGATGAACTAGTTTGTCAACTTATACAACTTAACTTAAGTTAATCTAAGCATTTTAAAATTTAAAAAAAAAAAAGGATAATTATGTTGCATCTAGTTGCACAAATTTAAAGTGGTTACAAACTTGATAAAATATTTTGTAATGAAGCTAGTAAGATTGACTTGGCAAAAAACCTAAAACTAAGGACCTAGGCAAGCCTATATAGGTTGACCTACTAGTAAGGTAACCTATTCTAGGTATATTTAGAGATATTAGCTGTAGCAAATGTTTTATGTCTAGTTAAGTAACTTACAAGGTAACTTGTAAGTAGGTTTTTGTGATTATGAAGTGGGTTTTTACTAAGTAGCTTACATATATAGGTTAACTTAATAGGTATGTTAACCTAAATTAGTGTGTTAAATTATTAAAAATCAAGGAATTATGTGTCACCTTTCTCCAAATGGCTATTAATATTGTAGTCATAACTATAAGTTAATAATAAATTATTTAGTACACATACACATGCATGTGAATTCAGGATTTCAAAAACCTTATTACACACAAAAAAATATGGCATGTCATGACAAATATTGATGCCATAAATCCAAGGCACACAAAAACTTATGGTGTGACAAACATTCATGGATTTCCATGAAAATTTATGAGACCTTGATGCCAAATGGCATGCCATATCATTATCACATGAAAGATCGAACCATTGTTAATTGCAAAGGACAACAATATTCTCAACTAGCTAATAAATGAAATTAATTCATCAAATCAATGACATGAATCACAATGTTAACAAATAAGATCACATCATCTTGTTGGCAAATAATATGCCATGTCATCATCATGGGAGATTGAATTGTTATTAGTCACAAAGGTGGATGGGTCTTACAACTAACTAACTATAGTTGTAGAACCATGACATCACATGATGTTTCCATGGCCTTTGCAACTACATAATGATTTTTTTGACTAAGTAGTTTACAATTGTAATAAAAAATGACAATAGTCATTTTTGTGACTAGTCAAAAAACCCATAAGGTGTTGTTGATGTAGATTTTAAATTCAAACATTAGTGTCCATTAACTTTAAGCACAAACAAAAACTATAAAAATAATTGGCATATAAATCAAATGAACACACCTTATGAACTTTTGCCACATGGCATGTATCCCAAAAAAGAAATATTGTAAATTGTCATTAATCACATGACCAATTAATTAAAAAAAATTCATTGAAATTAATGTCACAAATCATAAGGTTTTGCAACTAATATTCAACCTTGTTGTCACATGACACCCCATATCAATGTCATTAGATCATAAGTTGTTGTTATTCACCAACAGTTGTAAGAATCAACATAATTTTGTTATTATCTAAATTTGAACAATTTAAAAATATATTTTAAAATTTTGATATATGAACAAGAACCATCAAATTGTGATATTGACTATAGTTGCAAAACCATAATGTCAAGTGGCACCACAATGTCTTTTGCAACTAGATAATCATTAACATGACTATGTAGTTACAATTGTAATAAAAAAAGACAATAGTCGTTTTGATAATTGATTGTAAAACCCAATGTGTTGTAGTGATTATATATTAAATCCCTTTCAACATATAGATCTTCTCCCATTATCAAGCACTTGGTCTCCCATAATGTGAAGTAATATTGGTGGATCAACCTTTAATCAATCCATTATTCCTCAATATGACTTTATGTGTGTTGGATTGTGACAAGTATAGATAGGCCCATCATCAAACATTAACCTTAGACAATGTTCTATTTCACACGTTTTACTAAAGATTAAAATCTAATGCAATAGGATATGCTCATGCGTGTGTCATTTGTGCGCAATTTTATGTGCCCTTGTCAACCTTATCAGCAAAAACATTTGTTTAAATTAATGTACTCTTATTTTAAACAAAGGTCAAATATTACACCCATGACCAAACATAATTACAAATTCATTGGTTAAAAGTGTCATCCGTCATTTGCCGAAAGTTTAGCCATGGATCACTTTATGCACATTGATAGGTGTTTGGTCCACTATTCACGAACCCATCTTTGAACTTTTAAGTAGTTCAAAAGTTTGCCCATCAACATGTGTTTATTGATGGATGTGTCTACACTACATTCCATTACTTTGTCTAACTACATGTGCTCATAGTCACCTCACAGCTCTATTGGTCAAGCATTGACCAAATGCACTGTGAATGCATTTCAAAATCTTGGATCAAGTAGATTTCAGAGCAATCTATGCACTCACACACACAATATGGTGATCATAATGAGAATCAAATCATACAAGCTAATTATATTAGGTATTTCTTTGTTCAAAATTTATAAGTACATGATACATTGTACACCCGAAAAGAGAGGGGGGTGACTAGTTCTCTATACAAGATTCTCTCACATCCTGGTGCCATCAGTACCAGCTCATCCAGGATTTGACAAAACACTTCTCCCCTTGAAAGCCTATAAATTATGTGAAAAAAATAATAATGATGTCATGAACCTTGGTCACCCAACTCTCCCCCACTCCCCTCCCTCCTTCCCACTTTGCCCTAACCCACCTTACATATATGTATATAAACAACTGGTGTGCAAATAAGCTTTGTTGAGAGAGCTTGCTTTCTGCTTCAGAAAAGTTTAGACTGCAGAGGCAGCTGGAGTGCCAACATTAGGAGTTTTGGGGCCTACCCCAGTACCAGGAGCAGCAGCTCCATATGTTGGACCATAATTTGAACCCAAAATTCCCGCATGGAGAGACAACAAGTAGAGCAACTGGAAGAATGCCAAAATTATTATGAATGCTTCCAAAGTTTTCTGTGAAACAAAAACAGAGGAAAATCAATTAATTGCTCACCCAGAGTAAAGAAATAGAAAAGATCATCATCATCATCATTCACACTTTTTTTGAGGTTTTCAAAAACTGAGTTGCTTCTTTTTTTTTGGTTGTTGATGAATTTGATAAAATCCAAGGAATGAAATCAAATTCATATACACAACAACACTTAAAAGATGATCAAAATCTTGTACCACACAACACTTTCCCTGGGAGAAGACGAGAGACAAGAGAGATGGTTTTTCATCAAGTTGGGTGTTCCCATAATTTTGGAGAAATTAATGATGCTTCATGAGTTTGGTGATTTCATAATTTTGGAGAAAGCAAATAATTTAAACACCTGCTGTTGAAGAAGCACTAATTATTAGTTTCTAGAAGTTGAGCATGGTAGATCAGCATCATCATCCTCATCACAAGTGAAAAAATCCTTGGAGATAGGAAAGGAAACAAAAGTTTTATAAAAGCCACAAAGAAAAACAAATCGTTGGGACTGGTGTGCAGGAGGGAAGAATTCAAGAGAGATTGTTGGATAGTCGCCGAATTGCTTACCAGTCTCTTGCTGCGAGAGCCACCAATGTGTATTTCCTTGCATGCAAGTCTGCAAAAGAGAAGAAAATTTCAAAATTTTCATCAATTACATCTAAAATATAACCACAAATACCACGATTGCCACAAATACCGTAAACCCACTTCGAAAAAAAAAAGAGCTCAGGAAATTCTTAAAGAATTCAAGGAGAGAAATTGATGCTTGTAGTGATAATTTGATCTGTGAGAGAGATCATGGTGATCTGTAGAATCTTCAAGATTTTGGATTTGTGAGAGAGATGGTGATAGACTTAAAGAAGAAGTTTTTGATGTGTGAGAGAGAGAGAGATGGTGATCTTCTTTGTTTCGACTATGATCCTCAAGAGGAGAAGGAGCTTGGAGAAGATTCAGCAGCTCACGTCAGATCTGCTGCTTGCTACTTTGGGTTTCATGATAGAGGGGTGCTAAATTCGGAAGTTCGGGGTTGAATTCTTCGGGTGTACAAGTTTTACAAGTATGAAGAAGACTCAGTGATTGAGAGAGAGAGAGATAGAGATTTTGTTCTGTACAATATATCATGTACATACCCAAAGGCGAGAAGCGTGAGGAGCCAAGCGATGACTGCAGCGGCATGAGAAGCTGCAAGGCTATCAGTGCGCCACAGGGTCAGGTGATGAGCGCCGGCAAGAACGGAAGCCAATCCCACCACGGAAGCGATCAGCGCAAACAACAGAAAATACCCAGTCGCTCCGTTACCTAGCTTGCAACAACAACCAAAACCATCACAATCTCATTAGACTCTGGACATCACACAAGTCGCACCAAGCAAGCACTCATGTCATGAGAAACGGATCAGAAAACGGAGGGCATGTCTCATGTTTCCAGATCTAGTCATCAATTCTTCCACTGTACCTGCTGTGCAAGATTTCTAAGGCTGGTTCTAGCTGCAGCTAACTAGTGCTACTTTGGAAAGTGCACATGACTAGCTAGCTGGATGATGATGATTCTAGTCTCAGCTCTATTGCTTGCAAGAAGGCCGCTGGCTATAGCTGATTGATTAGCAGGAGTGTACTGAAAAACAAGAGAGCATGCATGCATGCATACCAATGCCGGAAGAGTAGCCGAAGTCGCCGCTTGAGCCGGAGTCGATGTATCTGTTCAAAGCCCATCCTGCCAAGCAAGCGGAGATGAGATACAAGATGAAGTTGAGGACAGCCAGATGCGTCGTCACCGCCCTTCCCAGACCGAAAGCCATGAGGGCCGTCCTGCAAGCAGCTAGATAGTTGTTTTGTTTCTCAAGGTTGCAGTACTCGGGCTGGGAGAGCTGGTGCAGTCGATGGATCAACTGGAGCTCTGCGACTAAGCTCAGTAATATTGGAGTACAGCGGTCTGCAGACTTGCAATGTCCAGGCCTGTGCGTGAGTCTAGCAGGTCCAAGCTCCAAGTGCCTGATGCACAAATGTCCGTGGCTGCTGTGCACTAAAATATTCAAGCATCACTGCATGATTCTAGTGTCGATCGAGCGGCCCCACTTTCACGCTTCGCGGACTCCATGCCAGCTGCTATGCACTCTTCTGGTTGGCTAGCGGGCTGGCTTGCTCTAGAAGGTAGTATAGCTTTTCGAAGCTAATTTGTTCACTAGTCGAGCATCATCATCACCATCATCAAAGTCTAGTTTTGGATGACGATGATGCGCTGCCGGGGCGCTTCCGATGATTAGTTAGCTGCTGCTGCTGCTGCTGCAAGATTCACGCCTCCGTTGTCTTTCTATAATTCGCCACTTGGAGAATTGTTGACGAATTTGCAAATAGATAGCGCCTAATTGGAAGAAGCAGGAGCACTAGAACGATCCTGTCTCCATGAGGTGGGGCCCATACTGCATCAGCATCATGCATGGGAGGAGTTCGTAGGAATAACACAAGAAAAGCAAAGAAGCAGAAGAAGGGCGTGCAGCCTCTCCTCCTGCTGCTGCTGCTGCTGCTACGTTCATCATGAACAACTGGCGGCATCTGATCCCACACTTGTCGACCACAAACGCATGACACAAGTTACGAGAATTCGCGAAAAGCTTCCTGATATCTTGGACCAAGCTGGATCGGTGGTGGTCCATGCCATGAGCGATTTGTGGAGGATGGAGGAATCGACTATTGTCAACGGACCCACGCCTAGGCTAGTCTTCCTTCCTAGTTTTCCTTCCGGTGAAACGCTAAAAACCCATCGTCGAGCTCTGTCCGGCGCTATGCACGGGAATCAGTGCGACGACCTGCGTACAGCCGTTTGGTTCTGTCGCAGGATTTTATTGTTGCAGGGTTTGATTATAATATAAACAAAAAATAACAGGGTTTTTGTTTTCGATGCACAGCAGTTGCCTTATGCTAAGAATCTTGATTTTGTATTGAGAGTAGTGGGTTCACAACTGCTCTGTGACAGCAGAACATGAGAGTCTGATTGGTTTTTTTATTCAGAGATCGTGGGTTCAAAACTGCTTTCGGACCAGCAGAACATGCGAATCTCACGGGACATATTCGATATTTTCTTTCTTGGTTGTTTCATCATTGTCAGAACATGGAGAAGCCCACTGTCAGAACATGGAGAATACAACTGCACAGTTCTAAGCACAGCACAAAAAGGGTGCAAAAAGACAACCCATTATAAGCGCCGGATAGAGCTCCCGGGGCCTCTCTCCTTACGGCTACATAGCTACAGTACTTGGTGTCGCTAAATGTTCAGCTGGTAGCTTGGACGATCGGAAAACCTAGCAGTCGCAGAGAGACTGTGTCATGCGTTCACGGAATGAGTGATAGGTCAGGGATCCAGATGGCAGCTTCTCCGGATCCTTCCGCACTCAGCTCCTGTGTTTCTTTTGGAGGTTTCTTTACAGGATTCTTCCTCGGAAGAAGGAGCTGTTCTCTAGCCGGAAAAGGGGAGGGACCCACAAAAAGATCTGGAAGGAGGAAGTGAAGCAGATGGGAATAGGATAAGGGGGAATCCAATCCAACGCAACCCAACCCAGCAGTAAGGACTATGTTTCTTCACTTGCACCTTCTTTCTCTCCGTGCAGCGCACATTCATCACCACGCAACAAACGTCAGCTCGGTGGTGGACCTCAGCTTACAGCTTGCAGCAGGGGAGGGACGGAACGATCATGTGTAGGCCAATACCGCAGCCGGTTGCACTAGCTAGCGAACTTGGCGATAGGGCCGACTGCTGCCCAGCGCCCATGTGCACCTGGCAGCAACAGTATCTTGCTGCTGCAGGTGATGTTGTACCATCAGCATCACCCACTCACTAAACTCACAAGCTTTACTTCATTTCTGCACTAAGGCCTGTGAAGATAATCAACCGGAAGAGAGGAGAGGGAGATGAAGTCTCATTATAACACACTGAATCCTAAGCTCTTCTTCTTCTTCATGAATCCCAAGCTCCTCTTCTTCATGAATCAATGCCAAGCTGAAACCCAATCTCTTCTTCTTCACGAATGCCAAGATCCTCTTCTTCATTATAACACACTGAATCCTAAGCTCTTCTTCTTCTTCATGAATCCCAAGCTCCTCTTCTTCATAAATCAATGCCAAGCTGAAACCCAATCTCTTCTTCTTCACGAATGCCAAGATCCTCTTCTTCATATTGAATCCCAATTTCTTCTTCTTTATGAATCCCAAGCTCGTCTTCTTCATCTTCTTCATGGAACCCGAGTAGCAAGCCATGGATTCCTCTAGTACGAGCCATGTGTTTGTACAAGCTTTTCACAGATTCAAAAATGGTGTGATCATCCTTCAATGGCTTCCCAGTGTCACCATTTTTCCTTTTCGCACAAACATTTGGTAGACTCCTTTTGTATTGATTCTGCATTCTGCAGTGCTTTGCATCATAATGTACTCTGCATAAGGATGCAAGGCTGGGTGCATACTTGTAAACTGCAGAATTGGCCCCAAAACTGCAATCCCCACTGCAATCTGGTGTTCCTTGCAGCTGCAAGGGCAATTGTCCACACTAATTACTAAGATCAATTGTCAAATTGAAATGGCAGATTTTTACATAGTCACATTCCACATATGAAGGGAAGTATGACAAAGTTCATCTTCTCTCCAAATTGCTGTGAACACTGCTACTGCTTGTGCACTTCCATCTTGTGCTCTTCCAGGGGCTGCTTGCTGCTGAAATTCCAAGCATGTCCTCTTATCCTCCTGCATTCTGCAAGACCAAATTCTTGGTTATTTGTAGACAAATTACTCTGTGAAAAGTACCAGATCTCTATGCTTCAAAGTTCACAATATCTGAGTTACATGATTCAATCCTGAGCAAGCAAGCAAGCACAAAACCCACACTGGTTGCATCTAAAAGAGACGGAACCATAATACACTCAAGTTCTTGGGACCAAAAAAACCAACTAAAGATTCAATAGTAATGTGAAGAAGTAGAGATTGCTCTTCATGCAAAAGTCAGAGATGTACTTCCAAGCTCAAATTCTTGGGACTGAAAACCCAACTAAAGATTCAATAGTAATTGTGAAGCAGTAGAGATTGCTCTCTATGCACAAGTCATAAATTACCTATGGACGTCTGTAACTATAATTCCAGCATTCTTGACATCAGACTTGAGATCCTTGTTTCAAGTTGATGTATCACAAAAATATGCTTCATGGAATATCCACTCTACTCCATATCATCATCAAATAGTAGAACTGAAAACCAACAATAACAATACTGTACAGCAAGGAAACAACAATGTATTAGAAATGACAGAAGCCAGCAACAAGAGTGATGCCAGAATCAAGAGCTCCAAACCAACTACAGCTACCCCAAAAATTGTTCAAGCATGTGCTTCAAATATTGGGTTGGAGATTTACACCTATTATGCTTCAATGAAAGCAGTGCAACAAAATTCCTCCACCCTCCAGCTCTCAAACCCATCTCTCTCCCCATGCAAAACTGCTCAAACGATCATCCAAACCACTTTAAGCAGAGAGCATTTTGAGGGCGAAAATTGGCTGCAATAGTATCATAGTACTAGGATTTTGTTCTTGATGCCTGGATCCTGAGGTATAAATCATGATGTCTTCAGATACAGGGTTGGTGTGATGGGTGTTGATTCTATGGACTCTTTTGAATGCACAGAGACAGAGGAAGAAAGGGAGTGCAAAAGAAGATTGACCCAGAAGAAGCCTAAGTTGTTTCCACTCTTAGGATTACCTTAATCTTTAGAGGATTTTAGGATTAACTTTAAAGTAAACAAATCCTTGGGATTAGCTTAATCTTTAATGAGATTTTAGAATTAGCTTTTACATTAACTCAAGCATTAGGATTAGCTTAATCTTTTAGGTGGATTTTAGGATTAGCTTTTAGTTTAAGCCAAGCCTTAGGAAGAGCTTAATCTTTTTGGTGGATTTTAGGATTAGCTTTTAGTTTAAGCCAAGCCTTAGGAATAGCTTAATCTTTTAGTCAAGTTTAGCATTAGCTTTAAATTAATCCCAACATTGAGATCAGTCCAGTCTTTTAGTAAAATGCTCTTGGAATAAAATGCCAAATGGAGTCTTTTCTATCCTCGCTTGTTGCTCTCTAACTAGGGTTAATAGACCTACCTCTGCTTTTCCCATATTATTCCACACCCATTCTCTCATTACTGCACATTTTTGTTCCCTATCTTTGCACACAAAAACCCCTTTTTTGGTAACTGGTGATTCATATTCCTCCAAAGCACTTAGGTTCTTGTAAATGAAATAGCAATCTTGGGTAAAATGTGTGCAATGAAGTTTGTCTTGGGGCAGGCAAAAGTGCAGCAATGGGGTTGTCTCTGTGCAATGAAGTGTGCAATCATGTAGTATATGGAAACTCAAATTATATTATTTTGAGAGAAAAGAATGTGAAAACTGTATTTTGTGGCTAACATCGGATACATGCTACATGCATAGTTTCATAATAGAGAGAGTACATTGAACCTTGTTGTTAAATATGCCACAATAGGGTCAGTTTACCTTGCAGTTCAATTGTGGGTGCTGGTTAACTTTGCCCTCTAATCATATGTCCCTACTATGTTTGCAAGTGGTTAACTTTGGCTCTATTCATATGTCCCTACCATGTTTGCAAGAGACTGTAGCGACATTTACCATTTTAAAAGTCTATCATGGCACAATGTCTTTTTCTTGACTTTAGTGTTTTTTGTAGTGTGTAATGCTACATATCTACAGTAAACCCATTTTATAATCACAGGATTGTTGACCAGTTTTTTTTTTCCACCAATGAATTGTGATTTAAATGTGTATAGTCATACTCTATACATACCTTTACAAAATTGTGACTATAGGTAAAACAGATTACAAACCAACTTTTTTATGTTAGGATAAAGGTGTCAATTGTTCAAATGTCTTACATGGATTATTCTCAGTTTTATTACACATTATTAGAAGATTATTATGTCTGCCTATTGTAACATGATCATTTGCATGGGTTTTAGCTACTTTACTATTCACTTGTAAATTTTGTTAGGTCCAATTTTTCAACTAAGTTTTTAAAATTTTTTCGTGAGAAGTTTGACCAATTTTCATACATATGCATTAGAAAATTGTTTTATGTTTCTCTACAATTGAATTTATTGTTGTTAGTTCGTATATTTTGGACACAAAGCAACACTAATATTGCCAAAGGAAAGAACAATTTACAAAACCTTAATATTTGCCAATGATTTTTTTCATTATAACATTTGTTGAAAAAAGGTTTTGTAAAAAAATTTACGCTACTAACATGTGATAATAACTGTAAAGAATGGTGTCTACTACCAAAATGAATGGTTACCAAAAAGTGACACAAATAAGAATGTGATTAAAACGGGATTAGAAAGGGGGCCTACGGAATGTGATGCGATACAGCAAGTTTACTTTCCCAGACCAATTTCAGTGCAACTACAAAAAAATAGCACACACAGCACTAAGTGTGAGGTCATAATTCTTTATTCCAGTCAGTTTAATTTGCCATGTATGCCAGACATATGCCATTAGCCTGTAAATTTGCAGGGCAGTACATCAGTTCAAACAAAACGTAGCTGGAGTTACCAGCTGTTTGAAAGCTTAATAAGAAGAATTTACTAAGTATCCAATTGCAGTAGTAAACTCCACTCAAAATGACCATTGTGTGCTGCAACATGAAAATGGTGCACTTCTTCCTGCAGCATGTGACTTTGCAGCAGAACTACAGGGACTATGGTGACAATATTTGAAAGGAAACTGCAGGTACCCAATAGCATTCTCATTTAACCTGGGCACATGTAACAGACAGCAACCAACCCTGCAACATATCAATAAAGATTGCAAATAAATGTGTATAAGACTTACTACCACAACAATAACCTTACAAAACTTGGGAGATAGTTAGTTTGATCACACAAAGAAGTTAACAGCTGCCATGACAACCTACTGAAGTCGTCAGCTCTTGTTGACAGAGGTAGACAAGTACATAAATAAGTTGTCTGAACAATCAAGCAAAATGTGGATAAGAAGAACTGTCTTACCAACCTCACTAGAGTTGCATGATCTTTTCAATGGGGCACAAAAGTACACTCCATGGCACCATTGTTGAGTAGACTGAGGAAAATGCCAAGTCTAGACAGTACACAAGCAGAAGCTCAAATTATCTACAAATAGCCAATATCAACCAGGACACAAGCAACAATTGCTCACTGCATCTGAACTAGACAGCTCAAGATGGTTGCACAAGGTTTCAGCCAACCTGAAAGTACACCAAGATACACAACATTAAGAAGAGTTCCAACTGGACAGCCAGAAGACTCAATAACAGAGAACATACCATAGGTAAGAATGATAATGATTCTATGTCATCCAAGGGGTGGAGGATGATGTTAAATGGGCCTCTGCCAATGAGACTGCCTGAAACATGTACAACAATCTTTCCATTAAAGAATACCTCATCTAAACCAAGCAGATGTGAATGTAAAGCACCAGTCTTGAAACCTTCAATTATTCATTTCACTGTACTCTTAGTAAACATTCAGCTACATATATACCTGAATCATTTCCAAAAAAAATCAGTCACTGCAGCTTGTGGTGTGTCCTCATGCTGCCATTTCCTTTCAAAGTGAAACAGTGCAAAGTGAATAGTAAAAGAGAGCATCATTAGTTCTTAACATGGTTGTTGTAGTCCACAATGACTTGGTTTGATCTCATACCCTATATAACTTGACTCAAGTTCACAAATCTTATCAGATCAGTATTCCCAACCTTCACTGTAAAATTAATAATCCACATAAATTCTGGACACACTATGTCCCATGCAGTAACTTGGGTTTTGTTAACTGCAATGCTGCTCACTGATGCCTCACACATTCGCAAAAGAACTATTTCAGAATTGTTCAGTTCTAGGGGGCAGAGTTGCCTGAAGCTCAATTTTAATGACAATTGGCTTGTGATTAATGCTATTTGCATAAGACAGTCACATAGGAATCATGATACTATCTGGAACTTTCAACATCTTATGGCTAATTTCTTCCTGAGAATTCCTATACATGACCCACCATGTGAAAGCAGAAGGCCTTCCCTAATGATCATAGGGATCCATGTCTGTACAGCCCGTGACCCAAAATCATTCACATCTTCAAAACAAGAGGGAACACAGACCCAAGATCCTAGCTTGGATTGGAAACAACACAGCAAGGGCATGAACACTAGTATCAAGGTCCTATCAACATATCCCATTCTTATCAAAGATGTGTCCTCATCTTGTTTGACCCTACATTACAAGCCTGCACCCTAGGAACGAACTGAAACGAACTGCATGTCATCAAGAACGAAATCTAATGGTCTTTTTTCGGTACAGCAGCTTTGGGCTTGCTAGCAAAGACATGTTTGCACGAACACAAAAACCAATCAGCCAATCATGTAGACAAGGAACGTACAACAAGACCCATAGCTTTCATTTCATCCCGTTGTGTGCAGCCTAGAATACGCTTAGTACTGATGCAAACAGGTACTTTGTCCATGCAAAAGATCTAATGAACCAGATCATGCAGCATTCAAAGCTTCTTTCACCATAAAAAGAGAGAAACCTGGCAGTAGTACACTGAAACATTGATGCTTGCATACATCACATGGTATGGTGTTCATGCCTCCCATCAGACTCATTCTCCCTTTTATCTGTCTATTTTCCTGCACCAACAACACTACCCCCCTCCCTCGCTGCCACGGTCTTTAGGTCTACTATACACTTCACAGGTTCAGGTTTGTGATCCAGTACCTTAGTGACCAGTCTGAGATGAAGGACCTGCTCCCGCCCATTGATTTCCTTCTGGCTGCAGATTCTGTAACAAACTGGATTGCACAGAAGTGATAGCAAGCAGCATTATGGATCCCTCTTGAATGCTAGCAAAATACGCGATTCTAAGTCTCTGCAGATCCTCATAACAAGTGCTAGACAAGTTAGACACTGATCTAGACCACATTCATAAGAGAGACAATCGCTCGTGACCAGAAGTGTATGAACGACATCTATGTAGACCAGATCCGTTTGAAGGACAATCGTTCTGGGAGTCCAACCATGCCAGATCCGTTCGAGCGACAATCCACCAGCCAAGAATGGTTGGGATCCGGTCACAATGGAAGTGTCTACAGAGACAGCCATCATGCAGGAACTATGGGCATCCAAGCAAACAAGAAGTACGTTCTGCAAGCATGCCCACCTCTGAAATTGGAGGCTGTCTTCCAAAGGCTGAAGAGACAATCGGTCACGCTTCTCGGCAGACAAGGCATCGTTCTTCTTGTGAATCGGAACAGAGGAAGGCAGGTTTGATGGTTGTTGCAAGCGACGAGGGAGATAGAACAATGACTGCGTGGTGTAGGAGCAGCCGATCGCAGCGGCCAGTAATGAGGACAATCCCAGATCGGCAAGTCGACAGCAACCGTCCGTGTGAGGCCATGAAAGAAGAACAACGCCATGTCTGCCGACAAGCGTAACTGAGTGCCTCCTCACCCTGCTGCTGCTAAGTAGGCAATACTGCAGCCCGAGAGTTCAGAACATTCCATCTTCAGGAACAGAGAAGAAAGAAGCAAACCTTATTTCTGACACTTCAGATGACTGCTCGATTCAGTTTCCCCCCGTTGAAGACCTGCCGGCGACATCCGGCGTATCGTTCTGAAACCATAACATCTTGCAAGGCGGACTTGACATCTGGGCTCTAGAAAACAGTCTTGACACTGATAGAGAAACGAAAAACACCATCACAGAACTAGTGAATCTATCGTCCGACGGATCTTTCTCATGATCTATCATTCTACCACTCTTGGAATAAGATCGTCAACGGAAAGGAAAAATTCCTTCCCGCAGAAGACCTTCGCAGACTTCGTCAACTACTTTCTTTTTGGTACTATTTCTGAACTCTTCCGCTTCCAATGCGACTCCCGAATTCGTGAACAAAACAGAAAGAACGCTTACAAACAACAGCAAGCAAAAGACTCACAAAACAGATAAAAAAAATTCAACTGCAGACACAACCGCAGCGGCCGAAAGAGAAAGCAAGCTTTGCTTGGAAGAGAGAAGCGGGACAGAAGAAGAGACAGATCGCTCTCCACTCCCGTTACGTAACCTATATACATGTGCCCACCTGCGGCAGCAACAGGCGAGAAAGGCGCTGCAAATGCACGACAGTGGAAAGAGGGCCGCCAGAGAGAGAGAACAGAGCCACACTTAATTAAGGAAATTAATCCAACCTAATCACATAATAATTCCACTTTAATCCATGAAGGAAATAATCCATTATCCAAGCTAATCATAGTTTAATAATTTTCTTTTAACCTTAAATTAAAAGGCATAATCCAACTTAATCCTATGATTTTGGCTACCTATGTCTCCGATTATATATTATTGTCTTTACATATATAATTAAAACTCAATTTTATAATGATTTTGGCATAATACACCCAAACTTTAAATTATTAATTTTAGGTCATATGATCTCATTATCATCCAACCTAATGGCATAATGATTTTGGATCTGCATACATTCTTCAAATATTATTATCAATGGATCTTCCTTGGGCTTTTGAATGACACAAAACTTGCCAAACTTTCTTGCAATAAAAAAGCAGAGTTCGGGAATGAAAGAGAAAATCAAAGGATACAAGTTCCATCAAAATTGTGCCCAGTAATTATCTAATGAAGCCTCCTTCAGTTACTTCTGCTACCAATCCTAATTCTGGTCTCTTAACTTGTTGTTGGCAGCCTTTCCTTTTTGTGTGAAAATTTCACACTAGCAAAAAACCAATTTGTCACAAAATTCCATGACTTTTTTTTTTTTAAACTTGAATTTTGGAAAAATTCCCAAAAAAATCCAAAGAGATTGGCAGATTTCTGTACATGGCCTAGAACTTCTTTTTTTTTTCATATTTTATTAATAGCCAGATTTGGCTAAATTTAGGAATGATCACCACCTTGATTACATCACAAAATTGAATTTTATAAAACTTGTTGTTGGTAGATGAATTGAGATCTTTATTTTCATATTCAGCAGTTTGGTTGTTGAAATGGAGAAATTCAATTAGGACCTGATTAAGACTCACGGTGCAGATTTAGAATGTGGCAATGAAGCTACAATTCAATTAGAACACAGAGGTCCAGACTTAGAATGTAAGAACTAGACTCAGACTTAATTAGGGGTCAGGTCCTTTCTCCCTCCATGTACCTGCTTCTTTGTCGTTTCTCTTCCTTGTAATAAAGTTTGGCAGGTCCACATCAATAACAGGAATAATTAATTAATCAACTACCAACTGTGAGTAACAACAGATAAGAAGTGAATGGGAGGAGGGTTCATATTACTTACATAATAAGAGGTGGAAATAAAGACATGAGAGAATTCACAAAGAAACTGTAGAAATTTTATTTTTGTTGTATGTGGGAAGGCACCATACTCCACCATACCCTGGGCAATATTTCAGACATAACAAGAGCTGGAAGTAAAGAACTCACAGAATTCACGAAGAACTGGTAGAATATACTTAAAGTATGTGAAGAGAGCACCATCCCCCACCGTACCCTTGTCAATATTTCTGTCACAACCCAGGAGGAACCTTACGGTCAGGCTTCTCTTTCACAAATAAAATTGTAGCCTTTCAAATTGTACTTGGTCTTTACACTGAGTAACATTTGAGAATGGGGCCATTTTGGGGAATGAGGGTGGGGGTGTGATGTAAGGTGGGAGCCAAGTGTGGGACCTGAATTCCCAGAACTGCCCCATTTCAGATCTCACTCCCACTTTCCATAGAGGCCTCATTCTCAAACGGCCCCCTTCTCAATCCTTATTCCTACATGTATATAATGCCGTGAAATGCCATGGAAATCTAACTTACACTTCCAATAAATAGCGCCTGCATTGGTTAATGGTTAGTACATAGTACATAAGTTATAAATCAATCATCTTTGTTACTATGCATATTAATTCATCAATAAAGAAGGAGCTCACTGCCTAATTATAAGTGGCTCTTTCCCCTATGACAAGTTCAAACCAGGAAAGGACCAGTTTTATCAAGTCCCCAAAAACTTAACTATTAAGTCCATTGCAAAACCTAATCAACATTCCTTAAATCGAAGGAACCAATGAAAAATACATGCCTCTACTATGCCTTCTTATGACAGTTCAAACTTCAAACCAGGCAAGGAAATGTTCTGTATGGAGTTCCCAGAAAGTTAGCTCACAGTTCACAAGAGCAGCTAGTTAGCATTCCTTGAAATGGGGGATCAATTGAAAAACTACATGGCTCTATGTTTAGACACAAAGTTTAACCCAACAAAGGAAATGTTTCATGAGATTCCCATAAAGTTAACTCACAGTTCACAATAACACCTGGTGAGTATTTCACAAACTGTGAGACCAGATGAAAACTATTTGGCTTTGTCCTTTATGAAAAGTTGAAAGTTCAAAACCCCAAAAAGAAATATTCGTGGATGAGGTTCCCAAAAAGCTAACTCGGGGCTCACAATAAGTCACATTCCTCAAAATTTGAGACCAAACAAAAAAAATACATGAGTCTGTCCTTCATGGCAAGTTCAAAGGAAATGTTACATGATGTTCACAAAGTCACGGTAACACCATGCTTGTGAGCAGGGCTCTTTTTTCTTCCAATTTTGTGATGTAACCAACCATATTGTTGATGGTCCACAGGAGGCATTAGCAAAATTTGGTTACAGGTCAGTCAGAGAGAAGAACAAAAACTTGAGGAATCCTGCTACATGTTGACAACCTCTTGAACCTATTGTTTACATACAGTGATTTCAGCAAAAAAAAAAAACCTCCTTGGTGACAACTTTGGCCACCACTTTTTCACAAAGTCCTTTGAATGAGTCGCACTAGATTTTTTGTTGGTTATTTAACTGGGGAAAATTCACTGGACAGCAGGCTGGCCACCAATGTGGGACCAAATGGAAGCTATATCATTCCTAGTCTCTCCCTCCCAGGCAGAGCCAATCAACAACCACCCATGTTGTTATTGCACACAGGGTTTGGTTACTATGGTTCTAATGTAAACCGAGTCAATAAGTACCACAAGTTTAAATGAAATCAAAGGATCTCTGATTTTCCTTCTTTGTCTCTTAAAAAGATTACTGTGTCCTGTGCAGTTAACTCAGGCAGGGCTATCACAACTGTTTCTTTTTTCTTTTAAAGGAGTCATATTGATTGGCCCATCAAGCAATTTTTGGAACATTGGGCATGCTCCCCAATAGAAACACCTCTTTGAACCCCAAGTTGCAAAATAAAAACAAATGTACACCTTTGGCTTTCACCTTTTTAGTTTATATACAGGGGAGCTGAGATTTGGGCAAACCATGTGGGATAAAACCCAGATCCTATTGGGAACATCTTGGGGAACACATTGGAAACAAGTGAAAAAAACAAAAAATCCCTATTTCCCCCCCTCCCCACTCAAAAAGAAATAAACTGGATTGTTCATGAGTGCATGCTGAGCCTCCTCATTGGTTGCATGAAATTTCTACTTCCAGAACTGTTGGTCACCATTTTTTGCCTAGGCTAATGGCAGGGGCAGAATTTTGAGGACATAGTCTAGTCTTTCAGCAATGACACACAAAATAAAAATTAGTACGGGTGTTTGACTTTTCAAATGAGAAATTACCAGTTGAACTTGTCCAACAAGTGATGGGTCAGCAAAAACACACAGAGATTAACATTTCATTTTCATGTTCTGTACTTAAGAGAATCTCTCTCCTTGTGTTGTTCGGACTAAGTAGTTTAGGGAATCCCTTTGGATAGGTTTTGTTGTTTTTCATACAAACAAAACCCACCCAAAATTGCACGTGACATGGGGATATGGGACAAGGCATAAAATTTCTGAGAACGAGGACCCTTGATTTTCAAGGATTTCACATGGTGACATACTCTTTTGAAATTTTCCTCCAAAAAAAAGTTTGATTTGTGAACAGACATTAGGAATAAGACAACCAAATGCCCCGAGGTACATCCCAGTCCTTTGACCTTGAGGACATCCGGAAAGTGCAGTCTTAGTACTTACAACCACGATGTTCTAACTAAAATAATCTACAACAATTCGATGATTCATGTTAGCCAGAAATGTGCCCAATAAGTGTCCTTCTGGAGGAACCTAAGTACATCAGATGTAAGTGTTGTTGGGCTGAAATATGCCCAATAAGTGTCCTTTTCTCTGGACCTGACTCACAAGTGATTAAGATGTATAAGTCTTGTAAATACCAGGCCAACCCCAAAAGCCTTGGTGGGTGACTAGAAGTTTTATCGCAATACATGACCCAGTCAAGGGGGAGCAATGCGAGTCAGCTTCAAGAAAACGAGGGTCGGGGAGGCCAAGAATGTTTGTAACTATGTACGGATTGACAACTTGGCCCCAGTTTACTTAACTAAATAACTCAAAGGCAAGTACAGGTCAATTGATATTGATTACCCATTATGATGGTAAATGTAAAAATTCAAAAAAAAAGAAAAAGAGAGGGCAAATACCTAACACAATTTGGTAAAATGAGTGTTCTTTTTTACATAGGTAACATCCATTAAGTCACATTGTCACCTAGATATTTTCCATCTTATTAAGGAAGAAATCAAATGCCAAGGATCCTCCAATAAAAAATCATAGATGAAATATGGTGTCCAAGAAAGAGGATCCATTTGGACATCCAATATTTGAATGTTGTCAAATAGACATTCTCCATCTTAAGGGGTAAATCAAATGCGAAACATCCTCCAATAAAGAATCATAGATGAAAAATGATGCCCAAGAAAGAGGGTCCATTTGCACATCCAATAATTATGTTATCAAAAGGAGTACCTACCACTTTCCAACATAACAAAAGGGATGAACTTAATATGATTTCTTGATGGAGATGTTTCAATGGTCAACCTATCATTGTTTGTTAGTTAGGAAGCAAAATATTCATGTGCCAACGGTACCAAGGGAAGGACACCTAAAACATGACTTTCATGAGTAATGAATGGGAATATACACAAAGGGTGTGTGTTTCAAACTGGTCTTCAAATATAAACATGAGAGGTTGCAAGGAATTCTTGAAAGTGCACAAAAAGGTCTTGTCAAAATGAGATAGGTTTGTAGTCTTCTCTTACTTGGGGTGAACCTAAATATGATCATTTATTTTCTTTAGTTTGTAGAAAGCTGAACCCTCAAAGTTCTAAGTTTAATACAAGCAATATAGCTTTGGGTGTGACACTCCATGTGATGGGTTCCAACTTAATGTATGATATTTTGGAAAATATGATGATCTTTATTTACTATGTGGTGAAAAATTAACTAGAATATTCATGAGTTGTTGTTTAGTCAAAGTTATTGTTATTATGGACAAGAAAACTAAATAACTAAAAATTATTCTCAATCCCCACAAGGGATATAACAAATTCATAAAAAACATCATCCATCAACCTTCTTGAATATTTTTCCTTTTGTTTGTTATGAATGCATGCTATTCATCATGGATGAAAACTAATCATTTTATGAATATATTTCATCCATAATGATGAATGAATTTCATCCATGCATAACAATACTAGCTACATGAACTGTCATTTGAACTTACAACATGTTCCATTTATTCTATAAGGTTTTATGCTGAATTTGACAATTTGTCT
>Ga0209208_10004580_pt1 | contig 19554 bp, 19 predicted proteins | sample S1TSphfallax_3_FD_187694 | JGI IMG/M metagenome (GOLD analysis project Ga0209208, IMG submission 187694) | Host-associated microbial communities from peat moss isolated from Minnesota, USA - S1T2_Fd - Sphagnum fallax MG (SPAdes) (version 2) | ecosystem: Host-associated > Plants > Peat moss >... | reverse complement strand
AAAAAACAATGACAAATAACAAAACAACACAAACCCAAACAAACAACACGAGAAATGAACATGATAGAAATAGTAAACTCGCCTTCTTTGCGAGTAAATATTTGGTGTGCAATTTCTCAACCTTTGACACAACATATGTCAATCGCCAAAAACAATAGAAAAACCAAATATCCACTTACGAACATCAAGAAGCCTCAATAGGATGAAATAAGACATGCTACTAATTCTTAAGACTATTCATGCACAACATTGTTGTGCTTCAAAGGGAAAAATGAAAGTGAAAAAAATTGCAAATAAAAGCATGATGAACGATTTAGTGTGGGTGAAAAGACAAAGCTTCTTTAGTGCCGCCATGAGCTATTTTTGTTATCAAAACCCTAAGTAAATATCTGGTGCGGGAGTGGTAATGAAGATGTCAGAGTTTAATAGAAAAATACATGACGACAATGCGAAGTTGAAAAAGGTTTAAAGCTTCATGGATGGGGATCACATGGGGGAACATGGAAGATGGGTGCATGAGGTCAAAACATAGCTCCTGAAATGTTACATGTTTCGATGGGGATATGTTTCAAGGGCTCAAGTTGTTTGGGCATCGAAACACGTGCTAGGTTGCTTGCTAAAACTTGACATGTTTCAAAGGGTGGTAGGTTTTGAGGTTCGTGTTTTGTAGCACATGAGTTCTAACCGATCGAAACGAACATCGAACCACCACCAAAACATGACATGTTTATGTGTCAGTTTGCTCCGAAACCCACACTACCACTTCAAGCCACCTGAAAACAAGCAATGCATTTACAACTTGTCGTTGAAATAACATGAGGGCAAAAGAGCTAGGAGTGACGTAGTTGACAACAATGTAAAGAGACAATATGTGCATGAAGAAGTATATGGAGAATAAAAGAGGGAAGATGAACAAATGTAATTGGGGGAAGTGTTACAATGTAAGGTAACACCCAAGGAGCAAAACATTCCTGAAATAAGCGCTTATTTTGGGAATGTTGTGCTTGAAGGGCATTATTTGATGTAAATCACCAAAGGTTTTTTTTTAAAAAATTTATTTAAAAGAATTTTAAATCGGTTTTTCTATGATAAATGGCAAGTGTCTAACAAGTACCCACTATGTGTTAGTAAGAAAATAAAATAAAATTGATATGATGCACTTCAAAACATGGAACACTCACTCTTATGGTTGTTTTATTTTTTGGAAATGCCCCACGAATTTTTAGGCTCTATGACATCACAAAACCCATGGTTTACCAGATTCGGAAAAGTTCACCAAAAACCTAGGGAAAAACCAAAAGCCTGAAAGGGGAAGAAAGTGAGAACAACGAGAATTGGGTACGACATGGCAGTTTGAGTCAGTCATTTGGCCCCAAAACACAGAACCCAATCATACCTTGAGTTTTCTTATGTACGAGACAGTCCACCTACGAATGCTGTGAGGCTGTCGGACGGACGGATGAGCAGAGTTTGTCCAGACGAGCGAGCAGAGTTTTGCAAGGTATGTACCACCAATAGATGATTGACCGGGGCTTGGGGCTTGTTCCAAAGCATAATGGGGGTGTTTCCACCATTGATTCACATTAATGGAAATTCTAAACATAAAAATGTTTTGATATTTGTGCTATATTTCATTTGTTTGTCATGAATTACATTCTTGATTAGTGGAACTGGCAGACCATCACCAACCTCACATAAAATTAATTTTAATTTTCTTAATTAATGTTTTAAATATAAAAATAAATAAATAAATTATATATATATATATATATATATATCTCGAAATCAATTGCGTGTCGGAGAAGAGAAGGTCCCATGTGCGGTTATGTCATTTGAGAGCATGGCAAAGAGGGTGGTAGCCAGAGTTCCCCATCATCCCCTGAAAAATTAACACTCCCAATGTAAGCTGCCCTTCCTCAAGGTAAAAACTAACCGAGTTTAAATATGCCATCCTAGAAACACCTTCTTCCTCAAGGTACAAAACTAACCGAGGTTAAATATGCCATCCTAGAAACACCTTATGCAGGCAGTTGCAGGGCGCCTTAGAAGCCAGGAGGAATTATGCATACAGTAAGGCCCCAAGGTGGGGGACCTTCCCAAACTAAGGGCCTCAAATAAGACCAGACAATGCCTGCGTCCAGACTCCCAACCTGCATTTTGGGAATGTCCCTCCCAACACCACTGGGGTGGCCTTTACCCTTCCTAAAACCTTGAGGCATAGGTACTCCTGAAGCTAGGCCCCATTTTCAGTCCTTACTCTACAATCTTCCAAAGTGGGCGGGATACTACTACACCTATAATAGGCATAATATCCCTACCACTCCAAAGGTCCAAAGGTCCAAAGGAGTAGGTGTAAGATCTCTCCTCTTTTCTAAGATGGAAATTTAAAGAAATACTAAGGTACTCCCTCTCCAAATACAGAAAAGAAATTAGAGAAATTTCCGTGAGCGCTTTTTGGTCACCCACCCTTTCATCTACTTCATTCAATGTTTCTTTCAGCTTTTGCATGGAGCTCCATCCTCCAAGGATCACTTGGTTGGTTCTCTTGCTCTGCAAATTCCTCAATCAGTGAGTATCAGTCCCTTAGTGTTACTGAGAAAGCTCGTGTCAACCCAATAAAGTCCTGCTTGCTTGCTAGCTTGCTTGCATCCATCCCCCCAATGACATTTTTCTCTTCTGAGGAAACCATAACTTAAAAAGCTGTCAAAACCCATTACCAGTTTACTTATCTATCAATCTCACCATGACACATAAGCCTGCAAAAAAGGTCTCTCACAGGAGATGGATAGCCTTTTTACATTACAACTTACAAGTGATGAAGCTTCACTCCTTTGCACTCACAATGAGTGCAAGGTACAATTGGAGTAGGATAACGCCCCAGAAAGCAGGGCATTCCTGAAATAATAAAGCACCCACCCCAGTCAGAGCAGAGCCGAGAGAGGCAGGCACTTACATTGGGAAAGCCTCACTCTGATGTTACCTGACTTAAAGCACTGCCAAGGGGAAAAAGATCATTTTTTCTCTTGTAATAATAATACAAGGTGGACACCGGGGAAAAAAAAAACAAAGGCAAAAAAAATTACATGTCTATCGAAGCAAGCATTTCACTTTTCAAAGCACCATGTGCTTGATGGATGAAAAAAAAATTCATCCAAACTCTTGGTAATGTGCCCTCTAGATATGCTAGAAATTTTCTGCTGGTGTGTTATGTATCCAATAAGTGAAGGCAAAAATGGATGATAAACACAGAGTTAAGAATATCCAAGAGCCAAGAGGCCTTCCCCCACCTTTTTTTCCTTTTGGGAGAAGAAGGGGAACTTTGGGGGTTTTTTTTGGATTTTAATGTTCCCAATGCGTTCCCACCAAGTTATGGGTACCCACTCAGGCTTTGAATCAGAATCTATCTACAAACAATGATAGACACAATAGTGGTATTATCAGTTTTATTGCACTTATTAGCCTACTACTCAGAAGAAGTGTGGGATTGGGAACTTGGTAGGCTGGGAGACTGGGAATGCTTATGATGTACCTACCACCTAGTTAGTAGCTAGCTAGCCTGTGCACAATTGAAGCCTAGCAATGAGGAGATCCCAAGTGGATTAAAATTATACAAAAAAATTTGTCAGTTTGTGCTTATTGAAGGTGCTGTCATGAACATTAAAGGATGAGCTCCCCCTGACACTGTACTTAATTTGGTGTCAATTCAGGCTTCAGACATTCACCCATTAATCATGAGAAGCAAAAGACAACTTGTTCAGGAGGAGAAAAAGTCCATTTATAATCCAACATTTTCTTGTGTAGGATGGAGGTTTGTATGGGCTACTTTTGTGGGTGGGCAATGGGCATAATAAATTTTGAGTCTGTTTGTTGAATTTGTAAGTTTGCTATGAACATTGATTGATATAATATATATATTTTTTAAAAAATTGCTCATAAATGTTGGACATTAATCAACCCAGACAACAAGCTCAGCTTTTGGGCAGCAACTTCAGTCCAAGCAAAATTTTGTTTTGTGGTGGTGAGGGGTTCAAATCTGAGTGCCTTGTCTCATTAAGAGACACAACTGGTTACTGGTACCTGTTGGGTTTCACTAAAGGGCAACAAAGTCATGCCTGCCTTTGCAGACCTGAGAACACCCCAGCTACTGAATGAATACATCCTGGTGTTGTACAGTCCTAATGTTATTATTACAATCTTTAATAATTCTTTGCAGGAGGCATGTGGGGTCACTAAACCTACTAATATGCCATATCTTCTTGGTGCAGGCAACAAATTGTTGAAGATTCAAAATGAGAGGGTCACATTTTCCATCACACTTTCTCCAGTTTGATTTGTTTTTGTCCCTCTTGAGTTGTGAAATTATTGTTTGTTTTTGTTTTGTTCTTCTTCCAGTTTGATTTGTTATTTCCCCCTCTTGAGTTGTCATAACTAGTGTTTGTTTTGTTGTGTTCTTCTTTGCAATGAATTCTTTTCATTTGTGCCCACAGAAAACAAATATTGGTGTAACGTCCAAATAGTGGGACATTCCCAGTATGACGCTTGTGTACCTGAAGTAAGCGCCTCCTGCCTGAGGCAGAGCCAAAGGGCTGTCTACAAGGACTTGAAGAAACAACAAGTTGAGTTTCAAACTTTGTTCTGAATCTGGTTTTGGACTATCGATTGACACACACGCACAAAATATAATATAAATTAGCAAAGTCTGGTATGCAAAATGCTTGCACATGTATTATTATTCTTATTATTAAATATCAGTTCATCTAGGATGGAAATGCCTGCAAAATTGTTGTGTTTAGGTGAAATCATTACAAGAAGTGGAAAAAAAAAGAGTGTAATTTAAGAAGGTATTCCAAACTCTGTTGTTCTGCGTGGTCTGTCTGGTGGACCGTAAGACATAAGAATATATGAGTCTGATCAAATCAAGTCTTAGTGCATGAAGCAACAAAGTGTAAGCAGATACATTTGCTAAACTTGAAGAAACCACCGCTGTCATGAACTGAAAGGACCCCAGAAGGAAAGGGAAAGGGAGAAACACCCATATGGAGTGACAGTAGTATTTGTCATCCCCATTGGTTGTCTCACTTCAAAAGAGTTGTCACTGCCCAAGGAATTGGAGAAAATTGGTGCAACCACTTCTGCCTTCTGAAAAAGCATGGTGCTCCCCCCAAACTGTGTGACTGACACCACAACTCTGGACTGACACCATTCTTTCTGACTCTTTCTTGTGTGTGTGTGTGTGTGTGTGTGTGTGTGTGTTTTTGTGTGATTTTGAAAACATTTTTCATTGAATTTTTTTGTCATCACAACTTGACCTTTACTATAGAGACTTACAAAAAAGCCTGCATGTTCAAGAGCAAAGACAAAGTAGGCCCAGCAGCCATAGCTGCTGCTGCTGCTGCTGCCCTGCAAGAGAATTTTGTTTGAGACAAATGAGCCCAGACAGCAGGAAAAAGGGTAACCTGGCCAAAAGTAAAGCAAAGCATTCAGAACATCCTCCCAAAAATGAGTGAAAGCAGCCAGGCATGGATGCTTTGTAACTTGTCATGGATTTTTTTACACTCACATATGTGCACATTGATCATTATATATACTTAATACTTATTATCATCATGGATGGACTGTTGCTACATTGGATCCCCTTTGGTTGTGGACTTTCAACCGTTTTGGACTCTTGTCTAGACTACCAATGTTTGCCTCTTATTAAGAGAAAATGGCCCATTTTCAACAAGGGTCCAAGGCTAGGTTACTCATAAACTGACTTGTAGTGTAGGGAGCGTTTTTTCCTCCTTGCAAGATTTCGTCAAAAAGCAACCCACAAAAAAAGGGTCTAGGGTTTAGGGCTTTGACCTCCCAAAAGGATTTTTTTTTAAAAGTGAGATTTGTTTAATTTAAAAGGTATTGTTACTAGCTAGCTCACCTAGACATTTATTAATGCCACAAAAAGTAAAAAACCTTAATGGGTCAAATTGCCAAATGGTTACGAGTGTAAAAGGGAGGTTGCTAAATAGTTCATGTGTGTGAAGGTGTAGTTCACATAAAATTCAATGTAGAGACCAATTAGGTTGTTACATTTTGGCACAATCATGGCCATTGGATTCATTAAAAAAATAAAATCCTATGATTGTAGTTCACTAGGGTTGTAGACCTAATGGTGAACCTATCACCTAGTTGAGGGTGCTAACTAGTTTTGTGTTCACAAATTTATAACATGTGCATAGTTCATTGCAACACAAGAGTTTTTGTTTGATTCATGAAACAACAAGCTTGAGTAGTGAGCATTAGGCCTTCATGAATCATAGGTATAACTTCTAATCTTGTGAGTGATTAAATAGTGAATGCAAGGCATTGGAAGTTCTTGGAACCTAGTAATTTGCATAGAGTCAAGACTTTGATTTTGTGTGCACATTGAAGCTTCAACATTCCAAAGTCCAGCATTTTGGATGGGGGTGGGTTTTTGCAAAGTCATGGTATGTCAAAGCTTGATGGCAATTCCGAATGCATATTGTTGAGTTTGTTGTCTTTTTTGTCAAATTTTTCTTCAATCTTTGTCAAATCAAATGGAGGTAGAATTTTGCAAAGGGTGGTAGGCTAAAGCTTGATGGCAACTCCAAATGCAATTTTTTCTTAAGAATGTCATCTTTAGGCCTTGTTTGCTTCAATGGTTCTTGCTTCTTGCCTTGAGCTTTCTCTTCATAATATTATCATGAATGTTTTGTTAATCTCAACATTGATTTGTTAAGGAATGTTGTTGCTACAACATGTGGATTTGGAGTATAGGCACTCGAACCCCCAAAATTCACTATGAACCAATGAAAATATGAACTTGGTTGGAAATCCCAAGATTTTTGGGCAACTATCAACCATGAGTAGATGGTCTAATGACTTTTGTCAAGTGCAAAGTTTATTCCAAAGTTGAGGGTAAAGAAAGGCTTTTATTTGCCAAACATCATACTTTGCTGAAACACGAAATATAATGGAGGTCTAATCAACACCATGGCAATAATATTTTTTATTTTTGACTAGGAAGAGGGAAGTTGTTTCTACTATGCCAAGGGTGAAAAATAAGGAGTTTTATGAAAATAATAATTGTACACATGTCAAAAATGAAAATTTGGGTACCCAAATCCTTCATGGATTTTTGTTTCCAACTTGTAATTAATCAAAATATGCCACCTAACAATAAGATTTTTTTTTAATATGTTATCATCTTGTACTTTTAAACCAATGGACCCATGATAATTGCTTAGCACATGAAGTCTCTTCTTGATTTGCTAAAAGGGAAACAATATCCAAAAATACATTGATATGATAATGTAAGTTAGGACATATATATAGCCGAAGCCCAAGGGGGACACAATGTTTAAAGTTTGGGATCTATGTGTGTCAAATGACCATTGGGGGGGAGGAGGGGGGGCGGGGTATTAGATAATTGTCCAACCTATTTTTTTATCACTTTATTATTATTTAATTTTCTAATGTATACATATTAAAGCCACCCTATATTAGTTATAATTCATTTTTCACATTATTATATACCATATGTTATATTAAATTAACTATTTGAAAAGTTATACCCTATATTTTTACTCATGTTTTTTTTTTCTACTAATGTCCCCCTTGAAAGTTGAAACTCTACATACCATTGCCATGCAAGCTACTAAGCTTTCCAAAGGATATATAACTAATGTGTTTATGAAGTTACTTTAATTGGCAATTAACCATGGTTGTTTTCATGCATACACCATTCAAAATTGAACAAGGATTCCCATTTTGTTATCCTTGGAACATGTTGTGGATGGTTCTAATGTAGCCAACTTGACTATGATGATTATGCAAGCAATTTTCATCAACAAAAATAATATTTTGAACCTTAGTGTCATTCTCAAGGCATTGATTTTTTTTGGTGTTAATGGGGTTAATGTATTTGAAGGTTTTCACATGAGTGTTATGGTCCAAATATAATCTCAATTTGCTTCATTAATAACTAACATTCACTACATGGTGCATTTAACACATCTAACAATCCAAACCCTCTTTGTTTTCCCCATTGTCAATCACCTTGAAATGATCATGCAATCACTTTTTAAATGTTTTCTTAGATCTTCAAAAAGGCATTTCAAATTAACCACACTTGGGGAAATCATGCAAAAAAAAGGTTTGAAGATCTGGAATGATGTTAAAACCCATTAAGTCTCTATGTTGAACCCATTTAAATGAGTCTTGCAAAAATATCGTTCTTTATTATTGAAGATCACATTGGACAATCTTACAATCCAAAGTTACATCCAACTTGGAAAATTTAAATAATGTTGAAATTCTCCTAACACTATGAAAAATTGTTTCCATGAAAACCTCAATACTTTCTAATTAATTGTCTAGTGCAACTAATGTGCAATTACGTTACATTTATTCCATGGAAATACATGGCATTTAAAAATAAAATGACATGTCAAAAATCCACAAGTTTTATAATGGTTGCATATTAGTTCCAAAATGAACCCCTATATGATTTGAATATGCTTCATATATACAATGATGGTCAACATATTTTAACTTTGTGGGCAAGTTGCACAAAAGTCATTGAAAACAACTAACTTGTAATTGGCATACAACCTTGATGTGTATAGTCATGCCCCACATGTGCATTATCACCATTGCAATCACTAATTAATTCGTTTTTGCAACTAGTCATATAATTATGTTTCACTATATAAAGACTATTGTTCCATTATTGTAGAATTATAATTCATCTATGATATGACTAGCCATCAACTCCATTCCAACCCATAATAAATATCACATTATTTACTGATTATATAATTAATTAAAAGTGTAGTCCTAAAATGAAACTGAAACAATGTATACATTATATTGCCAATGTCATTAATTTGTACATGTAAATCTTCCTTAATAAACCTTAATCTTTTATAGCTTAGACTATGAAAAATTGTGTTCACAAAATCTAAATTGCCATGTAACTAGATTTCCTTGCAACTGATGTATAATTAAATGTTTAGCCCATGTAAATTTCAAATTTCAAATTTGTGTGGGATATGCAAGGGCATGTGACGCATGGTTGTAGGTTTTAATAAACCTTGGGATTTACATCTACAATTATTATGCATTTGTGTCTAATGTCAGTATTTTTGTAAAAGTTGAATAAAGAGATGATTGTTTAAAAAACTTGTTGGTTTCTTGTGAAACAACTAGGAAACATGTGACATAACATTCTTTTGTATTTTTAGCTTTTAGTTGAGAAAATAAAAAACTTAACTTTAAGAAGAAAATCTTTGATAGCATGGAATGAAAACATTGATTTTCTTTTGTTCATTTCTTTGTTTGAGAAAAAAATTGCTTGTTTTTTTTTCTATTAATTGATATCAACAAAATCTTATTATTGATGATTATGTGAAATTATAAGAACTTGAAATTTTTGGGAGTAATGAGTAAAAATATTCAATTTCAACACCCGTGTTGTTTTATGCATTTGCAATATCATTCATTATTCTTGTACATAAAATTGTCATGTTGCTAGGTTGTTAGTTTTTTTGCAATTAACATGAATGATTGATTGTGAACTTTAATGGTGTAAATCCCAAAACATCCAAGCTCAATAGAATTATTTGTTCACGAATGTGAAGCTAAGTTTACATTTACATGGGAGAAAATTCAAAACCAATGTACTTTAATTTTGCTTATGACACCTTACTTTGACTTACAATGAGGTAATTTTTACATTGATGTGCAAGAAACATTCCATGCAACTATCAAAATATAGTCGAACATTTGAATAGAAATAAAATGAATATTTTAACAATAGATTATAATAAATAACAATAGATATTTGATAGCAATAATTTTAATATCTTTTAATTTAGCACTAGGATTGTAAATAAAATACATACCATTGGAAAGGACCATGAATCACAAAATGTTCATACAAATATTGTATGTTCCAATGTTGAATTTTAATACATACAATTGTATTGTTGAATCAAGATGTTTGTCAATGTTTGTGCAATGGACTTATGTAATGTGTTTCATAATGCAAAATATAATTGCAAATTACAATAGGCACAACATTTAGTTGCATCATAAATGGACATTAATTGCAAAATAGTTTTGTCAATAGATTGATAAGTTGCAATTTAGAATTACACTAATTGAATTTAAGTTGTAACATAATACTATTGGCAAAGTTCATTAGTTGCAAGACAATTTTCCAAAAATGCATTAGTTGCAAGGTAGTTTTAATGGACACTAGTAAATTTCACTCGTCAATGGATGAATGAAAGCCACATAACCATTTCGTTCATTCACAAATATTTTGCATTTGAAACCTACATGGACACCCTAGTTGCAACATGATTGTATTTAGTTGCACAAAGTTGCACATATTTTTAATAAATATACACTTCCATATATGATGAGGTATGTCTTGTGCAAATATTACAACTTGTCCAATACCACTCGTGTTGTACAAATACCTTGAGTTGCAAGTGGTCATTATAATTAAAAAATCCAATTGCAAATGTACTTGCAAATTAAACCCCTTATTTTCTCATAGTGTGAACTTTGATTGAATCCTCATATAAATGTCATGAAGATTTCAATTAAACTTGCACAAGCCTAGGACCTTTTGTCATTGATTTGATGCAAGCAATTGAATTGATTTAGGAAAAATTACAAATGAGGTTTTTTTAGATCCTTTGATTATTTTCAAATCTAATTCATTTTTATATTTTCAATATTTTTTGGAAAGCATTCATGAAACAATTTTGATGAAATGGATCATGAATTTTAATAATGGCATTGATCACTTTGATTTGAATGCCAAACAAACCAAATTTGGGCACAAGTTCATGATTATAAAACAAAGGTGAAATGTTATGTGATCATGGCCAATTTTTACTAAATATAGAAGGTGTCAAGCTTCAATGTTTGGAAATAGCCACAAAATTAGTGGAAAAGTTACATACACAATTTTCATAACATGGGGTGAACGAAGCACTAGGTATTATGTATCATCAATATTAGTTACACTTGAAAATTATCATGAATCATTCAACACCCTTTTGAATGTTGTGAAATTAATTTTTTTTTATAGCATAAAAAAGATGGGGGCTATAGTGTCAAGGATGCCAATGCCATGGGGTTCATTTATTTAAATGTTCATCCTTGCTTTGTAATAAAATTTTATCCAACTTTGAATTTAGTTTTAGTTCACTTTTAATTAACTTTTAGTCAAATTTTAATTCACTTTCATTTGATTCATAATTCATTTTTAGTTAACTTTTAATTCATTTTTAGTTAAATCATAGTTCACTTTTCATTAACTCGTACTTCACTTTCAATTCACTTCAATTAATTATTAGTTAACTTTCAATTCACTTTTAATTAAGTTTAAACTCACTTTCAGTTGAGTTTTAATTCACTCTTAATTGAATTTTAATTCATTCATAATTCGCACCCGAGTGCACATGGGTGCACATGGGTGAACATGGGCCACATGTAGATTGAAAGATTCTTGAAAAACTTCTTTGAGCTAGGACCCCAATGGGTATAAATATAAGTAGAATTCTTCATCACCTTTAATTTGTTCAACACTAATTTTGGGTGTAATCTCTTGTGATAACTTTGTTTTTTAAAATTTCTTTTTTATAACAAAATCATGTTGGATTCTTGTTCGCACGTGCTATGTTATTATTATTGTTTTTTTTATATGGGTTTAAAATTAGGCCTACCATTTTTTTCATTTTGGTTAGAAAATCTTATAATCTTGGTTGCTTTTGTGCCATGATAATTTGAACAAACTCCCATTAGATTCATTTTTTCTTGTTCTATTTTTGTTATCATTTTGATTTGAAACTATGTTTAAACCAATGGAAGAAATCTTTGTTGTTCTTAGGAATTTTCAACGAAAAAATCAAACATTTCATAAATCTATTGTTCACTTGTAAACCAATTAATTTTTGACCTTTTTGGGATGCGTTTTTGCAACACAACCTTAACCAAAGGAACCATAAATCAGCCTTTTTGAGAAGTTTGATGGCACACGTTCAAAATTTCAAGGTTTTATCAACCAAGTGCGTTTAGTCATTCAACTTCACCTTCATTGGTATCCAACTAGCACCGCTTGTCACGAATGCCAATGGCATGAAATTCATTCATTTAAATGTTCATCCATGTACTTAATTTTTAGTTTAGTTTCAATTCACTTTTAGTTAACTTCTAATTAAATTTTAATTCATTTCCACTTAATTCATAGTTCATTTTTAGTTGACTTTTAATTCACTCTAGTAAAATCTTAGTTAAGTTTTAATTAAATCTTAATTAATTCCTGATTAACTTCTAATTCATTCCCAATCAACTTTGAGTTAAAACTGAGTTCAATCATAATTAACATTTAGTTAAGTTCTAGTTAATTTTAGTTAACTCCTAGTTGACTCTTAATTAAGTCCTAACTAATTATTAATTAGGTTTTACTTTACTCATAGTTGACTCTTAATTATAAAGGTTATAAGGAAGCTTCTATATTTGATGCACACATAAAACTTTTTTAAAATCTTCCTTGAGCTAAGTCTCCAAAGGGGTATAAATATAAATAGGACCCCTCATTTCCTTTAGTTTTTTCAGCATTAGTCTTAGGGATGATCTTGCACCATAACCTTGTCATGTTTTTTTCATGTTCATGTTTGCATACATTAGCATAATAAAGATCCATTTTCACATTTGTCTTACATATCTTGTGTTGTTATTATTAATTATTGTGTTCTTATTTTGGAATAACATAATCTTGTCTTATTCTTTGTTTGAAAGTTAAAATTGAACCTTTCCTTTAACCTTTGTTCTTATGGATATTCGTGTTTTTGACAAAACCTAAATTCGACTCATTAGCATTTTGTTTTCAAGCATGACCTTTGCTTGGTTTGCACCTTTGTTGGAACATCAATCACCCTTGCTCAATGACTTTGAAACATTTTTTGAAGAATTGGATCATGTTTAGTTATAATATATGCATCAGAGTTTAAATAATTGGCTTGTGATATTTCATAAAGTGAAGTAACACTCATAACTCAATTTTAGTTTGGATTATGAAACGATGTGAAGACCTTACTACCCACCTTACTAAACCTTTCAACATTAAGTCAGGCCATTACACAAGTGGTTTGGTGTGACAATAGGCTTATTGAACATTGACAAGAGAGGCATCATGAACCAACATTAACAACACAATAAAACTTTCCACCTACAATGCCACCCCAACCTTTGATAACCTCGCCAAAAGACCCCATTCAAATTGATAAGACAAGATTCAAGCCTCTCATGGAGCAAGAGAAGTAACGTTGACATATAAACAATCTTTGGAAAACCATGTGATGTTGTTCACGAATGTCCAACAAAACATGGTCCACATGCATCATGTGTCATCTTTGTTACCAATCCACAATTAAAGGACCTAAAACATGAACATGTCTAATCTCGGTAGAGATCACAAGGTTGCACCTTGATGTATCATGTAATGAAAATGGTTTTAGCCTTTTTCAAATCTAGCACCATGTTTCTTGGTACCAATCATTGTCAAATGTAATAAACTTTTTAGCAATGGAGGCCCAAACACTTATTAATTCTAGTGCATTAACATGTTTCATTGACAAGGAATTAGTGTGACAATATAAGTTGGCTTTAGTGAAAAAAAACACATAAGTGCCCATTGAAATAATTGACAGTCAAAGCCTTTCATCATGACTAATCACAAATTAAAGGTTCCCATTGGTTTTCACACTAGCAAGGCGATCTTCAATGTCATTTCATCTTGTCATCATTGGATTAGCTTGGCTTGTTTTATATAACCCATGAGTGGATTGGTATACAAAGAATCTTCACTTTGAAACATCGTAACATGAAGCCCTGGAATGTGAAACCTTCGTAAAAAACATGCATGGCAAAAATCAAGATGGGGTATGTCATGTTACTAGAAATAAACATGGGAATGAATGCATGCAAAATTTGAAACAACAGGGAAACCTCGATGGAAAAAGAAAACATAGGTGCCCCAAAATTTTATTTGTTGGAACAAAAGCTTTCAATATGAAGGTTACTATGAGAAGAGATGCATTTTTAATTTATGTTTTTCCCTCACCAGATGTTGAGCCATGCCCACATAAAATTCCTCCCAAGTAACAATAATTCAAGGATGTGTTTTGAAAAGAAAAATGTGAACACCTTGCCCAAGCATCAACCATAGATTGCACCATTGATCTTGTGGAAGGAACATAACCTCGATTCGAACCCATTTATCATTTGTCCCAAGACGAACTTATAACATTTCCTGAATACTTCGATGAAAACCTTAAGAAAGGGTTCATTCAACATTCCAAGTTTCTAACCATTGCCCCTATTTTCACTGTAAAAAAGAACGATGGTTCTTTACAAATATGTGTCGATTATCATGTACTAAACCAATTCACCATAAAAATTGATACCCTTTGCCCCTAATCTTAAGGTTGTTGGACCAACTCAGTCATGCCAAGGTGTACACCAATAATGAATTACATGGAGCATACAGTTTGGTGTGCATTTGAGAAGGCAAGGAATGGAAGATAATGTTTAAAACCTGTTATAACCATTTTGAATATGTTGTGATGCCATTTGACCTTACTAATGCATCAATTGTTTTCTAACATTTAATGAAAAATGTTTTTGTGAGTGTTTGAATGATTTCATGGTCTATTACATTGATGGCATCCTCATTTTCTCAAAAAACATGGAGAACCATGATCACCATGTATGTTTAGTTTTGGAAAAGCTTTGGGAGGTTGGACTTTACGCCAAATTGGAAAAGTGTGAATGCCATCAATTTGAAATGGATTTTTTGGGTTACATCATTTTTAGAAATAACATTCATATGGATTCTTGTAAGGTTTAAACCATTGTTGATTGGGGTATTACAACTTCTATTCAAGATGTCCAATGGTTTTTTGGATTTCATTGCCCACTATTTTTCAATAGTGGCCCCTTTTACTTAGTTGATTACAAAAGATCAATTGTTTTTTTTGGAAGTTGAAGTTGATAATGCCTTTCAATTTTTGAAGGCTTCTTTCATGACTTCCTTATTTTTTATTCATGCAAACCTTTCCAAACATTTTTAAAAAAAAACGGACGCTTTCGACTTTATGGTAAGCATGTCAATGCCATGGGGTTCATTCATTTGAATGTGCATCCATGACTTGTAATGAATTTGTACCTAATTTTAATTTAATTTCAACTCATTCTTAATTAATTTCAAGTTAAAATTTAGTTCACTTTCAATTGATTCTTAATTGACTCTTAATTAAATCTTAGTTCATTTCTAGTTAACTTTTAGTTCATTTCTAGTCAACTTTTAGTTCATTTCTAATTAACTTGTAGTTCACTTCCAACTCACTTTTAATTTGCATTCAAATCATTCTAGTTATTTTTTTGCTCATTTTTACTTTATTTTAATTAACTTTCAATTCACTCTTAATTAAGTTTAAGTCCACTTTTAGTTGAATTTAAGTTCATTTTCAATTGAATTTTAGTTTATTCATAGTTCACACATGGGTGCACATGGGCCACATGTAGATTGGAAGTTTCTTGATGAATTTATTTGAACCATGTGTGTAATGGGTATAAACAAAGGTAGAATTCATCATTACCTTTACTAGTCTATTCAACACCAATTTTGAACATGTTTTCTTATCACAACCTTGTTCTATTTTTTTTCTTATAATAAAATCATGTTGCATTTTTGTTCTTGTTTTTTTTGTTTCATGATATAGATTAAGGTTAGGCTGGCCTTTTGTTTTTGGCTTGGTTTAGGGAACCTCGTAGTTTTGGTTGTTTTCGTGTCATAATATTAGTTTTTTTCATGCCCATGAAAAGGCGCCATACTTTCATAACTTGGAAAAAACAAATTTCTTCATCCTATTAACTTTCGTTTGCATAAGTTTTTTCCTATAGAGATTAATTATAAGATTCATGATAAAGAACTTATAGTCACCATGGATGCCTTTGAGGAATGGTGTCATTTGTTTGAAGGAGCTCAACACGAAATCACTATGTATTCAAACCATATGAACTTGTAATATTTCATGATAACTTGTGTTTTGAATCGACACTAAATTTGATGTCAAGCTTAATGGGCATTGTTTTTGTTTCGATTCCAATTTGTCATCACATATCACCTTGGGCACCAATAATGGAAACCTAATGTGTTGTCCCATCGTTTGCACCTCATGCTTAAGGAAGGAGATGCAGCCTACGAGCAACAATGTGATGTCATTTTTAATACTGAATACTTCAACTATTGTTGGTAATTATTGATAACATAACCTTTTTTTGTCAAATTCATGAAGATTTGAAAAAAAAACTTTCTTGCAATTGGCGTCCAAGGCCAATTAAGGAGTCATGGTTAAGTTTAAGATTTTTCCAGTGATCATACCAAGTTCAAGTTTCAAGATGGTTTGTTATATTGTGATGGTTTTTTGTATGTGCTTAATGGCCTTGCATGAATTTAAGTTCTTTAGGCTAGGCATGATGTTTTGGTTGAAGGCCATTTTGGATTTAATGAGACTATGGAGTTAATGTTTTGAAACTATTGGTGGCCACAACTTTGGAAATATATGAAAAAGCTTGTCGAATATTTCAATGTTTGTGCCTAAGCAAAAAATCCTTGTCATCATCTTCATGGTTTCCTTTAACCATTGTCAATCCATGTATCCCCATGCTCTTCAATTTCCATGGACTTCATCACAAACCTTCCACCTTCTATTTCTTATGATTCCATTTTGGTCGTGGTGGACCATTTAACAAAGAAGGTTCATTTCATTATGTGTAACAAAAACAATAATTGGTGAAAAAACAACAAAATTAGTCCTTGATCATGTTTTTTAGTATCATGGACTTCTTGAACATATCATTTTTGATTGTGAGCTTCAATTTGCATCCAAGTTCTGAAAGTAACTCTTTGAGCTTTTAAATGTGAAGGTGACGTTGTGATTACTTTTCCACCCTAGATGGATGGGTAAGCAGAATGGGTCAATTAAGTTTTGTAGCAATGTTTATGGTGCACAACCAATTATCATCAAGATAATTCAATATAATTTTTAGCCATGGTAGAGTTTGCTTACAACAACATAATGCATTCATCAACCCAACAAACACATTTCTTTGCAAACAATGATTTGCACCTCAAGTTTGACATTCAAGGTGTGCACAAAGTTTTGAATTTAATAGCTAAAGATTGAGCCATGTGGTTAACAAATGTTTGAGCTCAACTTGTACCTAATTTTAAATACGCACAAAGGCGATATAAGGAGAATGTTAATGAATATTGAAAGGAACAACCTAGCTTCAAGGTCAAGGACTAGGTTTGGTTCCAACAACAACATATAAAAACAAAAAGACCATCATAGAAGTTAGATCATCATTGGTTAGGTCTATTTTTCATTGTGAAACAAATCAATGTTGTGGGTTTCCAATTCAAGCTTCTAAGTTCAATGAGAATCCATCATGTGTTTCATGTTTCCTTATTGGAACCTTATTAGGTGTCTACCAATCTAGAAAGAATCCATAATCCTCTTCCACCTATTGAAGTTAATAATAAACAAATATATGAAATGGAAGAAATTTTGGAATTAAGAAGATTTAATCGTTAATTTTAATATCTTATTCATTAGCATGAATATGATATGAACAAACACACTTGGGAACCAATCAAAAACCTATCCAATGCCATAAAGAAGGTTCATAAGTTTCATCAACAATATCCAAGCAAACCCAAGTTTGCTCCTCATGGAATTCGTCGTTAAAAGGGGAGGCGATGTCACAGATGCCAATGCCATGGGGTTCATTTATCTGAATGTTCATCCATGATTTATAATAATTTTGTATTTTACTTTTAGTTTAATTTTAGTTCACTCTTGATTAACTTCTAATCAAATTTTAATTCATTACCACTTGACTCATAATTCATTTCTAATTAACTCTTAGTTCAGTTTTAGTTAAATCCTAGTTCATTTTTAGTTAACTCTTAGTTCACTTCTAATTAATTGTTAATTAACTATTAGTTCATTCTTAGTTAAGTTTAAGTTCGTGATCAATTGAATTTAGTTTACTTGTAGTTCACACATGGGTGTGCATGGGCACGTATGGGCAAACATGGGTCACATGTAGATTGAAAGTTTTTTCAAATTTTTTTTGAGCTAGGCGCCCAATGGGTATAAGTAAGGGTAGAATTCTTCATCACCTTTAGTTTGTTCAACAATAATTTTGGGTGATAGCCTTGTTTTGATTTTATTTCTTCAAGGCAATAAAATCTTGTTGGATTATTGTTCGCATGTGTCATGTTTTTGTTTTCATTTTTTTAAATTTCATGATTTGGGTTTGGAATTAGGCTGCCCTTGTTCTTGTTTTGGTTAGAAAATCCTATAGTCTTGGTTGTTTTCGTGCCCATGACATGTAGAATGAATGGTTATTAAGGAGTTAGTGCAAATCTACCATAGATGTGTAGAAATCCATGTTCAAGATGACCATAAAAAGTAACACCAATGTTGTTTATGAGAATTTTTATTCTATTAATCCTTTGACCAAAACATGAAGCATCATCCTTAATTATGTTTCATGTTTCACAACATTTCAAAATATGTGAAACTATAAAAAATTTCCATGACTCAAGTATTGGGTTTAGTGTAAGATAAATTTGGTATTTAGTAAATTGAATTTCATCAAGTCTAAGATCCATAATTGATTGACCAAGTATTTAACTTTGTGTGAACTTGCATGTTTAGGATATCTTTTGTAACATTGTAAAATTTTCCAAATTTTTTCCAAATTATGATGAAGTTGTGGGGATTTGGTAATTGGGGAAACATCAAAATTTCTTGAATGCTTAAAGGTGCTTCATTTGCCCAACACTAGCAAGCTTTGTGTTTTGTTGTGTTTTCATTGTCCAAGTAGACTCCACCATGCCAATGTTGGAGCTTGCAACTTGGTGGTTCCTAATTTCTTGTTGTTGTGTGTAAACAAGGAACACAATTTTCTTGGAGTTATCGACTTTTTATTTTCATGATAGATCTAGTGGTTTAGTGACCACTCCCTTCCCATATATGTTTTCCAATTTTATTTTAATAATTTATCAACTTGCATGGAGCACTATATTGCATTGGGCAACTTGTCTTTGATTTAATTAGGGTTCAATTTCAAGCTATAATGTGAGCAAGCACGAAGCTTTTGCCAAATTACAATAGGCCATGTGGATTATATCCAAATTTTCATTGATGGTTATTTATTTCTTGCCATTACAATAAATTAGGGTTTTTCAAAATGTCCAACTTGACACCTTTTCCATTTTGCTCCAAAATTTGGCCAATTTGATTACCATGATTGTTAAAATGAAATGTTTTTTTTAGTAATTCAATTGAAAAAATGATACTTTTCATTACTAATATCGAGGGGGGACACTTAATGTGATTTTTGTGACCTATGTGTGTCAGACAACTATTTGGGGGCGAGGGGGGGGGGGGTTTTGGGTTT
>Ga0209208_10004578_pt1 | contig 19557 bp, 20 predicted proteins | sample S1TSphfallax_3_FD_187694 | JGI IMG/M metagenome (GOLD analysis project Ga0209208, IMG submission 187694) | Host-associated microbial communities from peat moss isolated from Minnesota, USA - S1T2_Fd - Sphagnum fallax MG (SPAdes) (version 2) | ecosystem: Host-associated > Plants > Peat moss >... | reverse complement strand
CTATGTTCTTGGTTGTAAAATTATCCTCCCACTCTTCTATTGTTTATGTAAGCATCACCATTCTCCTACTATGAACTACACACAAACAACACCAAAACTATTCAAAACCAAAAGCTTCTAAAAATCCTAAACTTCCATTCTCACAAACTTTCTACTCATATCATAACTTTGTACAAAAAAATGAGAGGTCCATTCAAGGTCACAACCACCTCCTTAAATACTAACCAAAAGGGAAACTACTCAAAAAACTTCAAAAGGGAAACTACTCAAGAAACTTCAAAAGGGAAACTACTCAAGAAACTTCCTAAGGGAAACTACTCAAGAAACTTCCTAAGGGAAACTACTCAAGAAACTTCCTAAAACTTATCCATCACATGGTTCCCCATGTGATTCCATAATTAATGATAAGAAAACAACATCCACATGGCGCACATGACTTCCACATTAATATGTGAAAGTCAAGACACCAAGACCAAATCCAATCCTTAAACTTTCCCCTTTAAACAAATTACCCAAGTAATTATCAAATTACTCAACAAGTTACAGACTCTACCTACTCTCATCATTAGGACATTGGGTGAAAAATGCAATGACTAATGTTCTCAAGATAATTGTTCACTCTTAAAACATAGAATTGAGATCCAATTTAGTTTAGGGCTTGAAAATCAACTTTAAAAGGTGTGAGATCATCTAATTCATCAAACCTTATGCAAGTTTCTCAAAGTTTGTGGGCATGAGATGCCCCTCCTTATTGCCATGGTCTTGGTGTTCCTCATCGTCACCATGGTCTTAATGTTTTTCCTAACCATCGTGTTCTTGGTGTTCCTTTTGATTGCCATGCTTTTGGTGTTCCTCTTAATTGCTTTATTTTAATGTTCTTTTTGAATAATGTGGTCTTATGTTTTTTTTTCAATCACCATGGCCTCGTGTTCCTTTTAATCATCATGGTCTTGTGTTCCTTTTGATCATTGTGCTCTTGTGTTATTTTGGATTATCATGTTTTTATGTTTCTTTTAGTCGTTGTGGTCTTATGTTCCTCATGTCCATTCTGGTTTAATGTTCCTCGTGGTTGTTGTGGTCTTGTGTTCCTTTTGGTTGTTATGTTTTTGGTGTTCTTCTTAATTGTCATTTCTTGTATTCCTTTTAATCATTGTGGTCTTATGCTCTTTTTTATCATTATGTCTTGTGTTCCTCTTGCTCATCATGGTCTTGTTTTTTACAACTCTCCTAGTTGTGTTCATCTTGTGTTTTGCTTGAAATTTTTCTATTATGTTTTTTTTAAAAGCACTTAGTCATTAGAATACAATAACATGGTTATTTGACACCCTTGTGGCTACTATGTCCTAGCTTGTGCCCACCATCTAGCCTTTTGTTGAAACCATGTTGTGCATATGATGTTCATATCCTTGTACCTATGTGCATTTGCTTACAATTCTACATGAAGTTTTAGTGAAATTTGTCACCCACCTCCTTTATAAATGTTAAAGGTCAATGGTGCAAGAATGAATGAACTAAAGGCCTACAAGAAATTACCAAATTCTAAGTCCAAAATAATAACTTTTGATGTTGATTAAGGTGACTACATGTATTTATCTTACATCAATCATTAGTTTGACCTATACATTGGTGTGAAAATTTGGTCCTTTTGCATCTTTCGATTGTTACAGGTGGATCATCAAGTTTGAAAACATGTGTAGCTTAGAAAGCAAGGAAGTAAAATGTAAGGCGAAATTTGAAGGATTCAAGGTGAACATCGAAAGAATTACATCACCATATGTAGAGCCCTTCTATGGGAAAGTTCCAAATCTCATTGTTATTTGAAAATATTTGAAACAAGTGTTTGAGCCAATTTTGTCAATTCAAATTAGTAGTTTAGTAACATGTAATCTATACCAAGTGATATAGTAAGATAGGTTGTGGGACATATTCAAAATTTTGATTGTTTAGTCTCTACATATTGGCTGGTTATTGCTTATGTTGAATAGGACATATTAGTTTCAATTTTGTATGGAGAGGAAGAGTTTGGATTTGGAAAGTATTTTTTAATTTTGTTTCATTTTTTTGTTATAATTTGGAATGGATTTTTTTTCACATCAATTTTTTTTAGTTTTTGTGCAACTTGTGAATACATTTACTTTTTAAAAAAAATTCATACATAAAATTATATTATCTTTGTTGTTGTTAAAGAACTTGTTAAAGGGAAGTAAAAACTCTAAGAGAATTTTGATGGGAAACCATAGAAAATTTCGTTAACATTTGGTGACCATGCAATGGATTAGAATTTAAAGCATTCATGTTTATAATTTTTGTTTCAACTATGTAGATTTTATTTTTTATTGTAGTTTTAAGGTCTTTATTGTTTCTTAAATTCAAATTTCTAATTTTTGTCATATTTTAAGAGTATTTTTTGAAGGAAGTAGTTGTGTGTATTTTTTTTTGTTATTTTAGAATTTAATCTATAAGGAGGGTTAATTTTGATTTCTAACTATTGAAAATAGCTTGTTGAATAGTAGAATTGTGTAACATTACTTTTAAAACAAATGAGTTTACAGAAATGTCAAAGGTGGTTAGGATAGGTTTTAGAAGGCAATTAAAATTGGTTATACAACATGTGGTAGAAAATGTATTAGCACATGGAAAACAACTAAATCAACTTGAAGAAACACAACTTGCGGGTCTTCCAAACATGAAGACACTATGGCAATGGGAGGTTGCCAATCAACAACAAATATTAATAGAATAAAAAACTAATAGGGAATCACAAAAACCTATTGTCAACCACCAACTCACACTTCAAGAGTCAAACCAACAATGGGAAACAAATTCACATCTAGGTGGAAAAACAAATAAACCTACTGGTAAATGTTAATTTTCTAACATTGGTTTATTATTTGATTTGTGGTTCAACATATTATTATTTAGATATTCAAGATTTAACAAATTACAAAAATCAAAAAATAAAACCCAACAAAAATCTATTTTGAAATCCATATGTGCAACAATATGACAAATTTGTAATAATTTAAAAACAAAATTCAAACCATATGGAATTGAAAATAGAAAACACAAATGTTCTTTTCCATCAAAATTCTTTTTTTAACTTCTTTTTTTCTTCAAAAACTATTCAAATTCCCAATAATCACCAATTTCAAACTCTTCCAATTAATCCTCCCTAATTTCCCACCATGGAGGTGAATTCAAAATATCAACCAATCCTAAGCATTCAACCTTATGCTACCACTTCGTCCTACAATGACACTTCCTCTTGTTTGTTCTATCCAATGATGATAATACAATTCTATGCACTTTATCTAATGGTGACAATACAATTCCAATTTTAACATTGACCCCTTTTATACTCTGGATTTCATCTTCAAAATCATGTGATGTGAAATGTACATAATATATTGACAACAAATAATAACATAATTTATCTATTTTTAAAAATGGGATAATATTCTCCCTAAACCACTACTATAGTTTGTTATGGTACATTAGTTACTCCTTGAGCTATGGACTAGTTTTTTTTTGTAACAATTTTTTTTTCCATTCTATTGCACATCTTCAATGGTTTCAGTATGATTAGTATTGCCTTCCTTTGGAGGCATGTGCCTTGCTATAGTAGTTCTACCATGAATTGTAAACTGAGATACAATTTGGACTATTACATATTCAGTTGAATTTGTAGTCCCAAATACATGTCATTGTAACTACTCCTATATTTCTAAGAATAAAAATGTTGTTTGTTCCATTTGTTGGACTTTCTTTTGTTCAACAAGACCCTCCTCCATTGCAACTCCTCCCTTCATTTTTTTAGGCACTATTAATTGCATTTTAGTTACTTTTCCACTTATGCATGCTTGAAATTGGTCCATGTTTAATCCTACAAAGCTATATTTTTGAGTTACACAAGGAGGTGTATAAACAAACTTTAGATAGGCTTTTCTGTATGTCTTGAGTTTCCTTCTATAGCTAGCTTAATTATTTGGTTTATGTTCATATTAACAATCGTACATCCTTGTTTACAATATCTTGTATTAGATTCCACTACACATCAATGTCTAATGGACCCAACTCCGTGGACTTCTATTTAGTCCTAAGGATGGTATTTTGCATGAATGGGTTGTCACACTCCCTAAATTCATGCTTGGAAAGATATGACTCCATTCTTGTCAATTGATCCATAAATGTTTATATACATCAAGCATCATGTTAAAGTGCCTATATCGCATGGTTACAAGAAGTTTGAATCTATTCCTTTATAAATACTACCTCCATTTTTAGATGTATAACAATTTGAATATCATATTTGAACTTCAATATTTTTGTGTCTTGTTATGTTATAGTATGTTTTAGATTGTTGTTTCTTTGTAGTGTTGTATATTGAGCTTCAAACTAATTTGCCTATCCCAATATTTTACTTCAACAAATTGATCTCCTCCCTTATTTTGTCCATAGACTACAATTGTTGCACCACATTGTGCCTCCTCTAATTCATTTAAAATAAGTACATCTTTACTTTGTTTAGTTGCTGTTCTTTGGCATGTAAAACCTTCTTTGTCTAAACCTCTTGAACCATGATTTTATGTTTTAAGGACTTTGGTTCATGTATTGTAGATTCAAGTTTGGTCTCCAATTCCAACTTTTCTTCTTCATGTTTGTCCCATCGTAGCTTCAATCTTGATGACTCAATCATTGTCTACTCGATTTTCTTGTTGTAATGTGCCAAATGTTGGAACATTCCAACAATCTTCAAATGTTTTTCCACCTCTTGACTTACTGATCCAAGGGACTATGGTGTTTAAAAGACTAGAGTACCTCTTCTAGATGTCTTAACAAATGGCATTGCACTTTTGTGGATTGCATATGGAACTCTTGTTTCATAAAAACTTGTTGATGATGATGGCCTATCCTCTTGCTATGTATGCACAATTTGAATATGTACATGTTCTTATGGTGCTAAAGATTATGAATGAGGTGGAGACCATCTAATAAGATCTAGTTCTAAAGATGTAGATTCTTTCTATGCTCTTATTACCACTAGTAGAAATATTGTCACAAATGTGCAATTTGGATGATCTTGAATAAATTTTCACCCCATTCAAAAGTACTATCTTTTAGAGTGAAACCAAATAGGTTGATAATGTCAACTTCCACAATTTCACCATTAGGTTTAGTGGCTTTCTTTAATATTTTAATGTGAGCACTAAGGTCAGTGTTTTTGACATATGTTGGGCATTGCAACTTCATGTATGGTATCTTGATTGCTAGCTCTAGTACAAATTGTGTAGCAAGTGGTGGATACCATGGTGCTAGCCATCCAAATCATTTGACATGTGGATTGAATGGTGGTCTTCTAGGTGGATCTCCTCCAAGTGAACTTCCTCCAAATGAATCTCCAGGTTGAACATAACCTCCTCTAGGTACATGAGCGGGTAAATCATTACCGATTTGATGTATTTTAATATTGATTGGTGCAATGGTTGTCATTGAAGCAGTAATCTATTGTTGAATAGGTCTATGTTAATGGGTGATTTGTGGATCTATAGTTGTATAGAGCTGTTAGATATGTACTTATAAGGCTGTAGTTACATGACTGTTTGCATTTTCAATGGTTTTACTGCTTACATTCTATTGGTTACTTTTACTGGTCATAACTTTTGAATTATGTTCTTGTATATAAGGATAGAAGACCATGTAATTTGTGAGAAAATAATGAAATTTTTCTTAAATTCTTTCAAGTTTTCTTTGATTTGGAGATATAAAATATGTTTTTTTGCTTACATAGATTGAAATAATCTGTAATCGATCAGTGCCAATCACACAAAAAGAATTGTAAAGAATGAGTGTCAAATTCATCTGTTCCATTTGGAGAAGAATTGCATAAGAGTTCTTGACAAATTTTTCTAGTTTTAGATAAGTTGTTCAATTGTTTTAAAATTTTGTTATAAATAGCTTTGATAATTTTGGTTGTAATAGGAAGAATCTGAAGAAAATGTTAGGACAGATAGTAATTTGATATGTAAGGGAAATATATTTTTCTGATTACTGAACTTGGATAATTATCTTTACATATCTGTATTCAGAAAACCAAACATGTAATAGGAGACAAAAATGTTTAAAGTGGTTATAAGGAGTTTACAGAAACAAATTGATCAGAGTAATCAGAAGTAGGATAGAAGCAGTATTGATAGCTTAAGAAGGATACTTACGGATAGGATCACTGGAGAAGTAAGCTCTAATTCACAAGCAAACGAAGTCAATACTGAATGAAGAATGAATCTGAATGCAGTTACAAAGCAGGAAAGAATGCAGAACCCACAACAAACATCTAGAGGTGTTGAAAATATACCAAATTCATTGGAAGATCTTTTTTTATAGAAAAGATGTTACTGTGGTCAGATTGCAAAATCTAGTCATGAATGACAAATTAATGTAGTCCATGAATCATGCCCAAAATCTAGTTCAGAAAAGCAAAACCATGGGTTCTCATGAACATAGACTAGAAACTTGTAGCACTAATATTAGTGTACAGATCATGAATCAACAACAATGTTGATGGATTGATTGTTACAGAGAACGTGCAGGCAAACCAAGATCAACAAGATAATGCTATATAGAATGCACAAAATGGACCTGAAGGAGGACAACTGAACAATCCACAAGCTGTACCAACACAAACAAATGGATTTGCATGTAAATTGTGTCATATGCATGCACATACTATTTGCAATTGTCCATTCATTCCATCTAAAGTTCGACAAGAGAAGATTAATGAATTCTGAAGTTCTCTTCAAAATAACCAAAGGAGTTATTCACCAGAAAACCCATAGATTCAACCACAGATACAAAGTTCTCAAGCACCTATGATTGTGAGCTCTACCATTCTGTTGACTGTTCATCCAAGAGCTGAAAAACACTCAAGAGGATAACAGAAGGGCTTGAACAACGACAAACTCTGATCGTTATACCACCATATTGGTATGGTTTTTCAATGGGAACACCAATGATGCCAATGAGCACAAACCCAATATTCAGTTTAGCCATGCTCATTACTTGTGAGGTATCCTTTTGGGACAGATCACAATGCAGATGGCCATTGCATAGAAAGATTGTAAAACTTGGAGAACAGGCTGCAATCAACAATTAAGGGTGCATGCACCCAGCTTGTTACTTCTAGGCATTTGAGACAAACCAAAGTTCAGATCATAGACCTGCTGAGATCCATCAGTCTGCTAGTGCACTATCCCTGAAAGTGTCTTCAAGCTTGGCACAATCTCAAATCTAATTTTGTGAATTAGTCATTATCTCCCCCCATCTGGCCCATTCTCCACAAGCATTTCTCCCCCACCCTCGTCATCCATAAAGAAGCCCTCAGAGTCATTGTCACCTTCTTCATCATCTTCCTCTTCTTTGTCATCACCTCCTTGTGCTACATCATCTTCCTCTGCTTCAGAGGATTCCCAATCTTCAATATTTTCAACACCATCACCTCCTCTTTGTGGTTGTTGCAGTTGATTGAGGTTTATAACCTGCTGCAAATTTGACACTTGATTTGTCTGTTGCTCAGCATCATCTCGTTGAGCAGCCTCTGCCTGGGCTGTAGCTTGGGCACGAGCAGCTTCGGCCTGAGCCTGAGCTTCAGCCCTGGCTAGTGCCTCTGCACGAGCCCGCTCTGCTTGTGCTAATGCCTCCTTTACTCTTGCCTCCTGTGCTTCTCGCTCTGCCTTCTCCTTTGCCTCTATCTGCACTTCAGATACAATTTGGACCATAAACTATCTACCAATAAGTTACAATACAGGAAATGAAAAGCTGAGAGGACTATACATACCACTAGCAAGCCAACAATTTGAATCATTGCTTTGATCAACACAAGAAATTTTGAAAGAGATAAAAACTGAACCTGAGCACGAGCATCAGCCAGCTTTTGTCTCTCATCAACTAGAAGCCATTTTTCAACAAGAAGCCTCTCCTCCCCTCTCATATCACCCTCTGCCCTTCTCCTCATAATAGTGTTGAACGTATTGATTTGCTTGTCTAGCATTCTCATGAAATCCGAGCTCTTGGACTCCAGAGACTCCTTCCAAGCCTGAGATCGTGAAACTGGCACTCCTGACTCTGATGTTGAAACCTCCACATCATCAGGCTCATATTCTGCTACAATGTGATAAGGCAAAAGCCTACACCAAAACATGCCCTGGTTATGAATATGGTCAGTTACAAAATAATCATGTTCAAATATGCTCTCATGCATGGTACAAAACTCAAATGCATAATTAATGAAGTGTGATTACAATAGGAAATTTTTAAACTCTCAGCATACCATTGGCATAAACGTAACAACCCTATGGCTGGCATTTCCCACATGAACCAAACTTGGCTTTGTTACCTTTGTTTCTGGCATTCAAGCGTGGACCCTTGTTCAAGGTTCACAAAATTCAACAATAACAAGCCTTCCCTATAAGTCAGGTGGTCATAAGAAACAGGCCTCAGAGGATGGCTCAAATTTCTCTTCATGGAGCTGAAGGCCATGCAAGCTTGGATTAGCAAATAACCCACTAGCCTTTTCTGTGAGTAAGAGACTAGGCTTCAAACCTTGGTAGAAACTCAGGGCCAGCCAATATATATAAAAAACAACCAATGAACTGACTCCTCTTTCAAAACATAAGTAGATAAGCATACACACACAAATAGGCCTCATATCTTGGTGGTAGTTTGTTTGTCAGTTGACTCAAGGCCATCCAAAATGCAAATATATGTTTTAATCACTGGCCTTTCCAAATAACCTAAAAGCAAGAAGTGTACTCTGTACAACATGTAGAAAGCAAGGTCCAATGGTGGAAACTTTGAAATCCAGGCAGATAGGGTTCCCCTGTTGCAAAGATTTCATTCTTGTACACTCAGCAGAACACACTGTTTGTCATACTACATTTGTGACAATTGCACAGATACAGCTGTCTCATAGTTACACAATATTAATCACATGGCCACAGGCAACTAAGCCGTGACACAACATGTTTCACCTTAAAAGGCCTTTTAACAGTCATGAGTGTCATGCATCACATGACCATTCAAGGAAATAGTTTTCAGATGCATCACCCACAAAGGGCAACAGCACCATCTGACAGAAAGTAGACGGCAGAGATCTCATGATACCCAAAAGCACTGTTCTGGCATGCAACCCTAAACAGAACAAAGATACAGAAAGTGATCAATATATCATAGAAAATGCATGCTACACTTGGTTGCATGAAAAATAATCTCAAGTTTGCAGAAGCTAACACGAGGAAGATGTCATGTTGTGGCTGCCAAGATATAAGACACAGATCATGTACTTATCTCTAATTTGAGGAGTGCCATTTCTGTTGCCAATCCATAGATGTTTAAATTCCACATTACCATCAACCAGACAATATCTCTTGAAGCAGATGGTGGACAGAAGGTGCATCATTGTGCACCTAGTGATGAGCTTCAGATGAGATACAGCATTACAATGCTGTTGGAATTCGAAAGATCAGGTTGGAATTACCATCTCGTGGAAAGACTGAAGACTATCTTCAGCATGGCAATGAGGACTATGACACTGGACAAATTACAAAGCTAAACGTCGATTGAGGAGGAAGGATTATTCGTGTTACCTTTCGCAAGCATCTTCAACAGAGGAGAAGGGCCTCTTGAAGTCAGGGTTACAAACTCGCAGCACGTCCTGCCGCGCCATCTCTACTTCCAACTTATCTGGAAACTTGGAGTCTGCAGCGGCCCCTGTTTTGTGAGGCTTTGCAGGGTAACTAGCAACCGTGGGTTTCTTGTCCTTCATTTTCGGCTTTGCGGGCAGCTGCGCCGTTTGCTGTTGTTGTGGCTGCTGGGGAGTTGCCATGGCCACTGTCGTCGCTACGTCCATCGCCATAGTCGCCATGGATCTTTTTATTTTACACCTAGAATAGATTGACCTGGGGCGGCGCCACAAGTACCAAACAAGATATTGAAGATGTAGAGAGTGAGTTTAAGTAATATTGTTTCTCTCTCCAGATGTAAGCCACAACAACTCTCAAACTGAAGGTTTATATTTGCTGCAACGACTCAAAGAAATAGTGAACAAAACCAAACAAAGAAACTCATGAGAAACAACAGGAAAGTGATTCGCAGTTAGTCTAACAAGACGCCGATGGACAGTCTTTTGAACTCGACTGCGTTTGAGAAACAGTAGCGATGTGGTTCACGGTTATTACCACGCCGATCGACAACCCTAACCCTAAAATCTTCGCGAGCAACACTGTTTTGCGTCAGATTTGCTGCAGGATATCAATGGCTCCATTGGGCTCGTTTCGCCATTGCTTATAGATTCGGGAATTGACGTGAATCTGCAAGACTTGATTCGTGTCGTTTGCCATGCGAAGATGTCTGTTTTTGGGAGGGGGGAGTTATGGACTAATTGCTCTGCGTGCTCTAAAGTTGATTAGAATCAGTGATTTTTGTTTTGTTGTTTTTGTTTTTCCAATTTTGCAAGGTAGTTAAGAGAGGTGGGGGTTTAAGGTACAATTTTATTATGTAACGAATTGATTGGCTAGTCAAGGAGAGAAAAAAACCTTTCTGAAATGTCAAAAGTTTTAGGCAATTCCTGAAAATGAAAAAAGTATTTTGGACAGTTTCCATTTCAAATTTTCATTCCACTCTGAAGTGAGAGTGGTATGAAACAACATCTTTATTGTCACTAAAATTGTACAAATGGAACAATCACCAAAGTGGAAAATTGTAATAATTTCCCCTTTGCCCGATCTATATATTTGCCAAAGCATATGGGATAAATAAAAGGTGTAATTAGGAACATGTCAGGGAACATAGTTAGAACATGGGGGAACAATTTGGGAACATGATGTGAACTTGAAAAGAACAGATTAGGAATGAGGGAAAATGATAAAAAAACCTTCCTCTCCACCCAAACTCAAAAGGAAAAAAATGAGAGCACCTTGAGCACATGCAGAGCTTCTGACTAGTTGCATGCCATTTCTCTTCCCAAAAGAGTTCGACACCAATTTTGGCCTAGGCTAATGGCAGAATTTTGAGGACATAGTTGGTCTGGTGATTGTCCATAAGTGGACTTAGCCAAATATGATTATAGGTTGAAAATGAAAGTAAGAAAGTTTAGGAATCCTCCTATATTTTGGAGGCATGCTATATGTTGGCGACCTATTGAAACCTGTTGTTTGAATCTGGCCTTTTTAAAAAAAAATCTTCATAATGTGGTGATTTTTGTTGGATGTCAACATTTTATCAAGTTATTTTTACCAAAGTTAGTTTTATTTTAGATACCTATATTTGTGCTAGAATTATGAGATATTTGAGTTAAGGTTCGATATTTATACATGTGCTTGTGCATGCATTAATAAGAAAGGCAAAAGTTATTTAAGGAATGTAACTTTTGCATGTGAGATGTTTTCATTTATTATTTAAGAATAAACTTGAGTTTCAAGATAGACCATAAAGTTTCTAACTTGTGTGATCCTAAGGTTGGGTGGAGAGCTTGTTGTAATCTGTGCTTTGCTCATCTCTATTCTCTCATTGATCTGCAATCAATTTCGAACAACTTTGGGCCATTCTTTTTTGGAAAACTCCATTTCTTCAAAACTGTGAAATTAATAATGTGATGGCTAGGTCACAGAGGCCACCATCATCTCAGACATTGAATTGTCACATGAGCCAGCCAGGCACTTTTTGAGCCAGAAAAGAAAGAAAAATAGGTGATCTTCAGTGTCTTTGTGTAACAAAGAACTCAAAAGCCTTAAACATTGAAGACTTCCTCCACTTTGCAGATCACCTATTTTCAGGAGTTGCATTGATGCCTATCTTTGCAACCCTGCACCTGAGAAGATGATTCCACTCTCATCAGGTTTGACCCAAACTTGAAGCAAATTGCGAGGTGAAAACAAAAACCTGACTGAAATGGCAAGCTGAAACAGCTAGAGGGGTGCACAGATCGTCTCCAAAATCATTTCTATAACTTGAAATGATATGGTTCCAAAACCTCAGGCAAACACGTAGCTCAATGATTCACAGCCATCTTATCAGATAACAACCAGTCATGCATGCAGTGGTCTTACCAAAAAACCCACAAATGACACTGAAATGCCTATTTTTGTGACACATCTAAGCTTTGCAATTCACAGACATCCTGGAAATCTACAATAAGCTTCAACATTCCACCCTGACTGCCAATAAGTTGTCCCCTCAGCAAGGTACACAATCTCACCATGCAAGAGCATGGACCTTCCAAAGAGCAAAGTCTGCAGAAAGCTTATGGGTATCCACATGTTCACCTGCCTGATTTTCATCCAGCTTTTGGCCTGAGAGGCAACCATGTCCAGGAAAGCTGTCCACAGCATAGTACCCATCTCCATTCTTCCATCACTGTTCTTAATTATCTGCTGTCAACAAGAAGATGCAATGATTGTCTCAGCAGACTTGACCTCACCAGCAAAGAACTGAAAAACTGTTGCAACCAGCTGGGAGTTGAAGCTTCACACCTGCAAAATTGTTTTCACAACCTGGGGAATACAATCTGTTACACAAGGTTCAACTGAAGGTGGCAGGCTTGAAAGGTTACTGATCAGTATTAGTGCAGCACATTTGCAAAGGTGGTAGATGTGAAGCAATTAGCCAAGGAACAGTACCATGTGACAGTTTTCAGAAGGAGTGGGCAATTGGCAAACATATCATCAGTATCTTCACAATTGCCAATGTATGTGACATCATATCCCACAAACTTCACAAACCTGTGAGAAACACAAAAATTGCTCATGAACCACTTAGTCCTTCAGGGCTCCTGACAAGAAAAGAAACCTCCATTGTCTTCTTTTGCCACTGTCATGTGAGGATATACACCATACAGTTTTGACGACCGTATAGCTGAACCTCTGCTGCATGAGCATTCAATCAATGGAGGGCAGGATAAATGAGTATTGTGAAATGGAATACTCAAGACTAAAATGGTGCATTCCATATTGTCACAAGCAGAACAGTTCATGGTGAAAAACATTCCAGCAGTATGGCAGGAGAGCAAATCTGTAGACAGATAGGCCTAAATAGAGCTCAATAAGGAACAAACTGCACTGACAATCACATAATTCAAGACCTCTAGCCCTCTAATCTTCCTTCCTCAGCCATTCAGGTCTCTAAATCACACACTGTTGTTTCTCGAGCTCCAATCCCTGCCTTGTTGGGAAGATTCATAAGCACTAGTCTTTTATCTTGTGTATCTGGCCTCCATTCCAATTGGCATTCTTGTTCTCCATCCTTGTGACTCATCCAGATGGTTGGAAAGCCTCAGGTCAAACAGAACCACACCACATGCTTCTCATCGACATCAATATTTGCAAAAGAGAATTTAGTTGACAGGGCTTGAGATTCAGGTTACCACCTGGTTGGGAGATTTTCAGTGCACAGAAGGATTCCTGGACAGATGTTGGTGTGTTGGAGAGAATGGAGCCAATGGAGGGTTCCTCTTTGACTGGCAGTGATTGTGAGCTCCAGGAGTGATTTCTGGCACGAATACAATGGCTTTCTGCTCTGCCTCTCTCCAACAACAATCCCCATCTGAGGACCTAAACCTGGAAGCTTTTCTGAAGAGTGCCAAAATGCATCCATTTATACATCTTGAAATCAATAATACTTTGTGAAAGCTTTCTTCTCCAAACTTTCAGGCCATGTCTCACAATGAGAATGCCACTCATGAATTTGTCTAGCATGGCAGAGGAATGTTGGATTTTGAGATTAGTGGGTAATCTTTATTCTGGCAGCAGAGTTTGGAGCAACAGATGGTGAGAAAGACAGACATGAGCAGGGATAATAGGATTCATCTTCAAGAGAGTGCAATCAGTTATGACAAGAGCTAATTCGATGAGACAGAATTTGCTGTAAGCAGCAGCCAATTGAGCATCTTGATTGCACAGCACCAAATAGTCCCAGGATTTCTTTTTTGTTCCATCAGTCTTGCATGTTTTGTTGTGCATTGAAAAAAAATCTGAAGGTTTACAATGGTGAATCCTGTACCTTGAAATCTAATGTCAGGATCTGTTGCTTGTCTCCCTTGATAATTGCTGTGGGGCTTGCTCCTGAGAAGGAATCCAACAACAATCTTATGGGATTTGAGCACAAAGCTCACACCCATTTGGCATGCATACAGACATTCCTGTAAGCCCACTGAGTACTTCATTTACTACTATCTCCATCGATGAGCATCACAAAGGTTTACACAACTTAGCCATGCATTTTTGAACTTCCTCATGTACTTATACCTGTGCTAGCAATGAAATAATTCTTTAACTAAGGAAATTATCCTGTTACCAAACAGACCTGTTCAGCTGCAACCGGACAAAAGCACCTAATGCCTGTAATCTGCCAGCAGCTGCAAACTTCAGAACCCAAGCACTGCTGCTCAGAGTGATCAATCCATTCTCAATTTCAATAAATCTACTTCTGGTTGGCTTTTGCATTGGCATAAAAAGCTTCAAAGCCCACAAGGCCCATTGTGAGAGGATCTGTCCCCACCAGTTTAGCTGAGGTAATGTGGATATTTCACATAGAATTTCAAGTAGCTTGGTACATCTGGATGTTGATGATCAGCAGTGATGAAAATGATAGAATGTTTAATCTGTGAAAGAGTTCTAGACCAGTGATGGATGAGAATACAGCACCATCATGTAGAAGATTGTTGACCTGATGCTCTTATGAGCTTTTCAGAGATGTACTACCTACACATACATCACATGGCACTGAACCGGTCCCTTCACAGTATGGACATTTGGGCCCCTCCTCCACCCACTCCAAAAACTGCACATTGTTAAGCACGTGAAGCTACAGTGTTAATATCCAGAAGCAGAATCCTTGGATATCTGATGAACCCCCGCCTCTCATTTCAAAACATCACACCAGAAGTATTGCTATGTATGAATGCAGAGACTTCCCATGGGCAATGTAAAATGGTAAAAACTAGTTTAGTGACTGCTCAACCAAAAATCAGCAATCAGCATTGCAACTGAGGTGATTGCATCCAGAGAATCAAGTGCAGAATCAATACCTGCTCTTCTACGTTAAGGTCCCCAGTACCCTCGCATTCTGCATGGGAAAAGGAGCAGCAACATAAGGTAGTCATCCAAATCCACACATATATTAACTATTAACAGCTAATTGGAGACTGTTCCAGAACCAAGGTTAATGTAAACTTCCCATACACCATTTACAGAATATTTTAGAGGAAGAGCACTCTTCACTTCACTATTTTTATTCTCCATGTTCTTCATGCAATCAAATCCCAGCACATATCACAAACTTCAATTCCATATGCCGTGGTCACCAATCTCACACTAATCATATCAGAACTGGAATTCCCTCAGAATTGCAAAAACAATTTCCTCATCCAAACTTTCCAGCAGGTCTGCAATCTTTAGGAGTTGTGTCAAGGAACAAACCAGTGCATAATGTGATGCCTTCACCTCTGCAGGAGAAACACTTCTCTGTGGCAGGCTTCAAGTTTGTTTTCTGACCCTTGGATTTTTTTATCAGTCGACTAGAGTCTTCCCACCGGTTTTCACCAAGCAAGTAAACACGGGGTCGTGAACCATGACCAGTTGAATCATCAATGGTTGAGAATCGGTCCATCTCTGTTTCCCTGTGCTTAGGCGTCATTTTTAATGAAGCTGCTGGTTGCTTTGCACTGGAAACTTGCCCCTGCATCATCAGAGCTCATAAAGGGCTTAGAATTGAACCACCTGCCATGGTACATCCTTCAACAGAGGCTGCATAGGAGTAGGGGGGCAGAAAAGTATTTATGAATGCACTGACACTGTATTCTATGAAGGAGACCAGATCCCTTCTGCTATAGCTACCATAAGAGTTTGTCAGCAGCTTCAATGTAGTTGACTGTAGTACTCCAATATATCATCGATATGTGATGCATTGACTATGTAGCTAGAGGAAGTTGTATCTGATCAGTTCATCATCTCTCACTGAAATAAGCTGAGCACACAAACCTTGGATACTGAACTTGCTGCATTTGGTTTCTTTGTGTCTGATACATCTGCTGGCTTTTCTCCTGTAGACAACTGTGCCAAGAGTTGAGCCGACATAATTCCATCATCCACTTCTCCCACAGAAACCTGTCAGAAAAATGAACATCACATCAAGGACCAAAATAAAAACCCGAATTTAAAGTACACAGGACTGAACAGCATCATGATGACACAATAGTAGGTCTCTCTCCAAAGTCAAGAAAAATGCAGAACTTTGAGTAAGAGTTGCAAAAGAAGTCCTGCACAAATCTCTTTCCTAACTCTCAACCTATAAAAGCAGAAGAAATGGCATACCTGCCATGCTTTGACTGCAGCCTCTGTGCCCTTGGAGAAACTAGAGTGTTGTGTCTCATCCTCTCCCAAATAATAGCCTAATTTAGCAAGTGCTTCCTGAATAACATTCAAACATTTAGAGCAAATCTGTATTACCATTGAATATTTTATGCTTCTTTTTTTGGGTGCTCACCTTCCTACAATGCTTCTAAACTTCCATGGGCAAACTCTTTGGGATCATTCAAGAATCACATGTGGACATGCATCAAAGGGACATCACATTCTATACCTGCAATGCTTTTACTTCAGCTCCCTCTGCCCCTCTCTTCAAAAGCTGCCTTGTAGGACTCTGAGTGCTCTTAGCCCCAAGCCCACTTCCTGATCCACTGGTCCTTGATTCTGTACCAGCTGTAATACCCCTTGAGGCTACAAGATCAATAGAGAAGTCTGACATGGATGGAGTTGAGTGTGGTGCAAGAAAGATTTCTTCTTCGGAGATTGTATCTGTCTCACTAGATGATACGGTCATGCTTGAAGTGTGGAGGACATGTTTGTTCTCTATGATTGGTGGCTGATTGGAATCTGCAATGTCAAAACCGACATACATATCAGCACCATCAAGCACAAAAGATAGACCCTAACACATGCGGGCATTCAGATGAGTACCACTCTGTACCTAAAATTCGTACAGATTCAAGCAGGCCTTTCAAGCCTGTCATCACATTGCTCAAGGAACCGTTTGTCAGTCTTTCTTCTCTGGTGTAAACCTGCAACTGCTCCATCTCTTGCTTTAGCACCTGCTCCATTTGTCAAAAGCAACAGTGAATCATTCCCTGACTGATGTACTAAGACATCCTAGTCTGCTCTAAATGGCAGAGTATGAGCTGCTGGCCTCAGAAGGTAAAACCCATCTGCCATGACAACCTCTGGGAGGTAAGGTTATATTTTTTCAAGGCTCCAAAGAGAGTTTTTTTCATCTATGAAAGGTGTTGGGTATGTCTTTTTTGCTTTTGATTGAGTGTTCGAGAATGTTGCACCACCACTTATCTGAATGTGTACATATTGCGAAGAAATTTGCAAAGAAACGTTTTTTCTAACTACCTTGATTTCTTCAGCCATGGCCAATGATTCTTGTACCCATGCCTTGCGTTCTTCAGTCCATCGAGCCTCCTCTCGGCGCCATCTATCTTCTTCTCGCAGCCATCGCTGTTCCTCACGAAGCCAACGAGCCTCTTCCCTCTCCCAGTCCGCTTCTACCCCAAGGCTGTCTCTCCTCTCAGCTTTTGTTCTCCAAATTCCAAGCTGCTGGGTCTTCTTCTCGTTCTGTTGTTGGCTACCATGCCACCATATCCTTCCCTCCCTTCTCGGCTCTTGGAGGCAAGAAGAGACAACAGACTGTTGTGCGCCATCCAGAAAATACCCATCCTCCTTTTCGTGAAGAAAATGAGCACAAAAGTTTTTCTTCGCTTTGCTCCCGCCACAAACACTAACTTTATTTGCAGAGCAGCTGTCTCTTTTCCCGCTTCTGAGCTCTCTATGGTAAAGATACGAGCTCCACTGCAAAACCCCACCTGGAGATGCAATAGAAGCAAAAGCTTGTAGCCGAGGCGTCTGAGGAACGGATGCAACGAGAGTGAGAGGCCTACTGGTTGCAGTTTGCGTCATTGCAGCTTCTTCACCACCATGGCAACACGACCAGCTTCCAAAAGGTCGAAAGGGTTCAGATTCCCGAACTCCTCAGGAATCCCACCGGATTCTGGTTTGGGGTTGAGTCTTCCTTCACTCAGCGAGTCCACGAATTCTCGCACTTTCCTCCAAGAAATCTGATCCGCAACGAGATGAGAGAACAACTTCACAAAAACAAGCGGCTCGTCATATCACGGCTCTGCCCTTTCAATGACATCCATAAGGATGATAAAAGTTCAACATACTAAATTGGAAACACATAGAATTGTGAAGCCCATGTGGATCCTTCAGCTATGTCGGAAATATTTCTACAGTGGACTCCACATTAGCCTAGAATGTAGGAATACCAAACACGAAAAACGAACCTGTAAGAGTTTTCCATAACACTTATCGTATACAAATCTCAAAGAAACTTGTTCCAGAGGAGGGGATCCAACAATCTTAACAGAAACTGCAGAGCATACAAAGTGTCACATACTTGCATGCACAAGAGAAACAAACGTTGTACAGCTTTCCATAACACTTAATGCATGCATACAAATCTCCATACAGAAAACACATCTCTGGAGCCTGCAAATCAGTCAAATCATGCAAATATGCAAATACTGTTCAAATTCTGCTTGTAATGGATCATGATAAGTATCCAGATAGTCGCATTTTTTCTTGTGAAATGACGACAATCTTCAACATCATGATGATGATTGTGGATGTATTTGTGATCTCAAGTCTTTGTGATCTGCAACTCCAATCCAAGTTTTCCCCTGCAATGCCAACAACAGGTTTAAAGATGCATTCAAGTCATTTGAAAATTGTCAAATTTGGCCAACATAAGGCTGGAACCTGTCAAATTGCTATTGGGATTGCTCAAGATGAAGCAAAATCGGAGTTTGGAAATCAACATCCTTCGATTTGCTTTTTAGATATCATCAAACCCAAATGTCCAAAATTGCACCACAAGAAAATTCTTGCATTCAATAATTGAGGGGCTTTTGAATTAAATGAATTTCTGAGGAAGAAGAGGGTCCTTTGTTGTGAAATCCAAACTGATGTTTATACCTCAACACCAGACCGTTCTTCAAAGTTCCCAATTAGAGCCTCTGTGGCAGAAGGAACTTTGGGGGGTGGAGGCAGGGGATGGAGAGTGGGAAGGAGATGCGCGCAAAGAAACCAGGGCCTTAAACAAGAGGATTGTTAACTGGTAGGTAAGGCCCACGGCTCAGAACAAGGTGCCCTCCTGAGGGGGCAGCCAAGAAGGGCAGTGCCAAATTCTGGTAATGCTCTTGTCTAAGGGCCTTACCATGCAGAATGACCATCTCAGCTACTAACTCACTATGCCCAGAAAATCAGTGGGCCCTTATGAAAACATTAAAGCACTCCCAGAAAGCTTGTAGTGTATGTGGAGGGCACCTTATATCCATCAATTTCCCTCTTGGAAATTGGGAGGCATATTATGCCTACTCCTCAAGGATGGGAGGGAACTTATGCCTACTTGTAGGTGTAAGAACCCTCCCTATTTGAGGAGTAGGCATAAGAA
>Ga0209208_10004577_pt1 | contig 19558 bp, 8 predicted proteins | sample S1TSphfallax_3_FD_187694 | JGI IMG/M metagenome (GOLD analysis project Ga0209208, IMG submission 187694) | Host-associated microbial communities from peat moss isolated from Minnesota, USA - S1T2_Fd - Sphagnum fallax MG (SPAdes) (version 2) | ecosystem: Host-associated > Plants > Peat moss >... | reverse complement strand
CTTGCGCACGTCCGACGGGTTGCGACGCCAAATGGCCCAAATAAGAATTCGATATCGTTCGCCTCGGATCTGACCCGGGCAATCGACACCGTACCTTCCTTCGTGCAATGGGACGTTGCCCAACGCTAGCCCGTTGTGCGAAAGGTGACACTTGGGACAAACGTCGGGTGATTGGGGAATGGAATTACGACAATCCGACCTAGGATGCGATCCCAGACATTTGAAGCATCGACGACCTTCCAGCAACAACGGACAATTTTGACTGGGGTGACGCACGTTTCCATCACCGCCGTAAACACAGCACAATAGACAATCGGGTTCTTCGGGAGTAGCGAATCGACGGAAATTAATCAGGGCTGCGCGATCCTCGTTCACGAAAGAGGTGAGCGCTGTGCCACGCGCGCTGAGCATCGGCAACGGTGAGGGGGGTTGCTGCGACACCGCTCGCGATTGCCGCAGACAGTTGTCGCAGGGTTGTGCGACGGGAATCAGGCTGCACCGTTGCGGTTGGCCGTCCACAGCCGAATGAAGATGGTGGCATCGACAATTCTCCGTGTCCGTGATCCAAAGGTTGGGCTCGGCGAAGGAGGAATCGAGGTGCAAAGCTTCGGCTCTAGAATTCGTGTTAGAAATCACTTTGCTTGTACCCGGTCGGCCGTCACGGGCGAGTCGCCCGGACTCTTGGTGCAGAGCAGCAAAAGATCTGAAAGAGCCGCGATGAATGACAAGCCGGACCGAGGGATAGTTGTACCCGCAGCTGATGACCCCGGTGGCCACCATGACGTGCGCTTCGCCCGAAAGCCACGACTGCAACTGCGCCCTCTTAACGTCGTCGTCGAGATGGGCGTGAAGGTGAGCGGTCCTCACGCACGCCATGTTGTTGGCCATGGACGCCACTTGCTCGACCGACTGTCGCGTCAAGCAATACACCATGGCCCTGTCCGTTTCGGAAGAGACGTTGCAATCCCATTCGATGAGCTGTCGAACGATTTCCTCGTCCACACTCCTGACAAAGCTCATGGAGACCATTTTGTGCACCTCAATGACAGAAAGCACCCAGTTGTGGTCATCTCTCTGCAAATCACTGCCATCTTTCTTCATCACAGGGTTGGCACAAGGAGGATGTATGGGAAGAGAAAATAGAGGATGGGATCCCAACAAAAGTGGTTGCATGGAATGCTGATGGCTCTTTTTTAGTCTCTCAATGGAATTATCTCATCCTTTGAGGATGTTAGAAAGACCTCATGGCCCTCCTGATCCTGCAATTAGTTGTAAGTGCCACCCAGTTGTGTGTTTTGAGTGTTTCAATTCTCTGCAATTATTTACCAAGAACTCAAAAATGTGTTACTAGTGGATGAGCTCATGTTTCACCCTGAGCTTCTGGATAAGGGCAGAAATGGTTAGACTTTATAAGTTTTCTCTGAATTTGGTTAAGAGCATCATCCTTGCAAAGTATACTTGTGGAGTAGTCTGGTATACTTTGCTTTGCAAGGGAGAGACCAGTCTCTGTTACAAGGAGAATGCTTCCAATAGGGCAAATTAGTCTACCTAAATTAGTCTACCCTAAACCCATTTGACAAAAATGAGTTTTTCTCCATCCTACTTAGCCATCTTGTTTTTGGGCCTTCATGTTAAGTTTGCACAAATGACCCATGTAACCCCCTCCACTCAGGTCAACTTAGCGGCCTCTAATGAAATTATGAAATTTCTCCAAGTATGCCCATCCATAACACAATTGTGAAACAAAGATGTTTGGTTTGTGGGCCTCTTAAAATATAGCTAGGTACATCATTCAAGTTGTGAATTGGATGTTCATGTTTTGCATAGGCAAAATTCTTTTCTGGACCTCATGATGATCATGAGGAGAAAGATAGTGAAAATGGATAAGATGGAGAATGTGGATTTTGTAAGACAAAGGTATGCAACAATCCTACGTGATATCTATTCACATTCACAAGGTTGCATTGTCAAACCTGAATATTATGTCCCTAACCAAACCTTTACTTGGAGGCTAGAGATGACCTTGTAATCTCTACAAATCAAGAGATGCATTTCCAATTTGTAGTGTCGTGTTGTTGTCATTCCATTCCATTAACACTGACCAATGCTGTGCTGCTCACACGCTCATTGTTTCCATGAATGTTTGATTTCAAGATTAATGTTCTATTGAGGTTTTTCTTTTTCCTTTGTGGTGATCCTTCAAAGTAGGTTTATTGATGTGAAGCTTATGTGACATGCTCTCCCCATCTCTCATTGGGAATTTTGCTTTGTGGATGTTGTGACAATAGTGACTCACCAACAAGATTCATTACCTTGGTGCACTGTTAGGACATGCTCATGTAGTTGTTAAAATTAGCATGGAAGTTTCTATGTTGAGCTCTAGCATTGATAGTGTTGCCAAATTCAAATTCTTGACATGGTCTAGATGTCAGGTGTTGTGATTTGTCAAGAGAAGAAATTATAAAGCTCGAGAATGGTGAACTATGGTTCACAATCTGCTATTGCTTGATGAATGTGCTATTGCTTATCATAGAGGTGTCAAGTTTCCATGGAATGTTATGAACTCTAAGCATAAGGCACAAATGTCTATAACATAGATGTGTCTTGATGAAGTGTGGAGTCAAGAGGAACCTTCTCATTGCAAGGTGTCTTAGATTATGCAAGACTTTGATGATGAAAGGGTTAGCAATTCTGAATTATTGGGTTCCAGTACTTAGCATATGTTACTTGCTAAGTGTTTGAACATCTCTAATTGTAGGTTCCATATAGGAATGTCAATAAATGATACAACCACTAGCAAAATGCAAACATTCAACACTATAAACAAGCTTGATCTAGTGGTTTGTAAAAAGTTGAACCATTTATGATTCATTTGTTTCTGTGTGAGTATTTCCCAATCCTTAACACACCAACTATTTTTGTTGGCAAAATTCAGCTTGATGTTAATTGTCAATTGATCAACTTAGCAAAACATAATATTTTCTCATGCACATTGTATTTTTTATGTTTCTCTGGTTGTTCAAACTTTTCAATTACAGATCAATCCAACCCAAATTATTTGCAAAGTGAAGTTAGATTATTGCCATCATTTGAGCATGCATACCACATAAACTAAAACTAAAACTATTTTTGAAAGTTGTGGACATTAAATTAGTGTTACAAAATGATTGCCTCCCCTTCACAAGGAGGAAAAATGTGGCATAAACAAATTGAAACTAAATTTGGCATACATATAAGAAAATAAATTCAAAATCTCTTTGAATTTCATTACGATTTTAATTTTTTTCTCTCCATTGTGTAATTGAAACCACAATTTGAGACACTTTAATATAAGAAAAGTAAGCAACAAGTATATTTGAAATTGATAATATGATGATGTTCAAACTTACTTTTACATTATGAAATGGATTTGAACTAAGTTAAAATATAAAGATCATCTATATTCAAGAACATCATCAAAAATAATTATTTTATTTTTGTCAAAACATATTTGCCACACATTTGAAGCAAAAGTCCACATTGAAAACAATAGATTTCACATCTACCTACATCTACAAAAACCTATTGAAAAGTTAATACAAATATGAAAAACTTGAAAAATTAATGCACGTAAGTGAAAAAAATTCTAAAAACACCTAATGTACAACAATTTCATAATGGAACTTGTTGATATTTTACATATATTTTCATCCAATGCTTTGGGCTACCAAGGCAATTTAATTTTTTAAAATATAATTCTTACACCCTATTGGTCTCATATACACAATTTTTTAATTATTTTTCAAACTTTTCATGTTGTAGCATATCACCGAACCATAACATTGCTAGAATGGATGTCATTATGATTTTATTTTTTTCTAGCTTTAAGATGTAACATCATTAACAATCATTCCAACAAATATTACATATAGTAAAGGACGTCATGGTCATTTTTCACAAAGCTTTTTTCATCCATCCATCCATGGATAGCATCATACATGGGAAAAAACTTAGCAAAAATAAATAACCCCCCCTCTCTGCGCATGAGTCGTTGTCTAAGAAAGGCATGCCCAACCCTAGGGAGGGGCACCCTTAAGATTTTGATATCAATATCAGCAACAAACTCAACATATATTTTCCACACAATGTTGTGGTTGTTTTTCGTGAAGCTTTTTCACGTGACCCATCCATCCATCCATCCCATCATCTATTCATGGATGGCATCATACAAGGAAAAAAAACCCTTGCAAAAATAAATAACCCTCCTTCTACGCATGTGCCGCTGTCTAAGAAAGGCATGCCCAGCCTTTTGTGGGGGGGGGGGGGGGGGGTGACCCCCAAGATTTTGATATTAATATCAACAAAAAACCCAACATATATTCTCACAATGCCCTCAAATACACACACACACTTGTGCATTTGGCACAAATTTCAAACTATGTAACATTTAATTGACAACATTTTTGTAACAAATTATTAGAATTGTAAAGAATTAGCAACAATTTGTCCCAAAATTAAAATGAAATGTGGCAAATGTTTTTCATAAAAAAATCTTTAAAACTTGGAAATTCCTTCTTAAAAAAATGGGATTCGAAATAAATGAATAGATAATATAATTATGAAGTTCAAAATATTCGAAGCATTGCACCAAAAACTCATTAGTCCTTTCGATAAATTTTTTATATTGAGTTTTAACTTACAGAACAAATGATTTTTTGGTTTGGTTTTACCTTCATTGTTATGTTTATTTTTGAAGCACCAAGGACAACATTGAGAGAAAGGGAATGACAAAAAGATTTCTTGAAAATGTTGAGAATATAATCAACAAGTGAAAAGAGAAGTCACGAAAATACATTAGAAATTATTTTTAAAATGACAAGAAAAACATTTTCCAACATTGTCCTTGGCATCCTTAGCATTGTTTTGGCATCTTTTGGACATTATTAGTATTGTTCTAGTGATATTGTCCTTATTCTAGCATTATTTGGCATATTTCTCAATATCTCCCTTCCAATTCTTGGTGTTATCTTAATCGAAAAATTAAAAGGACTAGAAATTCCCTTTTCAATGCTCTTCCCACTGTGCTCATTGTCTCCCTATAATGTGTTCTCATCAACATTCTTGGTGGTGTTTTTCATCCTAATGTTCACAATACCATGTCATGATACCATTAATGTTGACCTTTTTAATGTCCTCCCACCATCTCTCCAATGTTCCATACTTTATTCCAACAATCTTGTTATGTTTTCAACATTTCCTCATGTCCCTATTAATGTTTTGAACCAAGTCAAAATGTGCCATAGAGTGAGTCATTTTGGATTTAGTCGTAGTTTTTCCCAAGTAACTAAATTTAAAGGGTCTAATAAGGTTAACAATCTTGATTAACAAGGAGTTTTCCAAAACCAAAACATTCAAATTACAAGGTGTCATTTTAAAGCATATCTATAGGGTAGTTTATTATTTAAACTTGTTCCAATTGAACCTTTTTTCTAGTTGTCACTTGCAATATACAAAAGGTGCACAATTTATAAAAGTACCACCTTTTGGTTTTCAAAATTATTGAATTTTTTTGAATTATAATGTGATGTACAAGCAACAAAACACTTTTAAAAAATATATAATGTCACCAACATGTTAGTAAAGTTATTGCATTAATGTCCAAAACTTGAATATTTCATTACTAACTATCAAGGACATTAGAGTTTTTCGTAAAGTCACCCTATTTTCACCTTGTCTATGAATTTCCTTTCACCGTAAACTCTTTTGCTAGGGGTATAAACAATATAAGGAAATTTTATTAAATTCAAGGTATGAATGCTAAAATCTGCATTAATGCACAAGGTTTGAAAGTAATTATGGTAGTATTACATGTATGAATAATTAGAATATATGTAGCAACAATTGAGGTGCATAGGAAAGAAAGGGGGGGGGGGGGTGGGGGGGGCAAAGATCAAATGAACTTAGTTTACCACAAAAATTGATGGTTTTTCTGAGTTTCACCCCTTGTTGAATGTCAATGTATTGTTTGTAGATTTCTTTTGAATTTCATCCAATTTATGACCAAACTCAAAGTTTTGGTGTTGTGTTCCATACCATTGAAACGTTCATTACTATGGGCTACTCATCACAATTTTTCATTGATTCAATTAGGTTCAAGCATGCCTTTATAAAGTTCCAATTAATGAAAATAAAAATTTGATTTTTTTTTGGAAGAAAATGATTGTTTGAGAACAAGGTGAAGAGGAGAATGGCCTTAATAATGGTGACTGTAGAATTGCAAAGTGCGCTTGAAAGAAAGAAAGGCAAAGTCATTATTTCATTAAAATTTAATGGGGAAATTAAGTGAAATTGAGTACTCACATTTCCAAGGTGAAAGAACTATTGGTGGAAGGGGCCTGTGGATTTAATGGCTCAATTTACAATATCCCACTAAAAGAGGTGGTTAGAATGATTGCATTTATGGGCATTATATATGCTTGTAACAAGTATTTTATTGGTTCTATTTGTCATGCTAGAAACATTGTGATGCACCCAAAAAAATGGGTCAAAGTTTGGTATTCCTACATTTTAAGGTCATGTGAAGTCCATTACAAAAACATTTTTCAATATCTTGACCATTTAATGGGCGTGCAATTTCTATCTTTTGAATAGGGCAATAACTCCAAGAAACATATATAATTGAATGCCACAAAACTAAAGAATGCACAAAACATTACCTCCTTTGGAATTATACAAAGTTTGTTTTTGGTCCATGCGTGATAGTTGTTGCTCCCAATGTATTTTGTTATTACCAAACATCCTTGGGTCGTAATTTTGCATTGACCTAATTTTTTCCTAATTATATTATCCTTAAATAAATTCTTCCTACGTAGCATGATAGTAAGTTCCCAAAAAAATCATTGTACTTAAATTTTGAAAGTTTTTTTTTAATGCATATGATGCAAGAAATTCATAAACTTAGACTAATTAGCATTTTTGTATTTGTAGAAATTTTGTCACTTTGTTGATTAAAAAAACCAATGTGATTCATATCAAGGATTTTTGTGAAAAAATGTGCAAATGTTGCTAGATTTTGACTTTTTTTTTCTTTTAAATTTCATATTTAAACAATAGATTCTAAAAAGTTCTTAAATATTTTTATTTAAAAAATAAAATTTATTAGTGAAGGGTAATGTGTGGCCATTACCAATAACTTTACATGTGATTCATACTCTACCCTTTGTATTTTCAACTGTTTTACTTGCCTAAAAAAACCTATTTTCAACAAGGGGGGTCTTCTACAATGGAAGGTACCAATCAGGGTGTACTGGGATCTTCTGACCAACGAGTATTAGCCAGCTTATCACTATTTCTAAAAACTGAAAAATCACAAATCAACTTTACCTAGGAATAGGACATAAGTACAAGCCCTTCCGTGATTGTTGACTTGTTCCCTCGACCTACTAACCTCATGCATAGATCTCAAATCTTGGAAGAGCCTATATTCAAAGCCTTATCATATATAAAATATTTCCTTTTGGCAACCCTCTATATATGCACATGGTATATAGAAGTAAGAAATTGGGGTAGTAATGTGGGGTTATAGAAGGATGGTTGTTGGGGGAAGTGAATACTTATATGCATAGGCACTCCAAATGAATTTTGTTTTCTTGTATATCATGGGTGGGCTAGTAATTAAGGTAAATCATGTAAATTTGGGAAATTGTCTCAATTGTCAAAGTTTCTAGGATATGAGAAATTGAGAAAACATATTGTTGTATTTGTGATTTTCAAATGTTTTATGGTGGGATTTGTAATAAAAAAGTTTGGGATTGAGGTGCCATGTAAAAAACAATGAAATCTTCAAAACGTAAATCTAAAACAATTTGATCCAAGTATGAACTCGTAGGAAATGTAAGTTTGTGTAATTAATTTGCTCAATTTTACTACTTATGTTGGCAATAATGATCACCATTCAATAAAACATTTGATTTGAAATTTCTTATTTCAAAATGTGAAATCATAGCCTCTCTATCTATTGGCATTTATTTTTTTGGCTACAATGGTTACTTTCATTAAATCAACTACCATTCACCTCATTATAGTAATAGTGAAATGATTTCTTTCACTTTAATGAGGTGGTTATTTGCTTCATCCTCTTTAGAGGGAAGGAATCAAAAAATCTTCACACCTCATCCTACTCCTCCTCCCTCCCCCAAAAGAAAAAAATTCTAACCCTACCAATTACATGTGCAATAATTTCATTGGTTTTTATAAATTTCTGTTCTTTACACCATTTGTGACCATTTTAAACCTAGGTGAATGGTAATGGTCGGGAATATGGGTGTATATTTATCCATATGACTAATAGAACTTATACATCTACACAAAAAGGACCAAAAAAAAAAGCTTTGACTAAACATTTCACACAAGCAATTAAAATATATAAATAATAAAATTTGAGATTGTATGTGACCATGACACTTATACATACATCCAAAACATTTTGACATGGAATTTAAACACATATGCATGCAACTATTTAACATTTATATATTTGATTGCAAAATTACATACATAATTAAAACATGTATAAGTGTGAACACAAAATACTATTCACAAAAATTGAGTTTAATTTTTTCAAAATTTTATTTTAAGAGCAAATACAATCTACAAACAACCGAAATAGTATATGTAAAATAAATAAATATTGTGTCCAAATTATTTGAGAAGCAATTTAAAGAAAAAGGCATTAAAATTAAATTCAATGTGAAAAATTTCATGAAAAGGCAATACGGGCCAATACAAAAGGACATCAAATACATTATAAGACAAACAATATCCATAAGTAAAGTTCAATATTTGGCACCTTTCTTAAAAATCTATAAAGGAATGAAAATAATTGTAATGGAAAATTTGTATCCAAAACTAAGAATTATTAATGGAAGCATCAACTACATCAAAATCACATCAAACATAGATGCCAAATGGATACAAAAAAATAAAATAATTCATTTCTCAATAAATGTTTTAGTCAATTTCAATGAATTCATAAACAAACACATAAATCTACAAAACATAACACTTGACAAACTCCCTACAAATGTCATTTCAATAATACCCATATCAAAGAGTTTCCAATATAATCACTACATACCATAATCAGTAGATATTAGTGGCCATTGACCCCGGCTTTTTGTCTGACAAACTTCAAAGCACAAGGACAAACATTTGACCACTTGATCATAGATGCTTGCCAACCATTGGACAATGTCCGACTTAATATGCACAACATATACATAATGTTATCACATCTACATTCAATAAACGGACTACTAATCCTCTGAAATATCACTATACAAAACATAAGTAAAATTGGATTTAAATTTAAAGGATCAATAGATATGGTAAAATCTACTTCAAAACATGATAGAATAAAAGAACAATATAAACATTGCGCATTGAAACTTGACAATGAAAAAGAATTAATCATGATAGAAGAAAATCTAAACAATGACATAATTAATGATGATGTTATCGATTATTGGCACGAAGATTTCCAATTATCAATAAATGATGAAAATATTATTCTAAATCCTTGCAAATGATTGAATGACCAACATATGGTAGCAACGATGCAAATGTTATATGTTAAAAAACTAGAACCATAAGAATACCAACAACACACAAACACAATCATAGGAACCATATATAAATACTTATCCAAATGTTTACAACACATTTTCATAAATAACAACCATTGCATAATCCATATACATGCAAGCACATGAGACTTATGTTGCATAATATATGATTCAAACACACTGATAACAAAAAACTTACCAAATGACATTGTACAATTATTAATTAAAAAATTAATGTTGAACATTTGCTATATATGTATGCAAATGTTATGCAACATCTAGATGGTTTATCTTATGGAATTTTAAAAATAACATATGCAACTAATATAACATTTGGATTCAACTTGGAACAATCTATCTACATTATCCCAGAAATGTGATTGCACCTCCATAACAACATCAACAATAAAAACATATCTCCATTCTTCAAACACATAACTACATAGTTGAACATCATTGGTAGTGCGTAATAAGGTGGAACCCAAGTTTATCTATTTATTAGTATTGTGATCAAATGCATGAATGTTTGAAGCAAGACTCATAAATATAAATATTATAGTTGCACATCACATTTAATTTTGAATTTTTTTTTTGGAATGTTTTTTTTTCTTACCAAAAATTAAATATATATTTTCCCCTCACATATATAAATGTTTCAATCACATGCATAAATGTCTAAATCCATATTCTCTCAATTTATCACAAATCTATGGTGCTAAATGGTCTATTTAACAATGTAACTATATTATTAAAATTATTTTTATTTGAATATGTTTTCAAAACCCTCACCTCTTCTATCCTTATTTTTACCTCTTTTTCATAACTACATAACTATCTCCTTTTTTTCCCCTACGCACCAATTGGAAAAGGCAAAACTTGATACTATTTTGAAAATACCCTTTCAAAATTTCCACCTTATTTCTTTCTTTTTCAATGCCCTTTGAAATATTTTTATTAAATTGATTATTAATGATTCTAAACCTCCACCTTCTTTGCAATTATTTTTGCCTCTTTCTTATACAAGTAAAGCTAAATGATCATAAAAACAAAATTTGAGTTGATTCCATAAATTTTTCTAATAGTTATATTGATATTTATAAAAATGATTATTAAATTGATAAATGTCCATCTCCTTTACCATTATTCTGACCTCTTTTTCACATTTTCAAAATGAAGATTAAAATAAAATTTTAAAGATTTATCTAACTATTGGAATACATTTCATAAATCCCTTTTCCCCATAGCCATGGGGTTCTAGTACAAGTGTTACAAATGCATGCTTAAATGTTATGGTCACACATTACATCTATTTTTTATTTTATTTTTCAGTTGATTTTATGGGATTTTGTTTGTAATTTCATTCTAGAATGACAAACTTGATGTGTCAATTTGTAACATTTGGTCTTCCTTGTATCATAAATTGTGCATTCCTTGGTTTTTTTTACAAATGGACATAAGAGGTCATTATGGTTGAATGTATGGTTCAACTTTGATATGTTTACTTTCCATGGATGAATTTTTGGATGCTAATAGTTGTGATTATTCATGCTTTCACTACAAATAAATTTTGATCTCATTTATTTTTCTTTCAATGGCATATATAATATATTTAGTTTCACATTGAAATCATTACTTTAAAAAATTACCACATTTTCATCATGAAACCTAAAATAAAATACATAATTAGTAAACAAATTTTAAATGCGTTTTGCTAAAAAGAGCTAGTCAAGCACATAATGTAATGCTTACTTTTCATTGTTTTGTTAAAAATTAAGTTGATGTTGAAGCTTTTGGATGAACTTACACAATGTTCCTCCTAGTGTATTATGTAAACATGTGGAAAAGTTTGAAATAAATCTATCAAATATGGAGTTCCCAAAAGCATGGAAAGAATAATGTAATGCACGATTTCATTGCTCAACAAACTATTTGAAGGTCTTCAAAAAACATTTCAACAAAAAATTTATGGGATTTTCAAAATATATACCTTGACATAATAATATAACATAATGTCATCCCTTTAAATCATAGGAATTACTAGTGTGGCTTATGGCATTGGCCCTAATGTTACCATGTTTTCAATTGATTTTTCTTTCCAAAACCTGGTTTTAAAAAATAATTCGAATTTTCAGCAGTAGATGTCACCTAGAAATATATATCTCCCACATTTTGAATCCAAATCTTACCATTAAATTCCATTAAATCCTGCTCATCAAGATCTTTCCAAGAACACCAAAGGCACATTTTAATTCCTCCAAAAACTTTAGCTACAATTCAATTTAAGTTTTTGTGAAGAAATCATTCAATATTTAATAACTTTTCCACCACAAGTGCAAACATTGTGGAACCAAGCCCATGCACCCCTTCTTGTTGAGAGCTTTCCAAAGACACCAAGAACACAATCTAAAGCATCTTGGTTTGGTCGATTTCATAAGTACAAAACAAAACAAATAACCTATTTTTCTTGATAAATAGATGTTGACATGAAAATTGTGATTCTAAAAACATTTTTCTTGAATGATGAATCATATTTGGCCATGTCATTTTGATTAAGTTACTCATTTTTTATAAGGACTCAATCACATGGGTGATTTTGTTCATTTTAGCAAAAATGCACCCTTCAAACTTATTTTGAACACACTTTTAAAACATGCTTCACAATTATGTTGGTGTTATAAAAGGTGACACGTTAAACACCTTCCATTGAACTTTGTCCTACACAATATTTAAGTGATTCTGACACTTGTGTGGTTTGGTGTAGGTTTTGATTAATGATCACAAAAGAATAATAATTTAAAAAAAACCTTGTTGTAATAGATGTTGGAATGTAGGCTAGTGTTGAATATTATCAATGCTTTCCTTGGAATATTGAATTCAAATTTTGGTGGGTGACAACAAAGGTCATTGGGGGGTGTTTAATGCCCCTTTATTAGAGGTGATTAGTTCAACTAATTAAATGATGTGTTTAATTCCAAATATGTAACAACATATTTTATAATGATGAAATGTTTCCAAATTCCTCATACCAAATGGATTTGGTGATTGTTGCACACAAAATTTGGAAGGTTCAAATTGACAAAGTTGTCAAATGGCTACTAGGAAAATAACCTCTAAATAGATACCAAATTCAAAATATATTATGACGTAGTTTGGTGTGCATAAATATTGGTACAAATGTTTTAGCATGTGTTGTTAGCTAGGCCAATTGAAGTACCAAGGTGCCACCAAGGCTACTAATGAAAATCTTGAAATAATACAGAATTGGTTGTGCATGGTATAGTAATGTTCTATGAGTGATCACTAAGCTTAGTCATTTCGATTCCATTAGATAAAGAATCAGACATAGATAGGGGGGTAACGTCATTTAGTTCTTTTGCATATGATGTTTCATTTGATTCAAATGAAGATGTTGATGGAATAGATGGCCGAATATATGGGGTATGCTCATCATTATCTTCATAATGTTCGAAATCTAATTCTTCCAAATGGAACTCCCAAAGCATTTTCACCACTTGAGTCATAGATGGTCTATCATTACTTTTTTTCATCACACACGAAAGTGAAAGTTCCACCAATTTTGAAAACTCCACATTGTTGAAATCATGTTTGATATTTGGGTCAACCAATTCAGCGATTTGGTTGGATCTCCATGATGTAATCACCTAGTGTAAGAAATAGATGACTTGCCACTTGTTAGATTGTAAACAATTTGTTTAATATGAACATGAATAAAAAGAAAAGAATTCAATGCAATTGACAATCTTAAGGCTTACCCTATGTGCAATGTAGAGTTGAGTTTGACCCGTTAGAATCTCCATCAACACAATTCCAAATGAATACACATCGCTTTTGTTTGTAAGCATTCCAGATTGTTGATATCTGCACATATGAAAATTGTTGTTTTTGTCATTGAAAAAAATTGTTTGTTTTGTGAAATTAAAAAATACCATTTTTATGAAAAAAATGGACATAATCCTTACTCTGGGTCAAGGTAGCCAGGAGTGCCTTTCACAATTGTGGTGATATGCGTGGGTGTAATTCCTCGTTCAATTGCACGTAATTTGGAAAGCCCAAAATCAGCTACCTTGGCTTCTAATTTTTTTGTGAGCAATATGTTGTTGCTTTTCACATCCCGATGAATTATTGTAGGATGACATTTGTCATGAAGGTACTCAAGCCCTACACAGATACAAACAAATTGGACGAATTGAAATCATTTAAAATAAAAAAATTGAACACTACACACAATACTAGGAAAAAGTAGATCCATAGAAAGAGTTTTAAACCATTAAATTGTTTGATTTTGAATATCACCAAAGCTTAAATTTTGGCATTACTTTTGTTTCTTTGTTTTAAAGTAGTTTGCAATCGTCCAAAATCACATAACTCTACTTTATGTCTTCAAGTAGAAACCATATAAACTTGTAATATTAAAGTGATCAATACATAATAATTAAATTTCTTGAAGTTGTGTTAACCATAAAAACAACATTTCTTCTAACATTATACTTTTGCATTTATTGTCAAATAATCAAAAAAGATTATTTTGTAAAATGCTTTTTTGGATATTTATATCTATAATTGTTAGGAACCCTAAATTTATTAACATTTAGAAATGTGCATTCCAATATTGTGTGATTTGTTAAATTAAGATCCTTAGCACCCTACTTATAATAGGATTTGGTGAGGTGTACAATGTACCTTCAGCAACTTGTAAGATTATTCTTGTTCTTTGCTTCCAGGTCAATGGCCTTCTACTAACACCATCTCCTGAAAGAAGACAATGCATGATGAATGCCATATTGTTACAAATAAATTCTCGCCTTTTAAAATTCTACTATATCTTAGGTATTATTAGTAAATAAGGTTTAAACTCTTTTTACTTGCTAATTAGATTCAAGTCATTGTATAGTTCCATTCCCCTTGCTTTGTAACTACTTGCATATAATTCAATTATTTTGGTTCATTTTGATCTACATCCTTTAAATGGTTTCAAGTAACTTGTTGGCTTCCATTCCATGATTCATTGATCAGCATTTGACACATGATTAAAGACCTAGCAAGGTGAGCAAGGCAAAAAAAGGAATGGGTTGTTAGCATTGATCTAGGATTCCTGTTTTTCTAAACTTAAATATGGAAATCTAATTTCACATTTTCATTAACCAATTTATGTCTTATGGTAATTTAGATATACTTTAAGAAGTTGATTTGAAGTTTTCAATCATGGCCAAACTAATTATGTAGGTTAGTAGCCTAATAATCACAAAATACAATTACTATATTAAACTAAAGAAAAGCAATGTTTTAGTGGCCATTACCATGCAATCTTTTTCGTAAGTCACCTCCACTCACGTATTCATAAACAAGCATCAAATGTTTTCGATGGAGGCAATAGCCAACAAGTGAGACAAGATATTTGTGATGCACCATAGACAAGAGCTGAATCTGCCCAAAACAAATCATTACTGCCTATGGTGAAAATAACATATGAATTTATTTGGTATAGTAAGCATGGACATATGAATCTAGACAATTTCTTTGAGCTTTTAACATAAAAAAATTTCAAATTATAAAGTTTGCTCACCTCATTGAAGAATTCTTGTTTGGTTTGGTGAGAAGTTGTTGATAAAGTCTTCACTGCAATTTCTTGCCCATTGACCAATTTGCCATAATACACTTCTCCAAATCCCCCAATGCCAATTGTTGTTTTGAAATTCTGGGTTGCCTGCTTGATTTGGGTTAGTGTTAATGCTTGACATTTCCCTCCACTATTTTGTAGTCGTTGCTGAAGTTCCTTTTGAGCTGGATCGATGAACCCTAACAAAAACAGACATTACATATTTTCGTCATCATCCTCGAATGATTAAGATGCTAAAGTTCCTTCTCAGTTGAAACAATGAAATCTAACCAAAAGGCTGAATATAGTTCATAGTCATCATCCTTAAGACATTAAGATGCATTCATGAACCTCCATCAGTATCCTCTATTTAAAGCCAGCAAGTTTTGAGGGCTGTAGCTAGTGCATATGTTCAAGAGCTACTTTAAATGGTGGGTATAACCTATGAACATAATTACTATTCCAGTAAATCATGTTTTTGGGATAAATTATATATTCTGAAAGATGAACAACTTTTTTGTATGTGACAACAAACCTGCTCTTAAATTCAAATTCAACATTGCTGATGCTAGTTTCATCATTCGAAAAAATAAAAGCAATTGAATTGAAGCAATTATATTTAGGGTACTTACTTGTGCATACATAGTATGTCAATACTAGTGATGTGATGCCAAGAAGAAAACCCCCAGCAGATACACCAAGCAATTCCAGTATAAACCGTTTTCCACTATGGGTATTCAGATTTGGATCTCTAGTATAATTTGACCCAATTGGAGGATTATTCTTCCATAAGATGTCTGTTGGTTGCAGAATATCTCGAATAGATAGATCTCCTGTTGTTGAATCAATATAAAGGACCCAATTCTTAGAAGAATCTCCAGTAGTGTTGGTTGACCAAAGGATTTCATTTGTGTCACTTGTTTGGATTTGTAGGTTGCCATCTTGTTGCAGTGTCATTTCACATTTCTGCTCGGATCCAGCGGCATTTGAGGGGTTTTCCCATAAGACTGTATTATTTCCATTTTTGGATTGCAAGGTGCAATTAGTTCCCAAGGTTAGATTGAACGGGCCATTTTGTAATAATGACGTTTGAGAGAAGTAATATCCAATTGCCATGTATGGTCCATCAAAACTAAGAGTTGGTATTGTTGCTAAACTAATGTTAAACGATGGTGGGTCTTCTGCTGAAGTAGGATCTACTGAACTACGAGGAACTGGCGTCTTGTACAATGTTGGGTTATCATTTTGGAAGTCATAGACATCAAGTTCCCCAGTGCTTTGCAACATTGCAAAATAACTTGAACTCGGGAGTCCAGTCGTGGCAGATTGGCTATCCCACTGTGAAAGGTTACTTGTATTGTATACAACGAGATTGCCATTTGTTTGCATTGTAAGCCAACAATCACTACCATTTTCATAAAAATACAAGGCTCGCCACACTTGGTGACTAGTTGCCAAACTTGAGCCTCGGTACATGACCAAGTTGCAATCTGGTTGCATAACGAGATAATATCCTGAATTACTTAGATATTGGGTTTGATTTCCAAAAAGAATATTACCAGCAGACAAGATGTTTAGAGCTATTCCTCCTTTGAATGCAAGAGCTATCACAAACAATAGGAGGGCAAATATTGATTGAGACATGTTGTCAGAGCCTTTGTGCCCACGATTGTAGACCTCTAGGATTTAAGTTTGATAGTATGTTCAAGACCCACCGCCTGATAGATGAATATGTTCAGAATCCCCTTTGGCAATGAATTGCAATAATGCCTGGAAGGAGAATAACATGTAGATAACTCCTTGAGTTAATTTAAATCTTACGTTTGGGTTTGAAGCTGGTGCTATACATAAAACATATTCTATGAATTTTCTCCAGTAAGTTGTGGACAAACTTGTTTTTGGGAGGAAGTTGCATCTGAGTTGCAAATTATTATGTTATTTGAACCATGCATAGCATCAAACCTTGATAACTACAAACTTGAAAATACATTAGTTTGTAGTACCATCCTCTGCTAATACTGGCGTTCCTTCTGATACCATTAGCCATGTCAAAGTTGAGAGCTAGCTAAAATTGAGACAGTTCTGAGACCAAGTTCCAGGTCAGGTTTTCGGCCTTTGGTATAATGGATTTGCATACAAATCCAATATCAAATCTTGTAGACAAAAAATGGATTTTGCCAACCAGCTGCCACAACTACAGCACGCAGCCCTAACATTATATTTGCCCACAGTTGTTAATGCAGGCAATACAAGAGTAACGCTGCAATTTCTTCCCCCCAGTCTGCCCTTTGCCTCAATTTTTTTCCACCTTATTATCCTGGACACATTTTGGGTCCATGTTATACATATTTTGAGCACGTTACAAGTGTTATGGGGTATGTAACAGGGTACCTGACATGTTGTGAGACCCTTGGTACATTCTACCTGGCATGTTACATGCCGCTTGATACTCATAACATGAGGGAAAAAAAAAACAAAACAAAAAATGATTGTGGGCTTTTTGAAAAATGTAATGTTCACCAGCATATTGTGCCTGGTGAGAGGCAGTCCAACTATACTACAGAAAATCAGGCTGGTTTTGAGGGGTGCAAAACGTGAAAAAAAACGAGGCAAAGGGCAGACTGGGGGGAAATTTTTTGCAGCAGTACTCTTGTACTGAAAGGATTAACAACTCTGGGCAAATATAATGTTAGGGCTACGCTACTGCATAGTCTCCTTCCTACTGGCAGAGCCGACAAAGGACTCTACAAATTGTAGTCTCCTTCCCTATAGAGAGCCAACAAACTAATGTAATGGAGTGAGTGGGATTCAAAAACCATACCTGACAACATTTTCAGCTTCGATATAAGTAGTTTCGTGACACGGTGCTGAGTCTCATGATCTCCTTTTGCATATATCCAAAAAATTCACCATGTTTATAGAAAGTTTGGTGATCAGATGAGCACGATCGGATTTCCGAAGATAACTCTCGCAATTTGTGTATCAGTATTGTGATGGCCTTAGCAACACTCAGCTATAAACTTGCCGAATTCCAAGAGTAAGAACTTCTCTTCTTCCAATGTAGAAGTCGGGAAAAAGTCTCAAAAGTCCTTCTGCAAAGTAGAAGAAGACGGGAAGAAAGTCTTAGAAATTCTTCTGCGATGCAAACGACGAAAAGAAAGCTGTCTCACAATTCTCTCCAGGGCATCTTCTTCATCATGGGATAGAAAGCGAGTTTATCAACTGCATGTATTTTAAAAAGCCTTCAGGGGCTCTCCAGTCGCAGTCTCTGGACCTGCCTGACAAGAACACCGAGCAGTACAATCCGTGTTCACGGCCTCGACGTGTACACTCGTCGTTATTAATGAGGCAAGCAAACTACAAGCAACAAGCTATGTATACCATACAACAGAGTAAGAAGGTTCGTGTCAAGACCTGTGTGGTGAAGATACGGCACACAAAGCACAGGAAGAACAAGAACAAGAACAAGAAGAGTCCCTGTTGATTCCTTACGTGTAGACACGCTCGCAATGAGGGCCGCGGACTGTAAGCTACAAACTCCAAAGACCAAAAAGCACAGAGAAGAACATTGGCATAAAAGCAAGATAAGAGAGGCTGGTGAAGGAACAACACCCTCAAATGAAGAATCGATACCGACGACACAAAACACCGAAACTAAGCAGGTTCTCCGTCTCATGGAGAAGTTTTGGTTTGAAGGTCCCCCTTTCACACTAGGAGGAGTCAGGGCCAATATTCAACCCAAATCCAGCATTCCTATTGGTGCAAAAGTTGAAATCAAATCAGCACCAAGGGCACACTAGGGTTCAAGGCTGAAATAGTAAAAGAAAAAATCTTTCAATCTGTCCCCAAAATTATCAATAAATGCGGAACTTTAGTATGGCCTTGTATTGGCCCCCCCCCCGCCCAAAGGCAGAAAAAAAATGATACCATCAAATTTGAGAGGCCAATTTTGCAACAACCCTTGAACCCTTGGTGCCAATGTTCCAGTATTGAAGGACTAATAATACTTGGGGCCAATACAAAGAATTTTGCAACCCAAAAAATGCTCAAAGTTGGCCTCAAGTTTTTTTGGGCCCTGACTTCTAGTGTAAAACGGGCCTAAGTTCTGCAAGAATAGTTCAATAATTGCATGGCGCCTCTCACGATGGGATGGTTGGAAACTGACGACCACCGTACGCGAAAGGCTGGGGCATTGATCGAGATGAGCTCCTTCCTGCTTTCCCACGTTCGAACCAGCGTTTTCCCCGGGTACGAAACTTGGGACCCTGCCGACGACGCAAGAAAGAAAGAAAGAAAAAAAAGCCAGTGCTACTCGTACAAAGGCCCTTTTTGGGGGGGG
>Ga0209208_10004576_pt1 | contig 19558 bp, 14 predicted proteins | sample S1TSphfallax_3_FD_187694 | JGI IMG/M metagenome (GOLD analysis project Ga0209208, IMG submission 187694) | Host-associated microbial communities from peat moss isolated from Minnesota, USA - S1T2_Fd - Sphagnum fallax MG (SPAdes) (version 2) | ecosystem: Host-associated > Plants > Peat moss >... | reverse complement strand
AGGTTTTGAAGTACTTGTTAGACATTAATGACGGCTGAAGGTGGTGAATTTAGGTTGTGTTTGTGTTAATCAATGAAATGTTGGTGAGGAGATTCGATTGCTAAGGGGAATTTGTGGTGGAAAGTTTAGCAAGGAGGAGGTAGTTACAAAATAAGTATCGAAGTTGCCTTTAATTAAGGGGGGATGTTTTGGGTGCAGGTTTGTGTGTGTGTTTAGAAGATAGAGGTTGTATTTTTTGAACAATTTTTGGAGATGAATGTTCCATACTATGTTCCTAGTTTTCTCGCAACTTTTTCAAGATTTTAGTTGCATTGAGTTTGATGGTAAAAGATCAGGGAAGTTCATGTAAACAAAGAAAAAGGATGAGGTGTGGAAATGATGAAAATCATAGGGGATTACCAAGTTGGTCTGTAGAGGCATCATAATCTCAAGAGTGATTTTGCCCGATTGGGAATAAGTTATTTTTTTGAAGATTGTATGTGTTGTTGGGCATTCTACTAGGGTTGGGGATGAATACTTGTACTTATAAGAGTTCCAACATAAATTTTTTGTATGGACTTCATGGACTATTTGTTGTAACTATTTGGTAATTTAACCTCTTATGAAGGCCTTTAGTTTCTAGAGACAAGAGTGTTGAGATATCCATTAAAATAACTAATGGGATAGTATGGGAATATTTTTAGGTTGAGCATGTTCAATTATGTTTATGATGCCCACAAAAAGACCACATGAATAGTTCATGAGAAAATTTAAAGGGATTTGATCCACACTAAGTCCATAAATTAAAATAGAAATTAGGTTTTTACTATAACTTGCATTCAAATTAGCTAAAATATATGTTGCTATTTGTAGAAGTGTCTATGCAGTTGAAAATGTAAACATGATGTCATCATAATGTTGGTCATGTTGTAATGGATATGGAAGGAATGTTGCAATTAGTTTATTACCTTTCATTTTGGTGACATTTTATTTTTTCCTTTCACTTTTCTGAGCATTATCTCTAGATCTTATTCCCAAATTGTTTTGAAGTGTATGGATTGATCATCTAAACAACTATAAGGGAAACACATATTCACAAAATGAAAAAAAATGATTATGTAAGAAATAACTAGCTTTGTCCAACAATAAAGTCTCCCTTTAGGTTTATGATAATGCAACATAGGCTAAGTAATAAGAACTTAAAAGGGTTATATATGGCAATGGAACTCACATTGACTTCAATATGCACAACAATGTTGCATTAAATCACATGTTATCATGTGCATAATGCAAATTGTTTGCAACAACTAAGGTATCAATTACAAATGTGGCTTTTGTAGCCTCCAACAACATAGAATGCACAACCTTGCCATTCCCCAACTTGATGAATCAAACTAGTGGTTGTTGGAAAAACTTTTCACTTTCAAGAATTAAAACAAGAGTTTCAAGCTTTCGTAATTAATCATGGGACATCTTTCAGCAACAAGATGATAGAAAATAACAAATTCCATGTAGTTTTGTTTTTGGTCAATGGGGATAGTAACTAGATATATTGAATTAAGATGGAGGGGTGGTCATGAGTACTATATGCACACTCATTCTTGGCATGCATCAAATCCTTCTTGTAATAGTAAGAACCACAACATTAAGCATGGATACTTTGGATTTTCAACAACCAACATGTTTGAACAAGTTATCTAACTTTGGAACTATAAGCTTTTATTTCCATTCCACAAAGGTGTAAAACCTTACATCAAACTTAGTGCAGTAAACCCTTGTCATCAATCGTAAATTTGGCCCATAACAATCAAGTAAGCATCTTGAAACTTTCTTGTTTTTTCACACAATTTCCTTTACGTAGGATTTTTCTTGGATAGATTTTTGAAAGTTGGATCAAACAAGATAATGTGTAGACTATCATTTGACAAAATAATGGCAAGTGGTGAGGATGATGATTGACCAACCTCACCTTGATGGGGTGAAAAGAAATATCAATTAAAACTATGTTAGAACTTACTTTTAAGTTAAAGGTTTGGCAAAATATGGCATTTACAATGCAAAAGTTTAAAGTAATTAAAATATTTTAGTGTGCCATCAACTTGAAGTTATCAAAAATGTAATTATAGTCCTACTTTCATCTAGTTGAAACCAATTTCAGACACCCATGTACAACTACTTACATTTTCAGAATTTTATTTAAATGAATATTTATAACATAAAACATAATATTATTATACTAGAGTTAAAGAACATCTTCACATTGATCATTAAACTAAAAATATATTTCAAATTTATATATATGAAGATTTATTTTATTATTATTTTCACTCCAAAACACAAGGATCATAGATCGGCTTACTTCAACATGTTTGTACCCTGCAAATGTGTTCGATCATGGATGTGAGATGTAATATTCATTCAAATGAAAATTTTAGTCATATTTAAATAGATTATTGTGTTAAGGGTAGAGTTCCACATGTACACAAATTTGAGAATATCCCAATTCATGGGATTTTAAGTCTATGGTGAAGAGTGTCATCTAAGACAAATTTGCAAACTCATTATGTGAGGCCGTTATTTGGCAATGGGCATATAATTGTCTTAGTAAAATGCACACATAATGACATAAATTTGCAAAAATATGTATGCATGGGACTTTAAATGATTGGTTAAAGGTGTGACATGGACAAATTTATAGATCTTGTAATTCATAATGTCTTTTGAATTATCTAGGGATGGGAGGTGATCTATTACACTCAAAGGGGTACAATGTCACCATAAATGCCTTAACCTTAACCAACTTGCAATATTAGTCTATGGGGCGAAAAGAGCATTTATGTTCTTTGCAAGAATCCAAACAAAGAATCAAAAGACATGTAAACTTGGGATACTACAATGAAAAATTTATGAACCTAAAAAGCACCAATTTTTTTTGTTGAACCTACTTGTAAATTTTCCTACCAAAACAAGAACATCACAATCTAAACAAGACATCCAAATATTTGATGTCATGTTTGATTCAATTATTCACTCCTCACAACTATGAAGAAGCATGTCCACCTTACTAACATCTATGCTAGAGTAGCTCCATAATTTCTTAGAGATTCTAGTACTTGATGCAAGAGGGTTGAGAGCAAAGACCAATGTAAATGTGAAAATAGAAGCAAAATGTGATGAATGAGAAATTCAAGAAATAGTTCTTAGGAGCAACAACAAGAGAATCCAACAAAAAAAATAAAATTGAGAAGTCAAGAGTAACATCAAAAGAGACTAGCAAACAAGTTAAAATAGAGGAGAGGTTTGATGAGTGTAAAATTGAAACAATAAATTATTTTTACATGGAGAAATATGTTAAGTTTTTATACTAACATTGGGTAACCAAACATGTAGTCACACAAGCAAAAAAATGCATGGAGCATTGGTTGTTGCAAACTTTAGCATGTTCCAACCTCTCATAACTTGAAATTCACACCATTATTTGCACAATAACAACAAATCAACATTTGGAATTGGGGAAATTTGCAAATTTCTTTCATTTCATTGATACATGGGTGACACAAAAGCATGCTACTCAAACATTTCCTAACCTAACTAACTTCATGTATTTTTGGTCTAAGGACAAAGGCTATAGGCCTCAAGCACACAAGCCTCATGTCCCCCCTCCCCTTGCACCAACCATAATACAAAAATAAAGAAATTAAGCACAACATGAGCCTACTACATGCCCTAGAGGCAAATGCAAAATGAACAACTAAAAGAGGCCATGAATACAATGGAAAAAGGGGAAATTTCTATGAGGATGGTTATCAAACACTTGAACATACCATTCTCATCATCACTTGACAATCTAAATGGCAAGACCAAGTGCAAGAAAGTTAGCCCACCAAGTGTTGTATTGAAAGAAGATGCTATTGTTGTTTAAACTCTAAACATGTAAAAACCTAAACTATCTATATCATTGTAACAACTCAAATTCAAGGTGGGAAAACTCATTCAAAGCAAACTCCCACCATTTTGAAATGGTCTTCTTGGGAATTCTTGGTGGTACTAATTTAACTACAAGCATTTAGAATTGTGCATACATCTTGCAAAGGGTTTAAAATTCTCCAAAGCCTAAGGTCTGACTAATAAAACTTATAAACATTATATAATCAACACAATTTTATACCAAATCATACTTGGAATTTCAGCAAGATAAGAATTCAAACATGCAAACAATCAAAAGTTCATGTTTTGGTTGTGTGGGGTTCACAACAAGTTTACATTGTCATCCCCAAATATAAGGAATGGTTAATTATATGGATTGTATAATTAACACAATAGGTGAAGTTTTACTAGTATTTTACATTTTAAAAATGAGAGATTGTGAGATGATTACATTAAAAAATGCAAACAAATGACTTGTATGACAATGCAAAAAAAAACTTTGATGACAACATTTCTATTCCAAAAATTCTTGGGTTTTCAAAAACATTTGTACTAAGTGGGATTTTTCAAACAAATTGGCATTTTTTAATCCTAAATGGGCATGGATCTCATGTGACTTTAAAAGTAATAGAACAAACACATGCATTGGATAAGATATGGTCAAATTCCCAAGCCATACATCACACACACTACAACCCTTAGATGTGTCACGTTTTAAGCCTTTCAAAAGAACATTTTGAAAGGAAAGCAATAATGCAAAGATAAAAAAATAAATACTTAAAACCAAACAAGATCAAATTAACTACTTGGGTAAAAACAACATTGGATAAAACATTGTCCCCAAAAAATATCAAATTTGGATTCAAGGTTATATGAATTTGACCTTTAATATTTAAGGCCATGAATGACAAACTACTATTTGGTGAAGTGTGTACAACAATTAAAAAACAACAAAGTATATGAAAAAAATTACAGCTTTGATGATAAAGGTACTGGTGGTCTTAGATGGGGGGAAGAATTTGTTGTTACATCTTTCAAATTTTTTGTAAGAATAAGTGTTGCAATGGAGAGCATATTGACAACCTTCCTTCACATGCAAACTATTATGTGGAGATGACAAAGAGTTTAACTGCCACCAAATTTTTTTGAGGAAGGTCATTTACTATTGGTTGACTTGGACCCGAAATAATCAAAGTTATTACAATAATTGCAAAATAGGGCAAACAACATTGAAAACTTGTTCTTTCCAAACTTGTTAACACTGTCATGTCTAATTACAAAAACAACCAAAGTCAAGGAACCATTAGTTCACATTATACCATGTGATCACATTTGATGTGTATTTAAGAATATTATGACAACATGGCATAGAAAAGGAAGCAATAAACCAAATCAAGGACAACAAATGAAAGGAAAGAAAAGAAAAAAGGGTGTGCATGAGACTAAAACACACTCAAACGAGCTAAAAAGGGTGTTAGACATTAAATTTTGTCATAAAAAATTAAAGTTTTATTTTTCTTTGACCATTTGAAACCATCAACCTAATAGCTCTACCTGTAACCATGGCACATTGTCCTTTTTTAACACATATGAATGTCAAGAAACTCAAATTAAAAATCCATTTTATCCAATTTTAGGTTTTGGTTTAGTTAAGGATTTTTGAAAGTGAAACTTTCTGTCATTAATAATGGAATTTTTACAGAGGACTTTCAAAGAATTAATAAGTTGATGATAAAAAATATGAGATGATAATAACCTATTAGACACACTAAAGAAAAATTCATAATCTAAAAAATATGAAATTCTAAAACTTTGAAAATTTAAAGTATGTACATTTTAAAATTCAAAACTTCAAAAATGGGGTATAATATACATGATGTATTGAAAAAATATATTATATTATATTTAAAAATTAACATTTTTTAGTATGATTTCAAATTATCATCATTTTTCAAAATGAAACATATAATTTGCAAAGAATCTATATGTTTTTAGAAATTCATATTTATTAAAAATTGATTAAAGAAAAAATTGATTTATGGGGTAATTTTAATCATATTTCATAATGAGTTGTAAGAAAAATCATTTGTATGGAAAAGTTATTTTGGGGAAAAAGGACATGCAATCTTAATGTAAAATAATGCTTGTGGCTCCTTTGAGTGCGTTTTGACCCAAGGTGGCATATATTGTGATTGAAGAACAACTCAAATGAACCTTTAAAGGCAATACATAACATATTTGTAGAAGCATGGGAACTATGAGGGAATATGAAGATCAAATGCATTACAATATTCAAACATCACTAACTAGGCAACCACAAGGATACATACCATGAGGATATTAAGTTTCAAATATGGGCTTAAATTACAAATGCAAAAAGAGGCTAGACAAAAGGCCAAAAAAAAGGTTGATAATAATGAAACATGTTCTTACCAAGTTCAATTAAGTTCATTAAACATGTGGGAGTGAAAGGAAAGGGAGGGGGGGTGATGGGTTTTACATTAAGATGCACATCAACTTCAAAGCTCCAACACTTATAACATATACCCACAATGGGGCCACCTAGTTAAAACTAATAGGAAATGCAATCTTGTAAGAGAAAAAAAACTTATGAAAATATGAAAAATATCAACTTGTAAAAGAAAATGAGCTGCACAAAATAGATAGTTTGCAAGAAAAAAAAAATCATGATAGCCAAAAAAGTTCACAATTGTTGAAAAAAAGGCTTGTAGGAACGAAAAAAATTTAAAAGAAAAAATTTACAAGAAACAAATAAAATGCAAATGCTTGCAAGAAAGAGAGAAGGAACATGCATTGCAATTGTAAAGACAAAATTAGGTTTATGGCTATAGGAAAAAAAGATTGACAAGATGGGATCCTATTGTTGAAAAGGCTTACATGTTGCCACCACTTGGAAGAAGTTGTTCAACTTGCAAAAAAAACATAAAAGCATGGGCAAGGGGCATGATGAAGGAGGTAGGAGCTAAAAAGAAAAAGAAAGTTTCTAGGAAAGAAATAACATCCTGACCGCCAAATATTTCCTACCTACAACATGAAGGAGATCTTTTGCACAAGCTTTGCACACAAAGGAAATGCAATTTTGCAATGATTACAATCTTTGCACAAGAGTGCTTTCATTCACAAATGGGCCCTTGCACTACCCAACCACCTCCTTTCACAAGCACCAAAAAGGCACCAACCCATGACCATTAGGTCATTATGTTTTTCTAAATGCTTGGAGTCTTGTGACCATAGATTTGAAGCCCATGATGAATGACAAATTTGGACCATGCATCGTAGATGAATGGAGGTTGAAAAGAAACAACATGATTTTGCATAGTCAAATGTTAAGAAACAAGGTAGGTGTTGAGTAAAATCTAATAGGTGACTAGTTGGTTGTTGAATGGACAATGTACGTTTAGACATCACAAAGTGTCTGAGGTAGTTGTTTTAATAAAAAACAAGCCCCCCTTTACTTCAAGACCTTATATCTTGTTTGTTTTTGGATGGTTTTGGATTATTTTTGTGGCTATGGGTGCAACCAATCCAACTCTACAATTCATTTTGACACTTTAAGGTCAACCCAAATCATTGTGTGGATTGACAAAGCTTTGATTCACTATGTGTTTGATGGTAGGTCTAACTACCCTAACATTAATTGAGTGATTGCACATGACAAAAAAACAAGTATGCTTGTTACACTCACCAAATTTTTAATTGCAATGGATTTTTAGTGAGAAACACAATACTAAAAGCAATTTCTCATAATACTAAAAGCAAAATGTGCCAAAAGCAAATGGAATGAAGAGCCCATATGAAAGCTTCTAAAAATCAATGAATGAAAAAACTATGGGGACTTCATTGAAGACATGAGTTGAAGAAATCCAAAGAAGTTTGGCAATAAATTTTGGAGTGTGGAATCAAGACATAGGAGCAAGCAAATGAGTGACCACATTCAAAATGAAAGCAAATGGAAAAACAATGAAGGAGAGCCAACCACAATCTATCTACGAAGCAAGGTAGTTTGTTTGTTTTGTTTGTCCTGATGAGATCCACCAAACTAGGATGCTTCAAATCACTTTCTTTGTCTCTTTGGAGGAGGGGTGCATTGGCTTGGTTTCATGGTGTTTGGACTTGTGATGTAGAATGGTTATCTTGAATATTGAATGATTTCTTCACTGAAAATTAAATTAAATCGTAGCTGGAAATTTCAGAAGAATTAGAATGTGCCTTTGGTGTTGTTGGAAAGATCTTGATGAGCAGGATTTAATGGAATTTATTTGCTAAGATTTGGATTTAGAATGTGGGACATATTGAATTTAAGTGAATTCTGCCACTGAAAATTCAAAAAAAAAATCCAAAAAACCAGGTTTTGGAAAGCAAAATCAGGAGAATGTGGTAACATTTGAAGGCTTACTGTTCAATTCAAGCATGATTTCCTTTTATATTTAGCTGTTCAAAACATTGATACATACATTGCAAAACAATGTTCAAATGTTGAGTTTCCCTATTTTGTAATGGGTTCACACTTGGGCGAATGGCACATGCCACACTTGTCAGACTGAAATACAAGAAAAAACCAGTGAAAGATAACCACATTAAAAACAAATGTAGAATTTCTCTTTGGAGAGACATCTGATAAAATTGGAAAATAAAAGTAGAAAAAAAACCAACCATGAAAGAAATTGTCAACCACACTGAAAACGAAAGTAAGAGGAAAACAATGAAAGAAGGGTCCAAATCAGACATACTCAGAAGTTCAAGATTGGGAAAAGATTGAGTGAATCAACTCGGATGGCATGATGGAAAAAATATGAATAAAATCAACGTTGAATGACTTACAAATGACCCAAATGTACATATTTACTCTCAAGTTGATGTAGCAACTAAGAAGTGGCCTTCCGTATCTCTGTTGATGCAGAAGATGATTTGAAATGCAATTTCGGTTGACAAACCCCCTGATTTGAATTGCAATTTCTATTGACAAAACCCCTCCGACCCCCAAAAAGAAGAAGAAAAAGAAGTATTGTGCACGAAAATTTCTATTTTCAAGCGAGCAAATGGATTTTCGCACTCTTCTAAGTATTGCTCAACAACCTCCTCTCAACGCTCGTCCCATGTTCAGGAAATTCCAGGAGGAGAAGAGAGAGAGAGAGAGAGAGAGAGAGAGAGAGAGAGTTTCTCTCTAGCTAGCCTTTCTCAGACTTGAGAGCTTCCTTTCTTCACTCTCATCGAAAGATCGACAGAGGATGGATGATGGATTGTGTCCTGCGTGGATTGTATGCTCGACATTGCTGGCTATAGAAAATTGTGTCTTCTTCTTCGCTCTTGCTTTGACTCCACGCCTCGTTTTTGGAAGATGAGGGAGGACCAGGCTCTTCTTAGAGGCTCGAACTCGTGCAACGTCCTAGAGCTTTGCTTTTGGCCCACAATATTAGTTGAATCCGAGAGACTCCGATCCCCCTTTTCAGTTCTCACAACAACCCTGGACCCCATAGTAACTGACTTGACTATTATGGTATTTAGCATGGTGTCTGCACCGCGGGGAGGGGAATGAGTCCTTCCCATAAGTTCTTGGCGTCCATCGAGGATCTGTTTTTGCAGAGAGTACCATTTTGGTGGGAAGTTTGAGGATTTTGAAGACAAAAGATCTCAGACGAAAGCTGCTGTCTGCGGACGAGGCTGCCGTCGCATCCGAGAACCCCATGACTCAGTATTGAACGGGTTTACCGTTTCTCGTTGCTCCCTCTTCTTATGCTTCAGTCTCGTAAGCTGAGCTTCCCACTGCAGTTTCCACGCCTCTGACACGCCATTATCTTCTCGGTTATGGTTGTTTCCCGCATGTTTCCGCGGCGGCGGTCGCCTGTGAATCCTTCCCTCACTCCTCTCGAAGGCCTGCGCGAATGAGGGATGCATCAACCCGTAGTCGTAGTCAGCTCGGAGTGCCGGATCCGACAGCACCTCGTACGCATGCTGGACCTCTAGAAACATCTTCGTGGACACCTCTCGCGTCGTCGGCGAGCACACATCCGGGTGGTATTTCAACGCCATTTTCCTGAAAGCCGACTTAATCTCGGGCAGTCCCACATCTTCCGGCACTCCCAACAAACCATACAAGCTCAAATTTGTTGAGCTTTCGATCTCCGAATCAATCGCTGTTGCTCCTCCTGCAGCACAAACGCAAGGGGCTCGGCTTGCGGTTGCTAATTTCCTCAACTGCTTGAAACAAAGCTGACTTTCAGAAGAGACGTTCTTGCAAAAGAAACTGGATCCGAAACTACAACTCCCACTACTACGGTGCCTCGAATTGGGGCTGCTACAAGCTGCTGTGGATTGAAGGCAGTTGTGACCACCACCCAATGTAGGAAAACTCTGAGCGAGTAAAAATCCCCGTTGAGCAAAGCTGCAGCTCACTGGAGACAAAACCTCAACACTAGTCAGCTCGGTGTCATGAAGAGCACTGCCACTGTTTTTTTGCAACAGCAATGCATTGCTAGTGAGGGAAAAATTAGCGACAGCCATCTGCAAAAGGGTCGACCCTTATACCACTAGCACATCAGCTGCAACTACTTCCCAAAAATGCCTTACAAAAAAGGTTGCCAAAAAACCAAAAGCCCAAGTCCAAAGAAAAAAACCACACAAGCTGGTTCTTAGAACCAAATCCACTACAACCCCAAAAAAATTCCCACTTCTGCTGTTGCCTCTAATTTCTCCCGACAAAAAACTTTGAATCCAATACCTGAGTACAAGGAAGGGTGGGGGGGTTACACACTACAGATTGAGTACATTGAAGAGATGCAGGTTTCAAGTGTGGAAGATTTGTACACAAAAAAGCAGGACCACTAGCAGCTGGACTTGAAGTTTGAGGTTTTGAAGGTTGCAGAATGCTGTTGTTATAGCACGTCCACTAGAAGCAATGAAATGGGTTATACACTCTATTTTCGATGACGGAGAGTGTTAAATAGCCTGTAACTACTTTGAACTTTAATCTGGAAATATACGTACCTAGGGTAACCCTAAACCCAACACCCAGTTGAAAATGAAAAAAATGAAAATTTACTGCTTATGACCATGACGATTGGACCAGGGGGTGGTGGTGATTTTAATTGACTTTTACTTTAAACAGTCCAAATTTTCATGTTCATGGGTGGGGCCAGCATTGTTTTCTTTTTGTGTGAAATTTTTCCGGAAAGAAAAATTAGTTGATTTTAGAGTTTTTCAATTGAGGGAAAACAAAAAGTAAAAACTTGCCAGATTTCTATATGTGGTTTTCAGTTTTGTAGCCAAAATATAAAAAGGATGATTCAAGATTTTCTAATTCATATTTGGAGTATAGCCAGATTTGGCTAGTCTTCTTAGGGATGATGACCACTTTTTAGTACAGTGCTTTGGATGTTAACAAACATCGATAGAGGGCCAAATGGCAGGCGTGAGTGGGCGCCGGGTCCACCAAAATGGAAGGCGTGTACACTGTAGATACAGTAGATCCAAGGTGTACAATAATATCAACCAGGACCAACCTGATCTCGTTTTGTGCCAGGTTGCTGACACGACCCACGAGACGCCACGCTTCAAGTGGGAAATCAGTAACTATAGTATGGGACATGTGGCATCCTTATCTCATTGTTGGCAATGGTACAATCAGATGTTGTGAAATGTGCGGCTGATGGCACAAGGGGAGGAGGGTTTGTTGGGTGCTCTTTCTTTTTGTTGGTCACTTTGTATTTGATTCCTTCTCATAGAAAATGACAAATATACACCCATACCACGGGATTTTATTTTTTTTTGGGTTTTCTTCTGTTTCCAATGTGTCCAAACTTTGGTTCCCATCCAGTTCCCATCAAGTTTTCAACGTGTTCCCCAATTGTTCCCAATAGAATCTCACTCTTATCCCATATGGTTCAGCCAAAGTTGAACTTTCATGTATATAGATTACAAAAAGGGATGGAGGTTGGATGGGTAGGGGTGTGTGTGTGGGTGGGTTCCCAATATGTTCCTCAAGTTCTCAATGTGTTCCCCAACATGTTCTCCATAGCACCTCACTTTCATCCCAAGGGTGACAAATGTTGTTGTCCTTTCACCTATGTAGGTGGGCCAAAGGGGAGGAACTTCAAAATAGAACCTTCTATTTTTGGGAGTCTCCATAGCTCTTTTTTTTTGAGTGATGGGCCAATCAAATTGGCTCCTTGCAACAAAAAAAAAGAACTTGGGAGGCAGCTCATCTAATTAATAGGTAGGGTGTTACATTTCTTGCATCTGTGGTGTGGTACTAAATAAAGTTTCTGATGAAATTTCATGCAGCCAAGGAAGCCGCCTCATGGAGTGTCGTCAAATGTAATTGTCGTCAAATGGATCTCTCTGGTCCGGGTATTGACGTTAAATTAAAAGAAAGAAGAAAGAAAGAGTGAAGGGGCCACCCTTTTTTCCTTGTGGGTTGGGGGAGGTTTTTGTTTCAAGTTGTCTTTGGTGTGGACTGTGTGTAGACTGTGTGTGGACTGTTCACTTTTTTCGACTTGGACATTGGACTGTCGACTTTCCATGCAAGCTTCTGTTTTTTTTTTGGCCCTGTTTTTGGCAGGTCAAAGCAAGAGTTCCCAATAGCACATCACTCTTTCCCCGTATGCTTTTGCAAATGTTGACCTCCTTCCACCTGTATAGGTGGGCCAAAGGGGAGGAACTCTGTACCTGAAAATAGAACCTTCCATTTTGGGGAGCCTCCATATTTCATTTTTCTGAGTGATGAGCCAATCAAATTGGCTCATTGCAAAAAAAAAAAAAAAAAAAAAGAAAACTTGGGAAGGCACCTTGTCTAATGAATAGGAGAGGTGAGTAAGAAGGATGAACATACACCCATAGAGTTATTTTATGTGTCATGTGAACTCTGTATGTTCATCCATCTGACTGTTTCAGGTTTATCTAGTGGCCTTATCAATACAACAAGTCGAAAACAATTGTGCCGCTCTTTCACAACAGCCAAACCACAATCTGGCCTTCCTCAGTGGAGATTGGATGCGTGTTTTTTCAATTGTCCCCTTTACTCATCCCCAAAAGAGAATGTTCCAATTGGCCATGTCTTGGGTAGTGTTTCTTCCATCAATGAGGACGCCTGAATTGACTATGTCTTGGGTGTGATTTGGTCCCCAAACAAGGACATAGGAAATGACCATGTTTTGGGTCTCTTTGGTTTGTCAACAAGGATGTATGAATTGGCTTTTTTTGGGGTGTGTTATGGTGTTCTACATAGGAGATTGGAAGGTGAATTAATCTCATTTTCTAATTGCCTTAACACATACTTCCGTGTATCTACTACCTAGCTGAAAGTATTCAGACTTGGATATTTATTCATCTCTTTGCATAACATTCTTTTGTCCATGGTCACTCCATAAAATTAGTGGCTGAAATTCATTAATCAATTTCTTATTTACTGCATTTATGTTAAGTTGGAGGGGGGGGGGAGGGTTGCTGCTGCCGGCCACAGTGAATCAGCACCCACCAGGCACCAGCAAGGATGGATGATATGTGATCTGGAAACAGTTCTCTGTTGGGTTCCAGTTCCCTAGCTAATGGTGGTTAGCTCAGTTGCTTTAAATTTACTACCCACCAACCGGGTAGATAGTAAATAACGGCCCCTACCTACTATGTTTAAACTATCTACTTACCTATTAGTCCCCTATTTTAATTACCTACCTTTCTACATGTTACACCTACTTCTTACAGAATGGGTTACCAGGATGAAACTGGGTGGTAACTCAGTTGAGGATCATCCACAACTGAGTCGTAACAGGCATCATCCAGTGGATGGTGCACTGGTGGGTGCTGGTTCGCTGTGGCCGCTGTTGCCCACTTATGGAGTACTTCAGGTTTCTAGAATGCTTTGTGAAGTAAAAGGGCGAGCTCACGTGGTTTCTTTTCCAGCATTTTAGCATGCAAGAGGTAAAGTAATCGATGATGGAGGGATTCTTTCTAGAAGAAGAGTGGCAGGTTGCTGGCTGGTTTCCAAGGTCTCCTTTTCTTTTGGGGGAAATAAAGTGGACCAACTCCATTGCTGATAGGCTAGTTTCCACCTTTGGACTCTTGTAACGGGTGCGAAACATCGTGAAGCGTCTTTGGATCCAAGTTTGTGGGGGACAAGTGGAGTATCCTGGCGAACCCACTGTCATCCAATTATAATACTCCTAGTGCCACCATGATGAACCACCGCCAAGTTCCATCATACGTTCTAGAATCTGAAGGGAAACAACCCAGTAGGAGCCCACGCGCCCTTCGTTGGTAGGAGGCATTGCATAGGATTGGCAACTTCCACAAACAGTGATGCAACCGCTTGGGGTGAACCATTGTCCACACACAAGAATGAACTGCCATGAGGGAAACTTGTCACCAGATCCACTGGATTTAGGGTATGCTTCCATGTCCTCAGCTAACCCATTATTCAACCTCTATTAATTTTGGTAAAGTAGGGATTTATATGTTCACCTCACTACTTCTCAACCCACTTTGAAAGAACCTACACCTGCTTGTATCATGAGTTTTGAGGTAAGGTGACTGACATTTGTTGGTCTGGTGGGTATCTCCCCATCTTGGGGTTAGATACTTGGGGGGTGGGGGAAGGCACCAACCACAATAGTGAAATATCCACTAGAATAGTGAGCCAGTGTTTCAACATTTTATGGAAGAACCAAAAACCCCAACTAAACTATTCGAGTCTGAGGTGGATAATGGATAAGTGGGAGATCATGGAAACACAACCTTACTATATTCTGAAAGGAAATAAGCCACTAGTGACCAGAGGGCCCTTTCTTGGTGGTAGGAGCCATAACATACAATTGCCAACTTGCACACATAGTGATCCACTTGGCTAGGGTGCAGCATTGTCCATGCCAAAGGATGAAAACGAATAAGTAACAGTTGTCACCAAATCCACTGGAATTCAATACTCTTGGTTTACAGTAACACCCAGGGGGTTTTTATTTTAAATACGAATTTTCACCACTTGACCACAAAAAGAATTGGAAAAAAATGGAAATTTTCGTTTTCTTGTGTAAATTTGACTGTATTCCTTTTTTAAAATGAAAAGAATTGCAAAACTTTTAGAAACCACAAAATTGAAAAAACAGATATTAATTTACTTTTATAAAAAAACCTAACATACATCTATCATTAGTTAGTCACCATGTTGATGGATTGGACTCATCTCCAAAGAAGTCACCTCCATGATGTGGATATGGTGAGGAGTGAATAGAGGCATCTTAGGTGCCTTGGGGTGGCAGAGAAGAAAGAGGTAGCTAACAGAGTGGCCATGCTAGAAGAGCAATCTCAACCTACAATTGAAACTACAATCTCAAACTTGCTTTCATTGTCATCAAAAAAGAAAAGGAAAAAGAATTTGATTTTCTCAATCATCTATCCTCTAATAGATCTCAAAAACATCAATCATGCCTAAACACATGACGAATCTACTTTAAAAAAACACATCCATCACAACATTTTGCATCAACTTTACTACCTCAGAGAAGTCCTACACATAATCACATACTAAAATCTACATGCAATTAATGGATTGGATCAGTCCAGAATTATTCTCATGAGCTTTTTGGTCTTCTTCATGGCATTATTGAGTCATAAAACCCAACACTCTCAATTTCCATTGACACAATCCTTTTCAACAACAGACATGATATCAATTCCCAAATCTCACAATTGATCCTCCTTCAAATACCTACAATCCCATATCAAATCCCAAATCTCACAACAAATCCTCCCTTAGATTCCTACAATCCCATAAGTTTTGACAAGTGAAAAATGTAATCTCAAAAGTTGTTAGTTGAATGTATCCCTCAAAGCTCTTATTGCAATTGTCCCAATAGCCCACTTTGAATTTCCATGAAATAAACAAAAACCCCACTCTAAATGCCCATTTGTACAAGCATTCACTTCCCATATTCACAATCCCATTACTATTTGAAATACCAAAATCCATTTTAAAACCTCAAGTTTATTGAACCTAAAATGATAATGTTATCACCAAAAGAGAAGGCAATGCCAAATCAACAACCATTGACATACAACAATCAACTTCTATGAAATTTTAAATAAGAATGTAACACTAGTCCTATATTGAATTAAATAGTAGCTATGTCACATAAACTATGGACCATGAAGAATCAGCCCACTCTAGCTTCTTTCTCTTCAGCTCACTCCAATTGCTTTCTCTTCAACTCATTCCAACTTCTTTTTCTTCAGCTCACTAGTTGGATTATGGCATTTTATGACTTTCAACTCATAACCTTGAAACATAAATCCCTTCCATTCCCCCACTAGGTCTCAAGAAGTTTTACAAAGAGATAACAATAACCCTAATCACCCTTTGCAAGTATGTCCCAATAATCTAGGAAGGTTTAGGTCACAAAATATTTCCCTTCAGAGCTCCCACATGAATGGGTATTCCTTCTCACACGCACCTCAACACTTTGTCCCAATAATGCAGCATGTTTCCTTCCAAACACAAATGTTATGATACAACCACTCTTGAAACCCTTTGTCTATTCATCATCTTCTTCAATTGGTCCCTATTCGATGTAACATTTTCTATCCACACAAAAGAGAGGGCAATGACACAACAAAAATATAGTACCTTTTATTCTAAGAACTTCATGGAATATAGGGCATTTTCCCCTCGCAAACCTCCATTCTATAACTTAATTGTGCAATCAACACCACAACAAAACCATCAATCAACTCGGAAAATCATAAAAGAAAAACCATCTAGAAAAAACACCATGCTCTAACTCAAATCCATGAACTTAGCTTCTCACAAATCGAAAACTTGTTCATATACTACAATGTTCGCACTCCCTCCATCACAAGCTCCAAATAGTGCAAGATTTTTGTCTAATCAACATTGACCGTCATCATAACCATGAAGAAAGAAAAATAAACCTCATCACATACAAGCAACAAAACATCACAAGAACAAAAAAACACAACAAATGAATAGCAACGACACCTTTCATGCCTCATAATGATCAATTATCTCTTGTTTTGGCACTTTTCGTCAATCCAAAACCTTACAACTTTTCATCCACTTAGGTCACTCCTGCATCCAAACTTCAACTTAAACCTTGTTCACACCAAAAAACACTAGACACATCTTCAAGTCACAATGCCATCACAAACCAATTCCAAAATCCTTCATGGATCCTCTTTATTTCCACAACGTGCCTTTAACCTAATCATTCTACTAAATGTTTCTACCTTTCTATCCTAAAGCTTTCCAATGCATCAAAAATCTTGGAAATTTGATGACTAAAGTGACAAAAAAAACTTGTGTTGTGAGCATTTTTCCCCATGGCAATCACACTTTTAACTAATAAACACAATGCAAAAACTCATGGACACTTAGCTTTTCCCAATGTCGTGTTTTACCAATTTTCCATTTCCATTTTTTTCAACATATCACCAAGTGCAACACCTTCATAAATAACAAAAGATAAGTGACAACCCAACAACAAACCATTGCCAAACATCCTAAAGAATTTCATATCAAAACCAACAAACCATTCATTGTTGAAAAATAATGCATACCCGCCTTCATGAATAAAAGATTGAAAACATTTGAAAAACAACAACACATTAACACCACACATTCTTTTACAATCAAACAACATATAAAAGTGTAATTTGGAGAAAAAAAAAATGCACATTTTTTTGCAATTTCCATGGATCCTTCCCTAATCCTTTCCACACACTTTGATCATTTCAACCACTAAAAACATTCTTATTTTCCTCTTATTGACATCTCCTTTTTCTTTTAAGTGAGTCAAATAATTTTCAAACCATGTTCTCATTTGCCAAAAATTATTTAGTTATCCTTCCACATCACATGTGCCACCACTCCATCCTTAAAAAAAGTCTATATCCTCATAGATTCTGCCTCAAGCTACAAAATGGTAAATCTATAAGTCCTCAACTTTTTCCCAATGCTTCTCATTCAAATTCTTGATCACACAAATCCTACAACCTTCACCATGTTCCTTAAATCCTCTTCCATCCTTGTACCCCCCAAAAAATAAGGTCATTCCCAACTTCTAAGATTAATGATCTTTTCCTACCAAGTTTGTGCATTTTCATTTTAACGTTATTCTCATAAAACCCAACAAACATTTGAAGTCCCTTGTGAGCTACATAGATTTTTCATTGTTTTGTGAAGTCTTTACATTTTCAAGTATGGACTTGTGAATATTTACAATAAGCTATATATTACACACCACATGTTCCGCCATGAATTCAAGTTCAATTTATTCATCAATAACATCACACCACCCACTCAAGTTGTGGTTAACACTAACATGTGGGGTACGCCTGGTGAACACCATACATGAAGAATATTTTTTGTTTTCTTGGATGCCACAACAATATCCAAAAAAATCCTTGGTAATTACATATGCCATCCCTATGTGTTGGAAGCTAACAAAATCATTAGTCCATGTTTGATTGTCAAGATCAAACATTTCATCATCCCATTGCATTGAAACCAAATAGGAATAATAAAATGTTGAGCAATGCCATAATCTTAAAACATTACATCAAATTCCTTCATCCATTCACTCCCATTATAAGTTAAGGTGAACTTAGCAATGCCAAATTTGCAAATGATTCGTTCTTTCAAAATTTTGGCAATAATAAATGCATTGTACCCCTTCATTGAACAAGCTTTGCACCATTTAAAATAATGGTCAATTGTGATCATTACATATTTGTTGCCTTTCACAAGTTTTTGGCAATTGGCTTGTCATATCAAGATTAATGTGATGCAGTAAATTGCATATATGTACATTTTTCATCTCCTCAACACCAAAGCACAAATCACTAGATTATCTAATCATTTTACATTTATCATAAGCTTTGACCAATTATTTGATAGACTCAATTCTATCGTGCCAAAAAATCTCCTTTTTTTTAATCAAAATCCAAAATGCCCCATCTCATTATGCATGTTTTCATTGACCTCCTTTTTCCCTCATGTTATGGAACAACGAATTCAAGAAATACAATGTGTCTTTTAGCCAATGTCATTTCATCACATTTTTTTTGCCCTTTCAATCTCAAAAGAAGCATGTAAATTTGTGTTTAACATAATTTCAATAAGCAAAGTCATAGACAATTCATCTTTCCAATTGTCAATGTTTAACATCTATTCATCTTCAAACAAATCCAACATTGTAGCTAGACTTTTTATTGTCAAATTCCTTTGGCCTTATCAACCATGTGATCTATGCATCATAGGTTGATTATTAACAATCTTCCTAAATCATCCTTCCACATTCATGTTTGATAGTTTTCACTTCATCTTGATATTCAAAGTTGTTAACATTACTTCTTCAAAATAAATAGGTTAGTGATGAGTTCAAATGCCACATACCTATCTGTCCTTCATATTGTTCTATCCATACTAGTGGGTGCCCGTGACCAAAAGCCACTGTGAAGTCCCCCGTGGGTGCCCGCGACCTTTGGCCAGTCTAGCCACCCCGAACGCTTAGTGCTTTCATGTTTGGATTTGTAGCCAGGTTTGGCTAAATCTTCCTTTAGAGAATTGCCCACTTTTTCCACATCTTCCTACAGATGATGGCCATTTTGGCTACAAACAAAAACAGGT
>Ga0209208_10004575_pt1 | contig 19560 bp, 14 predicted proteins | sample S1TSphfallax_3_FD_187694 | JGI IMG/M metagenome (GOLD analysis project Ga0209208, IMG submission 187694) | Host-associated microbial communities from peat moss isolated from Minnesota, USA - S1T2_Fd - Sphagnum fallax MG (SPAdes) (version 2) | ecosystem: Host-associated > Plants > Peat moss >... | reverse complement strand
GGGGAGGGTTTTCTGTTCTCTGTAGATCTGTGTGCTTGCTAGTCTCTGCAACAGGATCATTTCATTTTCTTTTTTCTTTTTTACATTTTTGTCCGAGAATTTTTTGACAGATTTTGGGTTGAAGGTCTGGCGGATTTTGGGTTTTAGGGTTTGATGTGTAAGCCACGCGTGTACGAGAATTGATTCTCGATTTCTATTTTGCTTCGGTTTTATACGAGATTCTTGTTATGACTTGTTTCAAATCCCTTGTTAGACTTGGTTGAAGATCATTGTCAGATTTTTTAATCCAGTTTAGGATTTTTTATTTTTTTTGCTGCTGATGGATTTTTAGGGTTTGGGGCCAGGGCTCAATGGATCTCACTCCTTCGCCACTTCCAGACTCCCCTGACCAGGTACTCGAATCTCCTCTTTGCCCTCCCTCTATCTACCAGAGGGTTTTTTCTTTCATTTTCAGCATTCCTGTTCTGCAAACTGAAAATAAGAATAATAGTAAATAATATCAGATCTGGTGTATGGAGAAGCTAGTTGAGAACATGTTGAGTGCAGCTTCGGCCTGAGATTATGCATACTGCTATTGGAATTGGGAGAACTCTTTTCAGAAACTGTTGAGATGTTCAGCTTTGTTTTTTTCCTTCCCTGCTGTGGCACCCGTGGGCAAGAACATAAATAAGAATGTTTTTCAAGCTATTGGGTTGAAAGGATTTTTTAGAAAATGCAAAGAAATGCAAGAAATTGATCAGTGAGAAATCTTTAGCTCTCACAAGTAACAATTGTTAAATTCTGCAGGTATGACAATGACTAGTATTTGGCTGTGCAGCAGGAAATACTCTTTGAGTTTCGTGCTGGCAAAATGACAAAAACTGGGACACGGGTCACACCTGATCCAAGAAAAGGGTTAGTTAGGCTCTTGAAGGTGGGACCATCTCCTCAGCATGTGTAGAATTTTTTCCAACATGGATTGGTTATTTGGGTAAATGATAAAGAACAGTCTGAGATGCAAAGTGCTCAGTGGACTCAAAAACTCTGTTCAACTTGTAAAAGAAGTCAAGAGAAGTAGTAGACATGGAATCTGCAAGTGCATTATTGGCTTTGCAATGAGCTGCTCTTGGTTGGTTGAATCTGGGGTACAGGGCGAGGACACTCTTACACATTTTCAATGGTGGGATCGAGGATTGAATTCAATGGAGGATGTATCCAGGCTTCTGTATTACAGTGTGTTTTTCAATAGTATTGGTTGCAGGCTGTTTCACATCTTCTGTGTGTGGACTTTGTTCCTGTCTCAAATCATCCTGCGTGGAATAGTTATTGCAATGCAGCAACAACTTTGCATGTTCTTTAGCTCAGTGATCTCCAGTTTCATGGAGAAATGAGTGGCCAAAAAATCATGCCTGTACATTAGGTTTCTTCTTGATCAATTTTTATGACAGGATCAGATCATTTTTCCACAGGAGGCCACCTTCAAAAAGGTAATTTCCTCTCCAGCCCCCTTTTTTTAATCTCTCCATTATTAGTTTTGATTTTTGTGGAACTGGCAGAATGGTTACATTCTTAACTTTTGTGCTGTGGAGTTTCCCTGATTTCATAGATATGATAACGCTTGAAGTCAGATTTTGATGGTTTCAAAATGAAACAGGTGGAACAATCATCAGGCCGAGTGTATCTGCTGAGTTTCAAACATGATGACCGCAAGTTCTTCTTCTGGATGCAGGTGTGGGTCTTTCACTGGTGGCAAGTAGAATCCTCTTAATCTTTTCCAATTTCATCTCCTGAAAATGTGCCCTAATCTGATTCGGGAGAGAAGGTTAAATGACTGAACCTTTAGTTCTTCACATTTAATGAGGGTCATGATGCATCTGTGAGTGCTCAAGCAGTCTGCATTTGTCTCACTGGTGACAATGTCTCAATGTCAGGAAACCAGAGAGGAGAATGATGCTGATATCTGCAACATTGTTATGCACCACCTCAATCGTCCCCTGGGTATGTTCTTGATAGAATGCAGTTTCTGTTACACAGTGAGAAACACAAAAAGGAGCTGTGATGATTCTTCACTGGAAATATTCAAAGCTGTTGATGATTCTTTTGCTGAGTACTCTACATTCTCTTTGTGGCCTGAGTTGACCAATCTGATATCTTGGTTTTTCAAGGGCTAGAGATCCTAGCTTTGATAATATAATACCAGAATTGGGTGCTCTCTGTTTTTGTTGCAGAGGATGAAGAAGATGAGCCTGAAGATTCTTCCCAGGCTATTTCAGAGACTTCGGAGGGTGCTGTTCCTGACAAGCTTGAGGCTCCGTCGTATGTTAATAACACATATATAGGCCTTTCTCTTGCTCCATCTTTCTTTTGACTTCTTTGCAGAGAAGAGTAATCTTGTTATCAGTAGTCTCAAATTTGGATGTGGCCACTATTGTAATGGGTGCAATGAAACTCTCTTTTGATAACTTTTTCTACCCAATTCTTAGAACTCTTTTCCAGGCTGATATTCAGAAGAACTCTGTTGCTGGCTCAGAGACTTGAATGAAGGAGCTACAGCTTCATCAGATGATATTCCACATGGTAGCAGTTCAGGTGTTGTTCAATTGGCAGACCTCCAGCGCATACTAACTGGGCTTGGGCAGACTCCTGGTATTGTTCCCCTCATCACTGAGATCTTTCTTTGTCACTCCATGTTGCTTGAAGAATATCAGACCAAAGTTGTAGTTACACTATGCAGCATGAATTCTTTTTAGCAGCTCTATTCACTTTTTTTGGCTGTTCAAATAGAGACTGTTCTTCTGCATTCCTTCTAGTTTTTTTTATCATACTTCTTTGAAAGGCACAAGACCTTCCTGCTTTACAGGTCTGCAAAACTTGCAGGATCAGTAAAAGCAATTGAATAATTTATCTTTTGCCTTGATGCAGAAAGCTGATTTAGGGTTTAGGGCTCAGGGTTCGCATGAAATACCTGTGGCTATAAGTTCCAGTGCCACAATCCACTTCTGTCAAAAGTTGCAGAGAAAAGTTGGTTGATTTGTGTGTGTTTGTTTTGAGGTATTTACATATTGTTGTGGTGTTGTTGCAGGAGATATAGGCATGGCAAGAGACAGAGGTATGTTCCAGGGAACTGTTGAAAGACATTTCAACAAAACATGCTTGTTTTTGGCTTTTGCAGCAATAGGCAGCATGGAAGAGTGCTCATACCATATTTGCTTACATTATTTCCTATCTGCTCTACAGCAAGATGGGAATTTGCATATCTAACTGATACCATTGAATGCTCTACCAGAGATAGATTGGCTTTGAACTTTGTACATTTCAGCATTGTGTGTGAAACTGCGCATTGGTGATTCTGAGTAAGGTTCAAGGCATAAAGATCAGAAATGTACTCTTTGCAGGTCCTGGCTTTTCAGAGCTTTTGAAACCGGACATTGTTGTGCCACTACTTGAAAACCTTCAGCTCGAAGAACGTCTTGCTCCTTACTTGCCAGAGGTATTTGTTACTCTTTTTTGCATTTCCTCTTTTTTCACCTTGTCTCCTGAATTACTTTCAGGGTATAGAAGTTCCCAACTGTAGACCTTCTAAACATGCACAATGTAGGATCAGAGCCCTGCTGTCATTGGATCCATTAGCCTCTTCTTAGCTGTTTTGGAATTTACGGTTGTGAGTACCTACTTCAAATCCATGGCAAGTTTAGTTAAATGGGTTGTTATAAGTTTGTGATCTTAAATGTGGATGCAGGGAGTTCAATCAAAACAAGCCATTGCTGAATTGATGCAAAGTCCACAGTTTCATCAACAGCTTGATTCCTTCACTCAGGTTTTGCTGCAAAGCTCTTTTTGTGATATATTGTCATTGGCAGTCACCACTTTTTCTGTCTTCTGGGGTGCATGTAACTCTATATTTTCCTACCTGCTCAAAATGGGCTGCTGATATCAAGGGCAGTTAAGACATTGGCTGGTTGTCATTGTGCTGATTACAGGTGCTTCGGAGTGGTCAGATGGACCTTTCACAATTTGGCATTGATCCCAGTAAATGTGAGGCTTTGTATGATTTGTGCCATCAGGGGGAATAAAATCATGTTGCAGGAGCTAGTACAAGCAACTAGAAGCTGTTTAGGGTTTAGGGTTTAGTAGTTTAGGGATGCAGCTCAAGACAAACAAAATGCACCTAAATAGCTCTGGAGATCCATTAGGCAATTAGGATATCAGCATCAAGCTCCTGTATGGGTTGGGGCATATCTTGAGTTTTTTTGCCATTGCAGCGTGTGATCATCCACTGATTTTCTAATTTGTGCTGCAGACAATTTCACTGTTGCCTCTTTCTTGGAGGCAATTGAAGAGCAAGCGGATGCAGATGGATCAGAAAATGAGAAAGAACAAAGGCCAAATCAGGATGTCATGAAGGAGGGCCGATAGCACTCAGGCTCATACATGGGAGTTTTGAACACTCAATTCACAAATCCATAGAGCATTTTGAAAGGAAATGGATGCAAATCTTCACATACATGTTGTGAGCAGATCAGATCATACTGCACTGGAGAAAGTACCACAGTCAATGTCTCAAGATATTGACTGAGAGAGTACCAGGCTAGATTCTTGCTATTCAATTAGTGAAGCATGACTATTTATGGGTCAGCTCTGCCTAGTACAGACTCTTAGAAAATCATGTCATTTGTTGCAATAACCTGCCTGTGGTTTGCACACTCGTTGTTGGAATGTAGCTGTGCACAAAGAGTTTATAACACTTTGGAAAGTGTTATCTGGTTTTCTGGTATTCACCGGGTGGACTTGCTACTCTGATTCCAAAAGTCTGAAGATTTGCATACTGTATTTACTGGTTTGCCTTGTGCAGATAAAATTGGCACAAACCCTAAACCCTGAACCAGCAGGGTTGCAGTATGGAGACAAATTTGGTAGAAGAGAAATGTAGACTGCAAATACACTTCATAAACCAGGTTGAGTTGTACAGATTCAGTTGGTGATGTCAAACATGCCTAATAATCTTGGTTGCAGTGTGCAGGTCAATTTGGTAGCCAACAAGTTTGTCTTCATACTTCTGCGAGATGAAGATTATGTAGATGCTAGTTTGGTCCTGTTGATGACCCAAAAAAGGTCAAGAGGATTATGCAATCCAGGTCACTATCTTGACAAGGTTAGTGAATTCTATTGTTTTCTATTACAGCCTGTCTCTAAATTTATGGTGCAAATTGCTATAGTGAATCCTAACTCTAGGGCTTGTCAAGATACTTTGGCATCACTCACTGCTGGCTGGACAGCTAGTCTGCTGCACCTGGATTGACATTGCTTGTGCTTGAGAAGATCTGTTTGTTAAGGACTGCAACGTTTGTGAAACAATGACTGTGATGTCAGTGGTTTGAGCTTGTCATATGGGGCGTGCAGCAGCACAATTATGCTATGCATTACTTGTGTTTTATGTTCTCATCAAGTTCCCCAATAATGGAACTCACAGTAACCAATGCACCATGCAGGATAGATGGTATGTGGAGTGGAAACACTTTTTTCATTGTATGCTGTACCATAGCTAGCTAACCATGGTAGTTAGCTATGTATTAACCATCCACATGTATCTACCTACCTAGTAGCCCAAGGTCAATCCTTGAGCTTGCTTGATTTTGTGTTTTTTGGAGAGAGAGAGAGAGAGAGAGAGAGTCCTGAAAATGAATGACACTGAATGATAAATACCCAACATGAATTGTTTTGGCAGAATGGAAGATGAGAGTTTGCATTCAAGCATAGCACTGAAGACACAATTGCTGACAGAGGACTCATGGCATGCATATGCCCAACAAGCATTGTTTTGGTAGAATGATGAAAGAGAGAGAGAGCGAGAGAGAGGAGCTCACTTTAAATACTTGAACTGAACAGATGATTGCTGACAGAACCATTGAGGTATACCCAACAAGTATTGTTTTTTCAGAACGGAAAAAGAGAGCTTAAATTCAAGGGTATCACTTTAGGGATGCATGGTAACAGCATCATTGACATACACCCAACAAGTATTGTTTGGCAGAATGAAAGAAGAGAGAGCACACATTCAACACTAACAGCCAAGAGAAGCAACAATTACATTCACCAACTGCAAGTATGGGTTTGGCAGAATGGGAAGAAGAAGGAAGAGAATGCTTACAAGATAGAAGAACCAAGGTTCTCTATAGATTCTTCGGGATTCTCCAGTGTCCCAGAGATTCTGGTTGATTCTGTGGCATGCTGGAGATTCTCTCAGGATTCTCTGATGCAGTTTTATGTGGTGCCTGTGATTGCACAAAAAAAAATTCCTTTCTTTCTTTCTTTTTCCCTTTTTCTTTGGGGGATGGTCCATTTTGTGTGGAGGTTATAATAATAATAATAACAAACGATCTTATTTCTGCAAACAATTGAAAGAGCTACTTCCATCTATTAGTCAAGGATAACAAAGAAATCATCAATAAAGATTCATTCTTGCAATTAAAATTTACAATTCAATTCCTCTACTTTTTGTTGATTGCAAATTATATATCAAAAAAAAATTCTGTTTGATTCATAGTAAGAAACTTCCCAAAGGATTCCTCCTTTGCAACTATAATACTTACTTCTGCTAATGTGTACATGTGGTGGATTTATACCCATTTACTGATTGATTGGGTTACGTTAATCTAAGAGTCCATTTAGTTTAGTTGTAGTTAAGAAAAATAATCCATCATGAGGATTCTTTCTTGCAATTACCACTTTTACATCTATTACAGTCTGTAGATAGCTTGATATATCAAGCCCAATTCACTTAATTGTCACAAGAGAGTAATACCACAAGGATTACCACGATGACAATTTTACATCTGCTGCAATTTGTAAAAGATTGATATAGCACACCAACCATTTCAATTGCAATAAGGAATGGATGAAATGGTATCGTTGCATTTTAAGTAACGCTGCAAAACAATCTAGTAATGCAATCAACTCACTCTCAACTCACTCTCAAGCAGCTGAATCACATTTGTTCATTACAAACAGGATCCAAATTTGAATCACATTGGGTCAGTACTTTTTTATGCTTGTATGTGATTCCAGCATCAGAGTCATGTGAAGCTTCAGTTCTTGAAAGACTTGGTTGAGGGTTGAGAGAACAAGGAGAAAACCCCTAAAAGTCACAAGAACCCACATACACCTAAACCCGTGTGACCTAGCACCAACTGGTGCTGCATCATCCGTTGGAAAACCATTCCAAATCGTGCTCAGATCAAATGGGAATCCATGACATCAAAATCTGGAAAGCAGTGAGATCAGTCAATACATTAGAATCATGAGGTTTTGGGACCACTTTCCTCCTCTTGGACATGCATCAGGTATTACACATCCTGAAAAAGGAGTCTGTTGTTTTTACCTCTGTTGCTGCTCGAAACAACCGTGAAAACAAACACCCCTTCATTCTTCAAACAACCATGAAAACACCCAATTGGACCCATATATGTACAAATGTGCTTTCTTCTATCCTTATAGCAACAGGCACAAACGTGCTGCAGAAGAAAAAGTCATGACACCCAATTCAATCTGCATAAAGACTTGTGACCTTCCAGATGTGTTTTTATCTGCAGTCTAAATGTTTGGTTGACAACAGCGCCCCCCCCCCCCAAGTATCATCTTTCTCAACAACTTCTGCACTTTCAAAGTCAAAGGGTGCAACACTGTAGTCTAGCTTTAAAACTGCTACAAATGCAGCCAAAGGATTGCCCGAATAAATGGTGTATGACAATGAGGCAAGGAAAAAACCATGTCTTGGGAAACATGGACGAACTTGGACGTCTCCGATGATGCCATTTGTTGGGAAAGTCCCCTCACCCCAAATCCTTCATTGTTACGGATCAATGACCAGGAATGTGACAAGATTCTGAGCATCCAAAGAGTTTAAGAGATTATGTGTTATAATATCAAGAGTTCAATGAAAGCCATGATGCACAACTTCAAGCCACATTCATGGCATAGTCCAAATCAATTTGTGGTAAAATAGAGACTAAGACATTCACTGCCGAAAAAATGGTACCACAGATCAGCTCTTGTACTCTTGCACTTTTTCTACTGTGTTAGTGTAGTCTGCTGGCGCCTTGTTAAGTGGGCATACTCTCCATCTTTTCTGAGCAATTCCTCATGACTCCCCATCTGCAAGAAAAAAAACCCAATTTTCAAAATCATTCAGACAGTAACCATGTAGAATTTCTGGCATGACAAACCGACTGCTGCTACCAATGGTTTGAAGTGAGCTATGGACCAGTCCTGAACCACCACCTCTAGACAGACCCACATTATAGATCCTCAACCACCACCATCAATTGAGACCCACATAGCAGATCCTGAACCACCACCATCACTAGATCCACATTAAAAGGATCAAAAGAAATCACAAAAGTTGAAGTGTGAATCCCTCATGTGTGTTTTTCAGGTGAACTGACCTCAGCAATCTGGCCATTTTTCATGACCACAATCCGATTGGCAGCACGTACAGTTGATAATCTGACACATCCACACCGCCCATTTTGTGTCTGAGAGATCAAGGAAAGCAATTCTTTTTTGCCACCAAAATGAAGAAACCCAAGAACAAGAGTGAAACAATCAGACATCACACAACTTTTATCTTATTTTTTTTGTGGCTCCAATGATGCTTGGCTCATATGCCAGGGAAAAAGAAAATCAAGTAGTTTGACACTGTGAGTCTTGCGTCTTCTTACCTATGAGCAATAACTATAACCGTGCGCTTCCGTTTTCCGTCCCCTCTCATAGCATGGTCTAACGCTTTCTGAGTACCAATGTACCAACACCCAAAACACCACACAAAGATGAGGCAAATTCTGAATAAATATAACAGTAGTAGATCTGGAAGGTGTGACAAGAAGAGATGAAGAAAGCTCATGTTGCTTTGTGAGAGATGTCAGATACAAGCAGAAAAACTGGGCTGACAGGCAGCAAGAAGCCTTGTTCTAGATTTGCACAAAAGCTCATGTGTTGGCAGCCTAGTTTTTCTAGCCTGCATACCTACCTGCACATAGTGTTCACTTTCAGCATCAAGAGCACTGGTGGCCTCATCCAAGATCAAAATGGATGGATCCCTCAGCAGAGCTCTTGCAATTGCGATTCGTTGTTTTTGGCCCCCGCTTAAGCGTGCGTTGTCAACCAGAGTTTTGTAGCCCTCAGGAAGCGACATAATGAAGTCATGGGCATTTGCTTGTATTGCAGCCCGTTCAATGTCCACATGGCTCACTTTTCTTCCACACCCATAAGCTATATTTGAGGCTACATCCATGCTGAAGAGTCGAGGTTCCTGGTTTTTATTGAGAACCCAATAATGCCACCCAAAAAAGTGAAGGTACATGAGCAAATTGTGAGTCATACATACCAATTGCAATACACAATCCATTCTCTTTGGAGGATATGATTTAGTATCTGGATATGGAGGTCTGCCTAGTGATATGCACCCACACAATCACCCCATCTAATAATCGTCCATCCGAGAAAAACAGATACCTGGTTCACAACACCAAGTTGCTGCCGAAACCATTTTATATCAAGACTTGTGAGAGGAACCCCATCAATCAATATCTGCAAAATTACCCATCAGCTCCCATATGACATCCAATTTGGGGGTCAAAAAAAAAACTCCAGTGCAAAAACAAAGCTAGTAGGGTTTAGGGTTTAGGTTATAGTGAGAAAGCAAGTAGCAGAAGAGACTTTGGAGTGTTTTTTGTGAGAGGGGGTAGAAAAGTGCACCTGACCACCAAGAGGTTCATAGTGACGGAGGAGCAAACCAACAAGTGTGCTCTTTCCACTGCCACTGAGACCCACCTAAATCAAAGCACAACACCCCAGATCTAAAGACTTGGGTTCAAATCTTGAAAGAGATATTTCACAGACAAAACTCAAGATGGAATAAAAGAATTTCAGCAATAAAATTACAAATTGCCTCATGGGGGGATTTGGAAACAAGAGAGGTGATGCATGAAAACAAAAAGCTTTGGGAAGTGGCAGACATACCACAGCAACAAGCTCACCAGGATACAGGGACAAGTTCACATTGCGCAATACGTAAGCCTGCATAACCACCAAATGAGAGACTATGGACTGCAACACAGGACAGGTTCTTTGCTAGTTCTGTCATGACAATGGCCAGTTCTTTAGAGTTTTTGAAACAACTGGACCTAGAGGTTCTTTAATTTTGGATTTTTTTCCAAAGAACCAGAACTGGTGGTTCTTTAAAAATTCAAAGAACCACCCAACACTGGTTTTGTCTCCTGCCAAAAATCAAACCACCCATCTTCAGCAATTCCCTGCAACTAGTAGCAGACTGATGGACAGGTTCTGCACCCTCAACATCAGTGGATGTTTGTTTCTTACCTGGGGTCGAGTAGGGTACTGAAAAGTGATGTCGGCAAATTGAATGTGTCCTTGCACTTCCGGCAGCTTGATGCCTGCGTCCACAGAGCAAAAGCTTCAGAACCCACCATATACTTGATGCATCAGATTTGTGAGTAAAATCCATTGGATCAGGTTTAAACAGTTTTGACACTAGTTCTCATTTGTGTCAAGCACAAAGTCCATATCTTTTGCATGAGATCAGAGAGATGATTATCCTTCACAGCTTCCATTTTTGTTAGTTCGAAGTACCCATGTTCAAAGTACCATGCAAAGAGAGTTGCTTGCTGGGTGGTAGGTCAAGCAGCTGGAAGACTTTCTCACTGGCACCAATCGCCTGCATCAAAGAGGACCAATGGTCACCAACCCACCATGTAGAGTGTACAACCCACTCAGAGTAGAGAATGAACTTGGTAAGCTGTTCAGCAGTGATTTTCCCTGACATGACAAAGCCACCTCCCATCATCAACGCCACCACCTACACAGCCAGCACCCCCACTCAACATAATAAGAAACAGTCATCTCACAGCTAGTTGAAAAAAACATGATGGAAAGCTACTGTGATCACAGCAGCCTAATGGAAGATGTCCTTACTGCTGATGTTCCTTCCTTGTTAGAAACTTCTTCAAAGAAAAGAGAAATCTCAATCTTTCGATGAAAAAATGGGACAACTTGGGTGTCAAACACACCTGTGTAGCATTGTAAAGGGTGTTGGAGCTCCAGTTCCAAAAACCATATGCTACACTTTGCCGGAAGTTGATGTCCTCCAGCCTATTCAACCACTTCCTATATCTGCTCCACACCCCCCAACACATTTTCCCAACAGTTTTATTTTTTATTTCTGTTTATGAGCATTGACTCATTATGTATGTATGTACCTGCCATGGAAGTTGGTGCATTTTGGTAGAGCAATAACAGATTCCTGCCTCGAATCTTCCAGAAAATCATGAATTCATTACTATGATTCCTTTGCTTAACTGAGTGTGGAAGAGGGAATAATACAGAGTTGTGTCGGAAACAAACAGGAAGGGGATAGAAAAAAGGACCTGGCCACTTCTTCTTTTTCTGTTCCAAATGTGCGCACCACCCTTGCCAATGACAAGGTCTCCTCTGCTACCTCATTGGCTGATGCCACTGAATCTTGTGCTGCCTTGGCAGTCTTCTTCTGATACCTGTTGCATTAACCAAGTAGCAATCTGTCATAAGTGATGATGAAGACAACAAGTCGATCTTGAGGTAAAAGGTCATCTCTTTTTTGCCTCAAAAAACGTATGATCAATAATATTATACAGGAGTTGTTGAGTTAGGGAATGCTAAGAGTTGAGGGACAGAGGGGTAAATGAGCAAGAGAAACATTGACCTGCCGTAAACACGCATGAAATACCACATCATGTTGCAGATGAGGAATGTGGACAAGGCCAACTGCCATGAGAGTGTCATCAAATACACAAAAGCTCCAATTCCCTGGATTCAATTGGAAACACTACTTCAAAACTTTTTTCACAAAGTATGATTTTATATTTTGGAATATTTGGGTTTCATGTTCTGGAAATATATTTTTTATATATTGTGGAATAGGCAAAAAGCAGTCTGTTAAACATCGTCTTGACCCATGTTCAAAGAAAGGACATGATGCAAAACCTGAAGTGCATTTCGGAACATAATGTTGAGGTCATTGCCAATGATCCGTGACACTTGCTGACAATCAGATCCTAGTCTACTTGTAAGCGCACCCACTGCCTCTACATCAAAGAAGGCAATATCCTGCAACCCATCACAACAGTTTCAGCTGAAGAAGTTGGGTTTCAAATGAATGCAGGAAAATGAATTCTCCAACCAACCCAGAAAAAGTTTGCTAAACCATTTTGTGACAGAGCTGGCTGTAGCATTTACAGTCAGTCTGTGGGTCAAATTTCCTAATGTACCTGATTCAGGAGTGTAGAAAACAGCTTCTCTCGCATCCGGCGCACCTGACACAAAATCAAAATTCCTCAGCCAATTTCACAAATACAAGTCTCTTACACCAACTGAATGAAGGACCATCCACAAATGGGTTGTTGATACTCCCACTACTGCAAGCAGCCAGTTTTTTCCAAATGCACAAAAACTCACATTTTCTGTTCATCCAGAAACAGGTTGCTTGGAGAAAATTTACTTACCAGAATTTGATTGGCGACTCCAAAGCATGCACCTCTTATACCACTGGACCCACAACCCACCAAGAAGAAAAGACAGGATCTGTTAAAATCCACATGAATAATCCTATACTGTCTTTGCACAGACAGAGAGAAGCGCCACAAGTTCAAACCTAAATCACAACATGCATAAACCCAATCATATGACAACATGCATCCCTATGCAATTCAAAAGTCCAAGAGCATATTTATTTATTCATACTCGAAATGGATCATCCTTGTTCCCATACAATCATGTATATTCTCATATATGAATAAAAAACCAGAGCAAGGGCTATATTATGACCTGAAGAGGCCATATGTGCAGCTCATGACCGCAAGCAGTTTTGCATTTCTATGGAAATCATCTCGCAGACCACTCTGTGCTGCAAATATTGTGGCTGCCACATAGTGTGGGATTGTGATTTCCGATAACTGTCACAAAAGTGGGACACAAACAAAGTCAGCCGCCTAAGTTTCCAAAACACTGTCTATTGGCAAAGTGCTAGAGTAATCACAAATAAAAGAGTTCATCACAACAGGGTGGGTATGCAGAGATTCTGTTTGGAAAAAATGCACAAGAAAAACATTGAGCACCACCAGTGTCACTTGCTATTATATAAAAGAGCAATTTAGCAAAGCAAGCAACAGACAACACATTTTCAGAGGATTTTTGTCAGTTTTGCATGTTTGAAGACCTCCTAATATCTTCCTAACGAAAAAAGTGGGGATACATCAATCCATCTCCAACAGTTATGCAAAAAGCTTCAATCCTTGCAAAAAAACAGGGGGAAAAAAAAGCCAAATTTGATACCTGCCTCTGGGGTGAAGAGTGTCATGCATTGTGATAAGTAAACCCAAGAAGATAACAACAAACAACAAAACAACCAGAGAGGATGGAGGAAACTTACAGCTGCTATAATGAGGGCAGTGAAGGCAGCAGCAATGACGAGTCGGTCAGGTGAAATGAGAATCCACAGCCGCTTCATGGCCTCAACAAATGTAATTCCATAGGCTTCTTGTTGGTGTTTTCCCTTGTCCATTACGTCCCACCAACTGCCATATGGCAGCAACGATTTGATAGCATCCCATACTTGCACTACTTGTTCTACAAATGTCAGATTCTCTGTCTGTGTTGCAGCTCCATTACCCGCATCCTTCGCTGCACATGACACACTTGTGCAGTGAGTGTGGCAATTTTGCACAACAAACCAACTGAGGCAATGGATCCATCAACATATGATTGTTTTTGCAAGAATATCCTATTCTTCTTCCTTGGAAGAAGTCCATGGGAAAATCTATAATTCCAGAAGCTATAAGTGCACTTGAATCTGAGAACAAAGATTGAGATTCTGCAAAGAATCCACATGTGGGTTTTAGATAATACTACTGCACAGACTTGAATCCAACAACAATAACAATCCATTCTGCAAAACAATCCATTTGGTGGTTTTGATAATGTGCAAAACTTGCCTCGGGATTCATAAGCACCGCCATTGGTGGTGGTGCTCAAATCCGAAGAGAAAATTGCTCCATCACCTGCAGTGTCAGTGCCCAAATCTGAAGAGAAAAGTGCTCCATCCCCACCTGCAGCAGCAGCAGCAGCACTGCAAATCACCGCCGGATGTCTGTGCAATTTCCTGTGTAGCACCAGATGTGGCAATGCATTTCCGTTCCAATTTGTGGAGGGATTTGGGAAGGGATTCGATTGCAAGGACTGAAGCTGTCTGCATTCATAAGTGCCAACTACTTCCTCAGTTCTGTCACTGCTGCTCCTTTTGTGCTGGCTATGATGATGGCGGATATGGTTGTTTAACCCATTCAATTTGCACACACTTGGCCTCTGCACAACTGTCAATCCTGCGCCATCCATCCTCAGCTGTCTTGCATTAGGGTTTCTTTTGGCAGAAGCTCTGGACAGAGATTTCTCCAAGCCAGCGCTCAAGGGAGATATTTTTTCGGAGCAAGCTCTGGTGGGGGATTCTTCGGAGCTACGAGACAGAGGAGGAGGAGTCAGACTACAAGGTTGCCATGATAGCAACCCCGGAGGTGGTGTGCCCATCAAACACACACACTTACTCCAAATGGGGTTCCTCCTCCTCTTCCAACAACAAATACAAAACCCACCACTCTTATCCCATCATCAGAGTGTTTGTTTGTTTCTTCCCGGATTGATGTGACAACAAACAAACTGCACAAACTGACATTGTCAGTGTGACAAAACCTTGGAGGAATTCTTCATGATGAAATGAACTTTTCTAGGAATTTTTTTCCCCCTTGTAACTGAAGATAGACTATCCTCCTCCTCCTCCCCAACTTCTTCTCCCCAGACCAAGATCGCCACTTCCTCCTGAAACAAATCTCTCAAACCCTAAAGAGGATTCTAGAAATCTCTTGAACCCAAAAGAGGATTTGACTTCTTGCTCAGCTCTTGACCAATTTTGTTTTCTGCAAGAAAAACAAAAACACCTCTATCAGACGACATTCTCCCACGACCCACTAAAGATTTTTGCTCATTCTTCCACAACCCACAACAGATTTTTGCACATTCTTCCACATCACACAACAGATTTTTGCGCTTCCTTCACGTTCTTCCACAACCCACAACAGACTTTTGTACTTTCTTCACATTCTTCCACAACCCACAAAGTTTTTTGCACTTTCTTCTACACCCACAACAGATTTTGGCACTTTCTTCACATTCTTCCACAACTCACAAAGATTTTTGTACTTCCACAACCCACAACAGATTTTTGCAAATTCTTCCTCAAAACACAAAAGACTTTTGTTGCCTTCTGCGTCTACTACTCCACCACACAAATTCCATTCAATTCCATTCAAACAAAAACAACAAAACTTCGAATCGGGTTACCAAATCTGCGTGCAATCTCGAACAAAACTTCGAATTGGGTCGCCAAATCTGTGCACAATCTCGAACAAAACTTTGAATTAGGTTGCCAAATCTGTGGGCAACCTTCAAGCAAAACTTCGAATTGGATTGCCAAATCTGTGTGCAATCTTCAAACAAAACTTCGAATTCGGTTGCCAAATATAAGTGCAATCAGTCTCAAACAAAACTTCGAATTGGGTTTCCAAATCTATGTCCAAAATCTCAAATCGGGGTTACCAAATCTGAGCTAAGCAAACCAACCCAAGAATTAAAATGAAAAGAAAAAAAAACCAAAACCCTAATTCAGGCACTCAACTTCCAAAATCACAAACATCAAAATCATCAACCCAAAAGCAGAATTTCTCTTTGGAATCTTTTTACCCAAATTTCAAAATGCAAACAAAGAAACTCAAAAAAATTGGGTACCAAATTTGCTCAAGCAAAGACAACAACACCTCCTTCCCCAACCCACCAAAAGAAATAAAATTCAAAGAGAATAAAAATGAAAATTCAATCCCCACTCTTCTACAACACTTCACTTCAAACCCAAGCAAGATTCTCTACCCAAAAAAAAAAAAAAAACCTAAAGAAAATTTCCACCAAATTCCAATGCAAGCAAAACAAAATCCAAAACATAGGGTACAAATGCTATCTAGGTAACCATTGATGGATCCCCAACAAAAAAGAACAAAACAAAACAAACAAATCCCAAACCCTAATTTAGTGGACCCTGGAGATCTGAAAAAAGATAGCTCTTACCTCCATGTTATTAGTCTTCTTCTCTTTTGTTAAAAAAGAAAGAGAAAGAGGGAGAAGGACCCAAAACCATAAAAGCAACAAGAAAGAGTTTAGGTACTTTTATAGGATTATGTTCCTCTTGAGTACAATAACAACAATTGCAATTAAAATAGTGAGTGAAGTAGGATCTTACACTATGTAAAATCTTAGAAATTATATTTATATATATATATAATCTCAATTCCATATTTTCAATAAGTGTTATGTCCAAAATGTTTAATGTGCAATTTTTCCAAGGCAAGGGAATGACAACAATTCATCATAGAGATGCAAAATAACTAGACACATGTATTTTATCATCTCTAGAAATTAATATGGCACAACTAATTGGACATTTATAACATTCTCTACAAATATAAAGATTGACCTTAACAAAAAAAGAAAGCCAATTAATTACTTATTATTATTAAAGTATGCCTTTTGAGAACATAGAATAAACTATTTAGTTAGTTATTAAACTACTTTGTTTTTGTATTAGAGGTTCAATAGGGTTTTAAGGTTTAATGTTTTGCAAAGTTTTAAAATTTTCCAATTTGAAAGAATGCCGAAAGAAAGGTTTATTATTGACTTGGAATGAATGAAGGTTGGTCAAAGGAAGAGGTGGGTAATTGGACTCCATAGTTTCCAAGCTAATTTAGTCTGCAAATAAAGAGATGGATGTATATTTCATGCATTTGCAAGGTGGTGGAGGAGATGGAAACATGAAACCTTTGTTGAGTAATAAACAAGTGTGTGAGGAAGCCTTGTCTTCCTAAAAGCAAAGTATATAAAGGAATAATACAAATATATGTTTCTTTTTATTTTAAAAATAGAATTGTTGGCTTCGCCCATAAGGAAGAGATTACACATTAGTCGATCCGTGTAAAATTTGGACATAAATTTTTTGGATTGGACATTAACTCAATGTATTAATAACAACTGAAATATTATGTGTGGATATGATGAATGGTCATGTTCCATAGAGTGCATGCATTTAGATGAGAAGTTTTGGATTTAGTAAAGGAATTTTATTTTTTAGGTTGAACTTGTCATTAAAAGCAAAGTTGTTACACAATGAGTCGCTTGTTTTCCTTTTGAAATGTGGCCATTGGTTCATCAATCTCGGTGCTTTGGAACCACCAAGTTACCTCAACCTTAAACTTTAAGCAAATTTTGTTTAGCCAACAAAAAAACAACCCCAACAAATATATATATTCTCACACAAAATTTAGGTCATACCATGTTTATTCCACACCCATTTTGTATCATCATAATTCCCAAAATAGGGATAACTAATTCATACTTGAACATATTTCATCAATAATCAGCCATCCTTGAATGTATGATTTCCAAAAGGATGTAAAGGTTTTTATTATTGAAGACAACTAAAATCCTAATAAGGAATGTATATTAAAAATAGAATGGGCACTAAGAATCATTTAAATTTTGTGATATTTGAATAGAATGCTACTCAATCAACTTATGATAATTGAGATCGTGATAACTTTCTCCCAAGCACCTCATCAATATTGAAACTAGCCTCATGAAACATAACCATGTACATTATGTAAAAATATTCATACTAGATTTTTTTAGGAAACAAAAATATATGCAATAAATTATTTGAATTCAAAAAGTTGAAACTATTGTGTTTAATACTTTTTCACCTTTTAGACAAAAGGTGAAGATTGGTGGATACTTAATGTCATAAAGTGTGGCGATAATTGTTGAGTAAAATGTCAAGACCACAAGGAACTCGTGCAAACACCAAACTGAAAATTCACACGCATGAGGTTGAGTATGGAGTCCGTGTGAAAAGTTGAAATTTATATCTTTTATAATAATAAAGTTTCAAAGAAACATAAAGCCATGTCAACCTTTGTCTTTTTTCTTCAAGATTTTGTTTTCGTTATTATGATCTCCCAAAGTAGAATATTGCTAAAGAAATAGGAACACCAACTATGAAAAAATAACCAAATACTAACATTTAAAGTTGTATGGATTCTTTGCAAGACAACCATCAATTTATACATTCACTTATATTATTTCAAAACTTTAGGCATCAATCTTCATTTGCAACCTAGTGAGTATTACTTTTCTTTGTCTTTTTATCCATGGTTGTCTTTTGTTTAAAATATGGTTTGATGTGGTGTCGACTATGTTCAATGAGGTCATTAATTCTTGTTTTTCCCCTCTTATTGAACATTGGTTTACGTTTGAAGAAACAATGGATTTAACACAATGGATGTTTCATAGGTTATGTAAAATTGTAATTGACCTAAAATTGAAAGAGATTAAGACACAAGAGATTTAGAAGATGTAATAAAGTGAACATTAAGGTGTCATTGATTCATGACACAACTTGCAAATATGTTTTGAGAACTATTATTCAAGCCTTTCTATTCATCTAGTTATCCATATTAAGTAATTGAAGTACAAATCAATGATATTTGGCAACAAAAAAATTGAAATAGAATTATGATAAAAAAAAAAAGTTTATTGACTATTGTACTTCAATTGTCCAAATATGTGTGTAGTGAACATACATGTGTATGAACCTAACTACATTAAATGAAAGTGTATCGGACTAAAATTCAACAACTTAGAATATATGAATCTTGGTGGGTGACAATATTAACACCATTTTTTTACTCATTGTAATCTCTTTCTTCACACAAGTTATAACCAACTTAAACGTATGTAAGTTGGATGTTATATGAAAGGCCATGTATTTAAATAATATCACATTGATTCATTATGACATAGTGTCAAAAGATGTCACAATTATAATTACTAAAAAAAACCATAGTTGTTGAACATAGACATATAAAGTTCATGGTTCTAAGAAAATGGGAATTGGTTTGTAAAGGTTTTCTTTATAATACATTATATGTTTAATGCAAATTTCATGTGAAACCTTTTTGAAGTTCTAAGATTATGAGCTTGCAATATGAAGTACTTTAATTTAGGCTTAAAATTAAGAGTTGAAATACATTGAGTTTATAAATAAGTATTGAAAACTTAATTTAAAACAAACAAGAAATAGGTTGGAATAAGCCACACACACACACACACACACATTACAAAGGAAAGGGAGGTTGGAAGTGAATTTTCTTTTTATAATGTTTATCTTTTCAAAAAGAAATAAAAGGTTGGAAGAAATGAAAAATTATAGCCACCCATTCCAACAAAAAAAGAAGTTGGAAAAATAGAAAAAATTTGTTTTTAAGCATTAGAAAGTACAAAAACATTGGAGGAAAAAAAATAAATTGAATTTTTAATGAATTTCTACTAAATGTTTGTCAATTGATGTTTAATCTTGTTGGGGATGATTGCCAACATGTT
>Ga0209208_10004574_pt1 | contig 19561 bp, 18 predicted proteins | sample S1TSphfallax_3_FD_187694 | JGI IMG/M metagenome (GOLD analysis project Ga0209208, IMG submission 187694) | Host-associated microbial communities from peat moss isolated from Minnesota, USA - S1T2_Fd - Sphagnum fallax MG (SPAdes) (version 2) | ecosystem: Host-associated > Plants > Peat moss >... | reverse complement strand
AAATGAGCCAAACAAGTTCCAATTTGAAACTATCGAAGGCATTGAAAATGGGCTAAACAAATTCCAATTTGAAACTATCAAAGGCATTGAAAATGGGCTAAACAAATTCCAATTTGAAACTATCAAAGGCATTGAAAATGGGCTAAACAAATTCCAATTTGAAACTATCAAAAGGCATTGAAAATGGGCTAAACAAATTCCAATTTGAAACTATCAAAGGCATTGAAAATGGGCTAAACAAATTCCAATTTGAAACTATCCAAGGCATTGAAAATGGGCTAAACAAATTTCAAGTTCAAAATCTGGAAGAAGATTTCGTTGTAGTTGCTGGTCTGGAGAATGTGAAGGAGTTTGAAGGCAGATTGAAGAGGAGTTGGGCCATGGCGACGTTGTGAAAGAACAGGAATGGAAGCTAAGGGATGAAGCGGAGGAAGAGGAGGAGAACGAGAAGAGAATCCTTAGTACGAGTTTGTTGCACAGACTTGAAAGGGAACGAAGAAGTCTCCAGGCAAGAAAAGATAGAGATAGAGACAGAGACAGAGACAGAGAGTCTTATGTTGATCTCTTAGTTATCCGGGATGAGGATGGCTCGGCAGCAGACATTCTCCTTGAGGTTCTTCATAGTGATGCTGGCTCTTGGAGGATTGTCACTCTACGTGCTGGCTCCTGTTTTCTGGCGCTTCATCTCTGCTGGAGCAGTAGGATCAGCTGGAGGATACTCTCATCAGAATCCCTGTCCTCCTTGCCATTGTGACTGCACTTCTGACCTAGCTGTTCTGTCCACCTCCATCTCAGGTCAGACCCTAAAACCCTAAACCCTATTATACTGTTCTGCAATGTGAATTTCTAACACTCTTTTTTTCTTTAGGGTTCATATCATTCGAGGCTACAATGTATGTGAAATCTGATTTGTTCACAAGCAATGTGCTATGGAAGATCTGCTGGTGTGCATGAACAGAGCAGAACCTCTGTTCAAATGCCATTGGATTTCTGCTCTGTACAATGCAATTTCTGAGGTTCTTGCCATGTTATTTTTGGTTTTGTTGGAACTGGGCACAAAGGTCAACTTCAAAGTGCTGTTTGTGGAGATCCCTCAGCAATCTCATACATGTGTTTCTGACATGATTAAGTTGTTTGAAAGCTCCATTGTGTTGCAGGTCTGTCCATATGACCTTTTTGTCTGTTAAGCCTACCTGTGGTCATCATAAAATGCCCGCCCTGCAGAATTATCAAACAAGAGAGTCATGTGGGTCTCTGGGTTTTCTGAAGGAAACATGTTTTAGGTCAAGAGTGCTCCTTCATAAACAGTCTTTCTATTCCTTTGATGATGTCATTAAGGTTACTCTGCTTTACCTGTTTGAAGGTCAAAACTGTTCTTGCCACTTACTCTCCTCGAATCTGCCATTTAAGACCCAGCTTCCAGTAGTGTCAGTTCATGTCTAGGTCCAAATTATGCTCCTATAATCTGCTTGATGGTAGTGTTGATCATCCATGGTTTGGCTTGCCCTAAGCAGGATTGTCTCATTAAAACCATGCTTGCCTCTAATCCTCTTTGAATATTTTATTGCAAATGCCTTATGCTCAGCACATCGTATTTTAGGTTAAAGCTGGACTCCTCCCTCCATTCTATTCAGAATACTCACACTTGTGATAAGGGTAATAAATACAGTCCCCGAGTTGCTTTGAGATCAGTCAATGATTCCCTCTTTTGTTCAGAAATGTGCTTTGATCAGGTAGCCCAAATCCTTGACAGAGCAACTTGTGTTTGAATATATGTAAACCTCAATTTAGGTCACAGAAAACTGCTAATTTGGATCATGGAAGAAGGCTTCATTTTAAATGGAAACAATCTCACTTGTTGCACATTGTAAAACAAAATAGTCCATCAAATGTTTTCTCATGTTACAGATCCTGCACATATAGTACTGTGTTCTGAATCACATGACCTCATGAATTTGATCAGGGACTTCCCAATGACACCCATCTTTGCGTCTTGCAAATCATCTTTTTTTCTTAAGGTCTGGATACTGCTGTCTGGTTAGAAACTAAACTCTGTTCTGACAAAATCAATCTCCACTGACTACCCAATGTGTACAACAATTCTGTTCAATTGAATGTCTTGTTGTACTCATGTGATGAAGATACACTAAAATTTAGTTGTGTTCAAGTTTCAAGAGATAGGTGTGCTGCTCTCTTATCTATAATTGTGAGACACTAGACTTGGACATGTCTGATAAAGGATAATAAGGGTGGTTCTCTGTGGTGATTGAAAGCTCCATCATAGTTTTTGGTTCTTTGTTTGCATTCTGTAGTTACTGCCCTGTTACTGACACAGGTGGATAGCAGTATCTGAATTGTTCTGCTAACGTTTTTCCTTCTGTGTCATGGGTGGACTTTATGGGGATTGAAGATTTGGGTAATATCTCAGTTGCAGGTCCGTCACATTCAATCCCTATGTTCTCTTTTCCTCTCATCTATATGCAAGTGCCATTTGCCCAAAACACTTCAATATTCTAGTAAGTTGGTATGCACTTGTGCAGAGCATAGATGAACATGTATACACTGAAAGTAATGTTCACATGTGGATACTTAGTCTGTTATATTGGATTCCACTGCACTATCCTTAGAAGCAGTCCAGGTGTTTTACATGATCCACTTATCATAAGTACATCAGAACTACAAGTGAGATGAGGTGAATTTGCAAACTTGTGGTGGCACAGATTGTTTGAATGATGAACCGGACAAGCAGGAGGAAGTGGACAAGGAGATGTTACATCTGTTAAGTGAAGAACTGAAATTGCAGCAAACTGTGAGCAGTGAAAAACAGCAACATGCAGAGCTTGCATTTCTGGATGCTAGACGAATTGCTTCTTTGTACCAGAAAGAGGCAGAAAAGTGCAACATGGCAAGTCTCTACTCTTAATTCTCTCTCATGGAGAATCCCACTGCCTTCTCTTCTTACTTTTTTAACCACTGTGATGGAGACTTTAAGAGAGACTAGAGATGCATGACCCTAAACATGATGTTTGTATTGGGACAAGGGCCAACCTCTTGAAAAATGCTTTGCAGCATGCCAAATTTTCAGCCTAGGAGTCCCGTTTTGCAGTCTGTTCTGGCTACTGAAAATGCACTATTTCCTTCTCCACATCACACCAGTATCCGAGTGTTTTGTTTTTCTGTTTGTTGAAAATTTTCATGTTCAGGGCATGGAGACAAGTGAGGAGGCACGTGAAAAAGCAGAAGCTGAACTGCTTGGGGCACAAAAACAAACAGCATTGTGGGAACGAAGAGCGCTTTCAATGGGATGGAAAGATGGCAGTGGTTCTGGAAAATCAAGCCAACACCCACTTGAATGAAACAACTAATACTGTGACTTTTGACAAACGTAACAACATTGCAAGGTTTGTAGACACCTCTCTAGCAGTTGTGGTGAGAATTCTTATTGCATTGTGTTCTTATCTGTATCAGTAGCCCTGCGGTCTTCACATAATTATCTTCTGCAGTAGTGTCTGAAGTGTTGTTTCCAATTCCAGCTGAATTTGTGGACATTCATTAGAATGTTCCAAGTTTTCCAATAGAGGATTTACATTTCTATCTGACAGAAAGAAGAATTTCATGTCAGGAATCTAAATGGCAATTGTAGTTTTTAAGCTTTCATATGAAGTCTGCGAAACTCTCCAACTTCTTCTGCAATTCCTGAGAGATGCTGAAACTAACAGGTGACAAAGTTTCACATTTTTGACAACATTGTGAGTTGTAAAAACTCGGTGCTTGATTTACTAGAAGAGTCTGCAACAGACACATAAACCCTTTCCTCCAAAGTTCCATTCTCCCAAGTGTTTACTGAACCCAAAAAAACATGAAATTCACTGATACATATTGCAAGGTCTTCATTTGCTTTTTCTGCTGCAATCTGATATCAGATAATTGTACATTCAGGTAGGGAACCTGGAGGAGGCCAATTGGGTTTCACATCTTATGTGAGGTTGCATATGTGTGCATGTCATGTGTCAGTCCTCTCTGCACATGTCTCAATTTTCTCATGTTCATTTGCACACGTCTCAATTTGCTAATGACCATATTTGCATGTGCTGTTTTATTGAGAGGATTAGTAGCTAATTATGCTCTCACTGTGAAGTTCTTTACAGTAAATAACATACACTGATGCTGCCAAATGTAGGTACTTCAGACACAAGACTTGTGACCTCCCCTGACAAAACTGGCCCTCTCCAATTTGTAGAAGAACCTTCACAACAGCATTCATTGTCAATGTGCAAAATGTGAACACATGATTTGAAGTTTTCAGACATGTTACAATTGGATGCGAAGCTGATAGTAGAAGATTTTGTTTGTACATCTGACACAAAATTCCTGCTTAAGGTTTTTTTTTGTTGAGAAGATCTTGATAGATAGATAAAATCTGCTCAAGAAAAAAAAACAGAGAAAAATGATGTCTGATGCTTCTCAAGATAATGTGATTGCAGCTACATTACCACTTCTGAGTCTTTTTTGAGGAAATATAAATCGTTGTTTCTGCGAGAAGAAAAACACTCCTCCTTTGCCGTTTTGCGGAAAACTGTGTTGTAAGAAATTTTCCCGTTCAGATACGGAAAAAGAAAAGCAAAGCGAAAGTTCTTTGCAAAGAAACACGTAGTGGTGTAAAGTGGCTCTCTCTCTGCCATGACTGTCGAACGGCGATGTGATGGATGGAGGAGGAGTTGGTCTGTAAGAACGCGGAGACGGACGCGGTGAAAGACCGATCGGTTTCGTGGAAGAAGAAGACGGGCGGAGTCAGAGAGAAATCAGACGGAAGAAGCTCTCGCTCTCTCTCTTCTGTTGTGGATGCGGGCGGGGATTTGTGTTTCTTGCGCAAGTCTGATTCCCTGGTGGATTGCTTTCTCCTCGTCCTCTTCAAGTTCTTGTACCGGTGCACACAAGAAACTCAACCCTAGCCATCTTCCTTCCTTCCTTCAACATCCTTTCTACCCCGTTGTTGTTTCTGCTTCTTCTGGTGTTTGTTTGGGAGAGTAATTCTCTTCTTATCTCGCGATTTTGATCCTATTTTCTCGTCGTATTAGCAAAAAGATATTTCTTGTCGTATCTGGTTTTTGTTTGTTTGTCTCTCTCCCGCTGCAACAGAACTGTTAGCAAAAATTGCATTTCTTTTCCGGTGCAACAGATCTGTTGTGATAGTTTCCATTGTATTTGCCATTGACATTAGATTCATAGCATTTTATTTTCTACTCTCTCTCTCTCTCTCTCTCTCTCTCTCTCTCTCTCTCTCTCTCTCTCTCTCTCTCTCTCAGCAGGTTACGAACTTCTTCTTTTTTCTCCCTCTCTCTCTCTCAGCGCAGTTTGCAGTCCCTCGTTAGCACTGAGGCGTCGGCTGTGCATTAGAAGATGAGATTGGACCGCTGGAATCGTACACAGAGTTTTCGATCTTAGAACAAAAAAAGGCAAGTGAGCCGGGAAAAGCAAAAGCTTCAGCGCTACTTTGTAGCGTAGGATTTTGGGCAAAACAAAGCGCTCCTTGGCTCCTCCGATCTCGGACAGAAGGAGCACAAAAGACATGACATCGACAGGCTCTGTTGTCGGTATGTATCATCAAGTCTGGCTTTCGCTGGTAATTGATTCGAAGACTTTGTTGTTGTTGTTTCTGGTTGGGACTTTGAAGTGGAACCAGATCGTCCAAATTCCAGCAGTGCCGTCTGTCCCTCCGGACTATTTTCTGATTTTGGGATTATAAGCTTTTCTTTCCACCTCTTGAAGCTCTTTTTGTTGTTGGCCTCATACAGTTCCAAGAAACTTCAGATTGCTGGAAGAGCTTGAGAGGGGAGAAAAAGGAATTGGAGATGGCACTGTGAGCTATGGAATGGATGATGGTGATGACTTGTTCATGCGGTCTTGGACTGGCACCATCATTGGCCCCAATCATGTAAGTGTTGGATCAACTCCTCCGATTTGCAAAAAACTGACAATTATTCTGCAATGTGCAGTGGTCACAGATGCATGATATTCTTCAATGCTCAGCAGTGGTCACAGATGACAATGATGATGTAGTCGAGGAGGACATGATCAAGTTATGAAACTGCTTGCTTGATTGATACCTAGGTAGCTCAGGTTTTTTCTGATGTTTGATCATTGCTGCTTTTGGAATGTTTTAGTCTGTACACGAAGGCCGCATATACACAGTGAAGCTCTTTTGTGACAAGGATTATCCAGATAGGCCTCCAAGTGTCAAATTTCACTCACGCATCAACATGACATGTGTGAACCAGGAGAATGGAATGGTGAGCATGACACTGCACTAGGGGACTTGTTTGCATTCTTTTGCTGCTGAAAATAGGGTTAGTCGGGAGCATGACAGTGCACTACAGACTGTTGGCCATTGTTTACTGCTGAAGACAGGGTTATTGGTCAGCATGACACTGCACAAAGGCACTGTTTGCATTCTTCACTGCTGAAAACAGGGGTTAGTGGTGTGCATGACTCTGCAGCAGGGGACTGTTTGCATTCTTTGCTGCTGGAAAATTAGGGTGAATGATGAGCATGGCAATGTTAGGGACTACTTGGATTTCTTTGTCACTGGAAAGTAGGGTTAGGATCTCTTTCCAAGCAAACTTGTTGTTTGTTTAGTTGAATATGTGGTCATCCCTCTGTTAGATCCTAGACCCAATATTTTTAGGACAAGGTATCTTTGAGTACAGGTTGCATTCCTTTGTAAGTAAAAGCTGGGTGTATCTGCTGCCCATTAATAGGTGCATGCTACAACAATTTTTTTCCTGTCCACAAAGGTAGACCCCCCTCAGTGTTCAAGCAAACTGATGGGTTCTAGTGACCATTCTGAGATGCTTGAGCTCCTTCTGGGATGGCTGCCTTATATCATGATTTTCAGGTGGATCCAAGGTACTTTTCAATGCTTGCACAGTGGCGTCGTGAATACACAATGGAGAACATTCTGACAGAGCTCAAGAAGGAGATGGCATCCCCTCACAACCGCAAGCTGCACCAGCCTGCTGAGGGCAGCACATTCTAGAACTTTCCAGGTTGGTGCAAACTCACTTGGGGACTTCTATCTCAAGAGATGTTCAGTCTTGTTCTTGCTTGCCTCCATAGAGGGGATGTTATAGAAAGAGATTGGATCATCTGCAGCAGGGAAACTTTTTGATTGGTGAGGATTGTTATACCATCTTAGCATTTATGAGCTTGAGCAGGCATTATGATGAGCAGAAACAGGTGTCTAAAGAGCTGTAACTAGACTGTGATGCCCAAGGTGAGTTGTATTGGAGAAAGCTGTTTGAAACTTTACTCATGTTCAAAATCTTGTGAAGTTTTTTGCACCCAAATGCATGCACTGTCGGTTGGTCTGGACAGCTGTGCCTGGAAGCCCCTGCATCCATCCCTGACTGTGAACCAGGTTGGGTTTTAAGAAATTAGCTCATATCCTACTTCCATCTGTTATTTGGAGCCCAGCCTTCAGCACTTTCAGCGATTTTTGTTGGCTAAAGGTCACATCTTAGAGACTCAGCACAAGTTTAGGAGTTTGTATCTGAATTTGGGAAATCCCCATCACAAACCCAGGACCATGAAGATCTAAGAGAGGATTCTTTTTCTTTCCTTTAGAAGATAATTTACTTATACTGGACCTGTAAGTAGGTTTTGATAGAATGTGTTTCAAGAGAGAATGAACTGACATCAGGAGTGAAAATAATTTCAGTATTACTTTTATCTTTATATCATCTACTAGGTTGTTGATTTCTTCATGCTTTTTGCAATTCAGCAAAAATGAGGCTAGCATCTGTTTTCTCGCAGTTAGTCATGTTCACCAAATTCTTTTTGGACAGCATTTTGTTTGAATAAGTGTGGGGTTTATGTTCATGGATACAAAACAAACGATTAATGCACCTATAGTTTTTGTCTACAAGAAATCAAAACATTCAATTGCTGTAGAATGTGGTTTGTCCTGGAGAGGGTATTTGTATCTAATAGGTGGTCATCTACTAAACTAGCAATAGCAGAAGTAGATTGATGCATTGCTAGCCCCAGGCAAGTAGTTGAGTTGTATTTAGTATGTACTTTGATTGATCTTCATGGTGGCCTCTAAAATCATCTATGATGGAGACCATGAAAATGGGTTTGATGGTGTGACACTAACACTTTTTTCCAGCAGTGAAAGAAGGTAAGCCAGCATTCCTTGCAGGTATGGAGTTCTGGAACCCCACTATGACTATTGACAGAGTTAGGTGATGATGAAAGTTGAACATTCATGGATGTATTTTGTTTGAAAAGTTTAAAATAGGTACGAGATCTATTATGTGATTTGTTTTTTCTTTTTGCACCTCAGATGCTAAATGTTAATATGTATTCTACAATCCAGGTTAGACTTGCTGGATGTTACATAAACAGTTTCTTTTCAGGCCTATATGGAAACGTGTCAAAATGTGAAAAAGGTCGAGATAGTTGTTGAAAGTAGCTAAAGAAAATGCAATAATTAAACCAGGGAGTGAAATACAGGTGTTTTTTATTGGTTTCCTTGTGCATGATGAGTTTCTACTAGAGTTTGTTTCTTGATTATTGTTGTTGCACTCTGGCTGAAATTTGTCACAGTAGGATAATCCAACCACATACTATTTGCCTGCCTTTTCCTTCTTTTTTCACTTTTGTTGGGGGAGCAATATCATCATACAAGTTCTCCTACAAGATGTCCTGTCATGTAAATTTTGCATTTTCGGGTTGCATTCCTGTAACAGTTCATTTTCTAACACCCAGTTTTGACAATCTCTTCAATTCATAGGCCCCTATCTAAACTTCATTTCCGAGGTTCTTAATTTCTGTAAGACACATCCAGTAGTCTGCATCTCAAAACCATTCATTGCACATTCGCAGTTGCAATGGGAGTTGACTCCATTTTCCTAAAAGCTTTTATTTGAAGGCCTGTGTCACAAGCTATCTAAATTTAGCAATCAATGCATTTGGGAAATAATTGCTACTTCTTACCATCATACAGTCTGCAACATGAACTGCAAACAAAATAGGGCATTTGGGTTTTGCTTGATGTGTGCTTTCAGCCCATCCTCCAGATCCTAGAAAGTAAGGTGTGCTGCAGCCATCATCACTGCTGCTGGCAGCACCAATTGACCTGAGGTCTTGTTGAAATTCATCTCCAATGCTCTTTGCATGACCCAATTGCTCAAAGCATCAAAAGACAACACCTCTCATACAGCCATGGCACAACAAATAAACAAGCAAGGCTTTTTTGCTGCTAGCAGAACCCAAAAGCATTCAAGTTCCAGATCCAGAACTGTGTCTATTATAAGCTAGCCAAATTGATCTCAAAACTAGTGCAAAAAAACCACATCAAGCGGGTACTGGGCGGTGGGTGGAATCAGCAATTGCAAGCTGATGACCATCCCATTTACTTCCTATCATGTTTCTTTCATCAAAGACAAGCCCAAACACAACTTGTAAATACATGATGTAAGATGATAAGAGGAAAGTAGAACTCACCAAGGCACACAGCAATTACCATAAAGAAAAGCAAATACCAGTTCTGCAAAGTGTAAACCATCCATCCAATACAAAGACTTTGAACTAGTTGATGAGTGAGGCGACCCAGTCTGGTCTAGTAGCTGCTTCATCCTTGTGAAGACGTTCAGACTGCATGTCAGCCAACTGGTGTGTACCACATACCTACAAGCCCAAAGAACCTGAACTGGGGCTCAGTGCACTTCCAGGTGCTCTTCTGATCTAGAGATATTGAAAGAACTCATACTGCAGCTGAGGGCACATCAGAGATGCTCTTGTGAACTGGAGATATTGAAAGACCACAATCTGGAGCTGAGTGCACTTCATATGCTCTACTGATCTGCATACATTGGAAAAACATGAACTGAGCCAAGTGCAATTGTACCTCTCACAAGCAGTTGGTGAGCAATCCTCTTTTACCTCTGCATCTTCGTGGGAGTAAGGGCCGTGAAAAGCCCCCAATGTTTTCCATGCTCTGGGAAGATTGATTTGAACCCACTGATGCCAGAAGATGATCATGCGATTCTGTGCTGTAAGGTACCAAAGAATTTCGATCAGGTTATACCTGGGTTGACAATCAGCCTGTGTAACACCATATGCAGGGCTACTCTCATGAGTTGGGGGCAGTTGCCTCTAACAATATAGACTTGCTTCTCATTTAGCTTTTCAGCACACCCTTGCAAATGGCACCAATGAATGCCACCCATGGATGGTGCTGTGTGTGCCATCTTTGCTCTGTGTGCTGCAGAGACAGCAAACAAGCTGTAACAATGGGCCTGAAACGTAACTAGAACATTATTATTGGGCAAACTGGGGAAGCAACACACTTTACTTATGGATCTCAAATCAGTTCTGGAAGACTTGAAGAAGCAAAAGAGCAAAGCAAGCTTGTCAGAACAATAACAACAATTGTCCACATTAGATGCATCCTCAGCTCATCCTTGCACTGATTCCAGCAGCCTCTACTACAACAACAAAAACCGCATCAGATCTGGAGACATTTGCAGGTCAAGGCAAGAGAAGAAGAAGAAGAAGAAAACAGCAGTAGCAGTTGGAAAAAATAAAAATTGGAGAAAGAATCATGAGTTTGTTCTGCAATCTTTTGTTTGTCCAGAAAAACTCCTTCAAATGTTAAGGAGATTGCAAAGCTGTTGACCAGCAGAAATGGCTTCAACTAGTATTGTACTCTGGTGAAGAATCAATGCAATGCAATTCTCAACCTCCATGTCACGGAGGTGGACCAAAGACTCCATCCTCTGCAGATGAAGTAGCTCCTCGCAAATTGCTACTAAGAAAATTGCAGTGAAGCAAACAAACAAACAGGGGGGGAGGGGTATTACATCCAATGTTGGTGTTTCCTGGCAAATGGAAACTGCCTCCTCTCGCATGCAGAGCGACAACCTCAGAAAAAACCCACCGAAAAAAAAAGGAGCTATCAATTTGGTCAGAAGACTTGTCCACAAGTCGTGGTGCAGATAGGCAACTGACGGACTAACAAACTGGGGATCTCTGCGGAATCCCCTTTCTTCGCTTCGTGGATACTGGTAGAAGCAAGGATTTGGGAGAAGCTGAAAGCCCTGGAAGGCGACCGGTGCGGATCTTCTTGGGCATCAGGAGAGTGGAGGTGGAAGTGGAGGAGGTGACGGTGGCGCATGCAGCAGCACCGGCGGTGGGTGCTGTGGTGGTGGCGGCGATCTCGTTTGAGGAAGTGGGGGCCAAGGGAAGGAGAGTATCGTCGAACGGAGAGTCTGTCAAGAGCTCTTCTTCTTCTTCTTCTTCCTCGGAGTCAAGCTTCTCTCCTGCAGAACGACGAGCTGCCGATGCTTCTTCTTTCAGACATGGAAAGAAGGAGTAAGGGAGAGTGTTGTTGTGATTTGCACCTGGTAGTAAGCTAGAGAGATCTCTTCCTTGACGCATCACAGCATCTACCTTGCAACCCACGGAGCAATAGTGGTAAGAGTCCTGTAAGCTTCGGTCGCAAAACCCGCAGGCGTTTCCGAGGCCCTTAGACGGACGTGGTTGCGGTCTCTGGTTCAGAAACACCACTCTCGCGCTGTTGATGATGTAGGTCTGCACTTCCGAGCAGTCCAGCAATCTCTGAATGTCCTGCAGACGGATTACATCGTGGTACACGTAGCGTCGGATCTGCAGCAAACAGTGACTGCGATGGCCCGACACACAATGCTGACATACTCCCCCACTACAGTCCACGCAAAACACGTTCTTCTCGTTCTTCTTCAACGCGGCATGCGTTGTGCATGCAACGAAAAACTTCTCACTCAACAACGCCTCCAACCATGCCGGCTTCTGCTGCGGCACTGACTGCAAGTCGTACCCCACCATGTCTGCAAAACACAACACACACAGACAAACACACAGGGCGGCTGCTGCTGCTGCTGCCGGACTGCTGCTACTAAATTCCTTCTCCTCTCCTAAAGTTCTCCACTTCCCCGGGCGCTGTGCAAATTCCACCTCTCCGCGACAAAGGCATTGGTTTTTTTTTTCCTCACAGACTCCGGCAACAACACTCCCCCATCGTCAAAACTGGCATATCTATCTATCTATCAAGCGCTGCTACTTCTTCAAAGATGGACTTAAACTAGTACAAAATTGTTCCCTCCGAGATAGACAAAACAGAACCTCAAGTTACCTCCGCTGCCAAATGCAAGACCGGCGGAAAACTAGCTAGCTAGCTAGCTAGCTAACGAAAGTAGCTGTTCTGGAAGCTGAAGAAGACGGGTTTCAAAAGAAACAAAAAATTGAAAAGCTAAGAAGGAGCAGACATGTAGAAGAGGAAAGTCTGCAGCAATAAACAAAAACCTCAAGTACCACCTCTACTGCAAAATGCCAGAGCGGCGGAAAACTAGCTAGCTAGCAAAGGCTTCTGCGGCGGCGGAAACTGAAGAAGAAGAAGTCGTGTCAAAACGATAATTGAAAAGCTAAGAAGAAGAAGCAGACATGTAGAGGACTGCAGCAACAAGAGATCGGAATTGGATGCAGCAGAAGAAGAAGCTCCTCATGGCTGAGAGAGGAAGAGAAGAAGACGAAGGAGTGAGAGAGCGAGCGAAGAGAGAGAGCTCTGAGATGCATGCGCGCGCGGGAGGAGAGAGTGAGAGGAGAGAGCCGGGCGGGGGGCCAGAGGAGCGGCGCAGTAGCAGGCAGGCAGGCAGGCACGAGACAGGAATGTGTACAGTAATGGCAGGCAGGCAGGCAGGCGGTCGATCGACGACTTGCGCCGAAGGCTCGGCTGGCAGCGCCACATGCCCTAAATTCTCGTGCGCACCGGAGACCGGCTGTATCCGGTCATGGGTAGTCATGAGTAGTCTGTACTCTCTTGGACTGGATACCAAATCCCATTCACATTGCTCTCTTGGACCAATCCCAGTCACATTGCTCTCTTGGACTGATCCCATTCACATTGCTCTCTTGGACCGATCCCATTCATATGGCTCTCTTGCACCCATCCCATTCACATTGCTCTCTTGGACCAATCCCATTCATATGGCTCTCTTGGACCAATCCCATTCACATTGCTCTCTTGGACCGATCCCATTCACATTGCTCTCTTGGACCAATCCCATTCACATGGCTCTCTCGGACCAATTCCATTCACATGGCTCTCTTGGACTGATCCCATTCACATGGCTTTCTTGGACCGATCTCTCTTGGAAACCAGACCACGTAAGCAACCCATGTTGGGTGGGTACCAACTTTTGAACATACCAGCTGGTAGGTAGGTAGGTAGGTAGGTAAGTAGGTAATTAGGTAGGTACAAGGTATTTATTTTTAATTTTTAATTTTTTTCAATTCATACCAGCCTGGTACCTACCTACTGATATTGATTTTTTTTTTTGAAAACTTTCATATCAGCCATGGCCCCAAAATACATATGCACTTTACCTATTTACACAGAAATTTTTGAAAATTTGGGTGTCGCAATCGGCTTCTTAGCTCCTCACCTCAAGTAGTACTTAATGGTTTTATTAACTTCAATAATACCATGTAGAGTGCTCCCACATTGGGGCCTTACCTTACACAAATTTATTGACAATACCACCACCCAAGTTGTATTATAAGCAATGTTTTTGTTTTTTCTTTTTCTTTTTTCTTTTTTCTTTTTGGGTGGAGAATTTTCTTTTTTTTGTGATATGAAAAAGGATTTCAAGGTCCTTGGTTAAATCTAGGCTGTAAATATTCCTTAATCATCCAAGTTATATCTCAATTTATTCTATATAGTTCAAAATAATTGATTAGGATTTATAGCAAGTGCATTGGCACCACACTTGGCAACCTAGCTAGTGTCACAAGTTGGGATGTGATATTCAATTAACTATCACAATGATAGCAAAGAGTTTCACCAAAGAACATCACTTTTTTGTGAGTCGGTGTAACAATCAATTTGCGATCCACTCCCAAAAACAATTTCCCTACCTTGTGTCGCCCTTTGTGAGTTGATACTTGCCATCTAGTCTCAAGATACTTACTTTACATATGGGTCTCTTCATCAATGCCTTGACATGCTAATAGTTGTAAAGAGTACATATCAAAGTGTCTAGCAAATGTATACAAGACTTCAATACGTGGAATTCATATTTTCAATTTTAGCAATGGTGAAGAATAATTAAGACATTGTTGAGCATGTCACATGGCATTTGCTAGCCCTTGAGTTCCAGAAGTTGATTATCAATCTTAAGGTCATCAACATGGTGTAGACTCCATGGAGATAGGACTTTAGAAGTTCAATGGCACATGCATCATGCGTATCGTAACATGTAATTGATTATGGTCTTTATGTGTAATCAAATTTGTGAATTTGGAACTTGGAATAGTGTGGTTTGAGTTTTTGACATTTGTAACTCACTTATTGGTTTATTGTTTAGTTATTTGTGAATATTCAATAGATCAACTTCCTCAAATGTCAAACTTCGTTTCAAAATTTAAAACCTATATTAATTTTCTTTTGGGTTGAACAATAAAGAGTCATTAGGTTTAAAGGTTGTGTGCATCGTGTAGGTGTTTTTAAAGGACCAAGATTTATCATCAAGTTCATGTTATGTTTGTGTTTGAACTTTGCAACTCATAGTGTTCATTGGTTAGGGTTTTGTTGAATCTTCATAGTCAATCAAGATTGTGATATTGCACTATGACTATGTTTTGGGCTTTGGAGTACTAAGTTTAAAAGTTGATCTAACAAAATTTAGTCTTTAAATTTATAGAGTTATTGAATGTTCACAATTGATCAACATTGTGATATTGCATGGTGCATGTGTTTTGGCCCTTGGACTAGTAAGTTTCAAGGTTGATCAAACAAAACTTTAATGTGGTCACTAGGTAATTATTCAATTAATAATTTGAATTGTGTGATTTACACGATATTCAAATTAATCTTTTTTTATGCAATTGTTATGGCCACTACCAATAATGTTTTGCATGTAGCCTGTTGACAACTAGGTTCAATTTTCAATTTCAAAATTCATTTGAACTATCCAAATTGCTTTGAGTTATTTTGTTCTAAAGTTCAAAATTAATTAAATGCATCATTTTAGGCTTTGAGTCTCTAGAATTATTGTCCATGTCCATGGTTTTCATGGTTTTATTTGCTTGAATGTTGGTGTTGGCAACATTTGAATGTTGTGTTTGTAACGTTTTAAATTTGAGGTTAAATTACTACAAATAAACATCAGTGCCTCATGATGTTCAAATTTTTACAAATTTTGGTGCCCACAATGTTCAATCTTCAAGTTGTTGCATGCAAGCATTAATGTCTCTAGTGTTGAAGTTGTTGTGACTATTGGCATATGTGGTGTTTGAACTACTTGTAATAATTTTTTACACCTAACACCTACATTTTCAAGGTCATAACCCAATGAAACTAGTCCTTTTGTTACAAGTATTTTTTTATTGCCAAGTTTTCACATTCAAAGGTTAAATTTGTGGTTCAACAAATAAACTCATACATTGCTAGCTCTAACATTTAGCACCTTCAAGTTGTGGTGTTCCAAGCTCTAATTATTGTAGTATTACAATTGCTACAAATGTAAAGAACAAAAAGTTAAATTAAACAAAATATAATGATCATCACAAGTTCCAAGACAATTGGATTGCAAAATATACTTGGGATAAAAGCGTTGGGTTAAAAGTGTTGTGGGTAAGGTTGGGCTCATTTATTTAGTAGATAGCAAAGTGTAAACACTAATATAACACAAGGAAAAGCTTATAATATTAAGCATGAACTCCCTATCGAAAGATTTAATCAAATGGAAGGCAAAGGTTGTTGGTTATGATGTGGTTCTTAGAAAATAATAAAATTTTGCAAATGATTCACAACTTGTTAAAAATGAAGCACAATATGTAATCTTAGCTTGAGATTATGTTTGCATTCAACTAGGAACTCAATGAAGGCATGATTAATAGCTATTATAAGATGTTGTAAATTATTTGCAATTTTCACATTCTAAGTATAGATTATCTTATGATTAATTACAAAAGCTTGATACTTTTGTTCAAACACTTGTGGAATAAGCATTGGAATGATAATTTGGCATGGATTATCATTGATGAGTTGTGGTAGAGGTTAATTCCTTGTGATGAATTCATAAGCATTGACAATTAAACATGGAGTCCCAAAACAATGAAATGACTCAAAAAGGGGTAAAAGCACATTATAGTGGACCATTTAGGGAATGGGAAATCCATTGGAAGTTCATATTTCTAGTGCATTTTGAACCTATTGAACCTTATATAACTAAGTCTTGAATTTTTAAAGATTAAATGATGTCGAAGTTAACATTTTGTACTATTTTTTTCCCTACATCATTTCACTATGAATCTTTTAAAGTATTTTTAATGCAAATAAGTCTTGGAAAAAAAAATTATGTAGATAAATATCCTTTGCAAAACATGGATATTTTGAGGTTATCAAATGGAATTTTGTTCAAAGACAAGAGATTTTTCTTTCCATATTTTTTGAGCTTAAATGCCATATACTTTAAAAGTATCATGTCCCAAATTTTTGAATAATTTCTATAAAATGGCCATAAGAAAAAACTCCATATTAATTAGTTGGGGACTTTGTGGACATTTAATTTTTAAAATTCACATTTGATTGATTATTGATGGTTTTGGTGCAATTTTTTCAAATTTTGAATAATTAGGAGGTAATGTTTTAATATATTGAGTCCTATTGGTATATTTCTCATGTTTTATTTGAAAATTATGCAATAATGCTTGTTAGACCCAAAAACACAAACAATGTGGCATCCATAAAAGCCCATTGCAATTTCCTTTAACCCAAAGGATGTGGACATTGCTTAAAAATAGAACATATAGGAAATTATATTTTGAAAAATGTTCACATTTTGTGGATCTCCATGTTGTCACCCATAAAGATGGTCATGGAAGAGAACACCTTTCTAATGAAAGTGGCATATGATGATGTACTTGTAAAAGCTAAAATAACATCCAACCTTGAGTTGTTGTCTAATGTGAATGTAATGTTTAATCTACCTTGTATTTCTTTGTTGCTTGAAGTTGTCCAAAGTCTTGTCAAATTAAATAAACTACATGATGTTTTTATGTATGGCTTTGTAAGTGTTATGAAAATTTGTTAAAAGGAGTTGTATGCAATATATTTTGACCCTAATATTGCTTTTCAAGTCCTCTATTTTCCTCAATGGATGTTAAACATGAAAACATTATTATGAAATGAATTACAAATCCATTCACTTGAATAGATCACCTAACCTTCAAGTGTCAAACACAACACATATAGGCCAAACACAAATATCGTATACTTGGGTCAAATAGTCTTGGGCAACAAGGTTTGCATGTGCAACGTCAAATTGAGTCTATGAAACAATAATGTTCACAAGCTTCATTATTTTAGTATATGTTGTAGAATTGGAATTAAGATTTATTGTTTAACATCTCATGAATGCATTAGGTATAGTTTATCCCAAGTATTGGTCATACTAGGAGGATGCTAAAAGGTTAGCTTTAACATTTACAACTTGACATATTGAAAACAAATTGTCATAAAATGAAAACATCAATGTAGAATGATTGTGCCAACCTTGCTAAATCCTAGTCATCTTGATTTGCAAGTCAAGTCATTGTTCAAAATGATATTGACAAAACCTCTTCTAGGTTTGAATCCTATTACCAAATTTTGGCAAAATCTAAAATTGTCCTAGGTTTTAGTCATGAAAATGCATGAGTATTCGAAATTTATATAATTATTTTTTTCCCACATGGTAAGTTCAATAAAAATGATTTTTTTTTTCAACATTGGTTTTCATGAAAACTAAATTGAAAAAAAAGACTCAAATTGATTACTTCCATCCTTAAATATGTTTGACAAAATAATTGTGCTTTAGAAAAAATTCCTTATAATGATGCAATCTTTCAGATATAATTATCATTTTCCACCATGGCCATAAGATTGAAATCTGAAGAAATTTTTTTAATGTTCAAACCTCAAAGTTCAACTCATTTTTTGCAAATGCATTATGTGCATATAAAGTTTGATGCAATTCATCCCAAGGTATTGGTGGTGATTCCTCAAAATGACAACATTGGAGAAAAGGATGAATTAAAGGCATATTCCTTAGTTCCATGCACTAAAACAAAAAAGGTGTGTGGGAATTGTAGGATGGGAATTACACAAGTTAAACAATGTAAGTAATTAATGAAAATGGAGCCAAATTGGATTACAAACTTGTTTTGTTCAAATTCATTTACATTCACACAACTTAAACTTGAAAAGAGTCGTCACCTTCCTCCTTTATAACAAACTTTTGAGTTATCCTCATGGATTACATTGAAATGATCAAAATTCCTAAGACTCCCAAATGGGAGCCTCAAAACTAAGACACTTATTGTCTTGTATCTTTGGAACGTCACAAGTCTAGTAAACAAGTTTTTTTTGAACATGTGACCCACTTTCTTATGACCCTTGTTGAAATATTTCCAACGACATAAAGATCTTTGGATATGGAGGTGATTTAACCTTTTGTTTAAACATTTGAGACGCCTAAGGAATCCCAATTCCCAAGCTAATGAGTTAGCCTTAGGAGTTTTAATGATGTTTTCCCTTTACTCCCAATTATTTTCCACTTCTTGTGCAAGTCTTTTCACTCTAAGTTACTCATTTCATGTCATAAGTATTTAGGCCTAAATTCATTTCTTTTAGTGCCATGGCTTGAACCCAAGGCTAGGTTAGCAACAAAGTTGGTGTTGTTTGTGTATGTATGTGTGGCACAAATTTAGAATTGATTGATTCTTTTGCATGGTATGCTTCAACTTTCAACTCATGTAGGACATTGGAATTTCCAACTTTGGCACAATAGCAAGGTAGCTCCTTCGGGCTTGTCTATCAATTTGCTCCCTTGTTTTTATACAATATGATGTCCTTGGAATTGACTGTATGAACATAAATTTTAATGTAAAATGACACCAAGTTTAAATTGCAATTAAATTTGCAACCAATTTTTTTGCTTACACATTTGATTTTTTTTTTTCCATGTTGTGTTGCCCTAAAGTTTTCCATTAAAAATAAAAGTTAAGACCACTTGATAACCACAGCAATAATGAAACTTTCATTCAAGTAATCATTCATTTTTGAAACATAATTCAAATAGTTGAATTATTAAGGAAGATAGGGTTGTGACTCAACACTTAATGTATTAGATTTATTAAAACCTTTGGACATTCTTAAGTTGCCTTTGGATTTCCAAGAGGTGTTGTAAACCCATGTAGCCTTAAATATTCCTAAAATGAATAACAAATGAAGAAAGGTTTCATAGTAAAAGGGGGGGGGGCCAATGTTCAATGATGGGCATGCTAAGACAATTTGTGATTTGGAAATTAAAATCCTTGGACATTGTTCCATTGATTTTAAAGTTCCAAGAGGTTTTGTAGAGCTCTACTTGATGCACCCATAGATTTTTAAATCATTGAAAACAAGCCAAAAATGAAAAAGACATGGTTCCACATGTGAAGGGGGGGGGGGGGGGGGGGGGGGCAATAATTTTTTTTT
>Ga0209208_10004573_pt1 | contig 19563 bp, 12 predicted proteins | sample S1TSphfallax_3_FD_187694 | JGI IMG/M metagenome (GOLD analysis project Ga0209208, IMG submission 187694) | Host-associated microbial communities from peat moss isolated from Minnesota, USA - S1T2_Fd - Sphagnum fallax MG (SPAdes) (version 2) | ecosystem: Host-associated > Plants > Peat moss >... | reverse complement strand
GGAAGGGCGGGGGGGGGGTGGTGTTCAGTTCTTTAAGCACTGCGGTCATCACAACTGGTTCTTTTGATTTTTTTACAACCGCGGCTACAAACTCTAAGAACCGCCCTGATGACCTCAGAGGTCTGCGGGCTGCAATCTGCATGGCTCAAGGGGAGCATGGAGAGAGAAGACAGAACTCCTAGTGTCAGACGCAGCGTGTGCATGCGGCAAGAATCTGACACGCCAAGAAATTTGTATTCTTAGGAATTATGAACTCGTGAGTCAAGTTCTGTGCACTCTTGCTAGAGGAATATGGGTTGAATTCATGAGATCGTGAATTAGCCAGTTACGGTCTCGAGGTTTTGGCTTTCTTTTGGCCACAGTAGCAGTTAGTTCGACGGTCGCGCTCGCCGGTCTCCAGGTTTTGTGGTTTGTTCAAGGATCACTAGAGATGGCAACGGCACAGTTACAGCGTTCTGCAGTCGTGGACCAGAACAACATGCATGCAAAGAGTCCTGGTACTACTACAGCTCCAGATTATCAGAACTTACGTGCAATATCGCAGTGGATTGACATACGGAAGAGGGAAGCTGCTGCAGCAGCAGCAGATCAAGGTATTCAACTTGAAGGCGCAGGTGGAGATTCTAAACCTGTAAAACAACAGGCTTCAATTACTGGTGACGAAAGATCTACAACAGACTCGTCTAAGGTCTTGAATGCTGCAGAAGGGAAGAAGCACCAGCCTGCAGGGGAGGTAACCTCAGACTCCGTTGATCTGCAAGTCAAGAACCAGAAGGCAGAAATGCTTGCCAAGGCCCGTAAAGAGAGGGTAGAGGCGGAAGCACATGCATACCTGCAAGCTGAGATTCGCAAGATCGAAGCCCGAGCTCAAACTGCAATTGTGGGTTTTTCTTCTTTCTCGACTAATTTCTGGCAATGATATTTCTGCATTGTAAATCTTATATTAGTACTAGTACGCAAAATTCATCTTGTCTTTTGCATTTATACAATAATAACCCAATGGTTTTCAATTTCCAACAATTTCCGCAAATATCAATAAATTTAATTCCTTTTTTCTCGGCTAGACCGTTTGCCAATTATTTCGTCCCGAACATTAGTCGTAGGGAGGGCAGTATGCCGATTAATTAGCTATTGTTTTCTAATTGCGAGACTTATGTGATTTGTTCGTTCTAGTGCAGGCGAAAGTGGAGAAGAAGCGACTAGCTGAGGAAGCAAAAGCTCTTAAAAAGAAGAGACGTGAAGAACAGCGGGCCCAACAAGTCATCTACAATGCGCAGGTCTGTCTCTCTCCAGTCTTGCCCAGGTTTTTTTCGTTTTCTTTTTCTTTTTTTCCAAATTTTCCATGTTGGGCTGACGATCATCCACAAGAGGAATTAGCCAAATTTTCTGGCTACAGGTCAGAGAGGAAAGTAGCAATAATTTAACAATCCGGTTATATTTTTGCGACCTGCTGGCATCTATTGTTTAAATATGGCGATTTTAAGGGGGGGAGGAATCCTTGAAATCTAGTGACTTTGCATGAGTTGCACTGGATTTATTTTTTAAAATCACCCAGTGGTGAAATTTTAGGCAAAAGAAAACGTTGCTCTGGCCCTCTTTCTCTCCCTTGAAGCAACTTAAAACTATATGAATTGGGATTGAAAGCGGAATGGTTGTCTGCAGATAAGAGCAGAGAAGATTATTACCAAGGCAAAGGAGAAAGCCTTGATGATTACAGCAAAAGCCAATGAGGAGGCAGAAGAGGCCATAGCCGATGCTAATATCCGAGCAGAGAGAGTAAGTTCATGTGCAATCCAAGTTCACCTTCTCTCAGTGACTCCGCACAACAAAAGTTAAGAGCACAATTAGGCCCCATATACTTTGAATCAGCCTAGGCATTGCACACTACTCATTCACCTGGCACATGGCCAAGCCCAGCAGGGCAAGGCCAATGGTGCAAGCTAGGAGCTGGAATCGGCCAAACCCTGCCCATCCACTCCCTGATGTTAACAAGTGTTACAAAATCAGCAAGGCTGGCCTACCAATTAGAATTACAGAATCTAAGCTGGGCTGCATTCTGAATGGCCAATTCAACATGAGAATTAGGCGACTAACCGGGAGAATAAGACATAGTCAATTACAAGGATGAATAAGACCTAACAGCTGTAAACCCCTAAACATCAGAGAGGCTCAATATGGGTTGCTTTTGAATGCAAATCCACACTGTCTTGTTAATGTGGAAGAAGTAGACTCTTCTTAAAAGACACGTTTTCTCAGCTTGTGGAAGAAGTGCAAAGTCTGCATTAGTACTGTATCATGAGAATGGAATACACTCAATGGACGCAAATACTCAAAGCAACTAGAAGTTATATTTCGGGATTTTTGGTCAAACAAAAGTTCTGGAAAATTGAGTGAATTGGTACCTAGATGATAATTACATAATGTAACTGATGGGGTTGACAGAGCGTTTGCAACCATTTGAGACTAAGTTTAGTGCTAGGGTAGACAGGCTGGTGTCTGAACACTTAAGCTGTCTGAGAGCTTAAAATCCTTGGATTATCCTTCCCTAGAGTGTTGAACTCAAGGGCTTCATGATGATCTGTGTTTGGTGACAGATGAAGGCAGAAATAGAGGAAAGAAAGAGACAACAGATTGCTGAACTACAGGATCGAGTGCAGCAAATGATAGCTATGTGTCAGCTATCCCCTGTGGAACACAAGGGAATTATATACCGTTTGAAAGACAGCCTCACCTGCCATCATTAGTGAACCTTGAACAATAGGTATCCAAAGGCCGGCCTTTAAACAAGGTAATACATATTTAGTGATCAAAATGCCTTAATATTGGATAACAAGTTAGTCTTGCAAACTGATCATGGTGGTTTGGTGATTTTCGAGAAAGCTTCCTGGATGGTGTGCATTTGTTAGAGGAGCTAGTCTATGGACCTATAAAAGTTTTGCAGCAATATAGGAGATGTTGCCTGATGCATCAGCATATGTGACATGAGTAGGGTTGATGGTGCAAGAATTGTTTGAGTTGTCTTCATTTGGCCAGTGTATGTAGGTTAAAAGAGAAAAACTTTGGGCATGGAACCTGAGATAACATAGCAGATGCACATGACTTGTAGGAACAACACATGCAGGCATTTTTGTTCTCGATCTTCTAAAGTAGGGGAACTGGTGAGCATCCAGAAGAGGAATGAGACAAATTTGGCTATAGGTCAGACAGGAAGGTAGAAGTTTTTTAGCATCCTGCTTTGTCCTGGCAACCTCCAGGAACTCATTGTCTAAATTTGGCAACTTCTGACTCTGTTTTTCCTCAAAATATGCTGCCTTTTGTGCACTGTTCCCAAAAAACTCCCTTTGAACACTTTCTTGAGGACTTTTTTGTTGTCATGGTGCGAAATTTCACTAAGAAAAATAACACTAAACACATGGAAAATTGATCAAAGAATATAGGAGATCTATCTATGAAGGAAGGTAGTTTGTTTGTCACATTGAAATCTCCCAAACCACAACACTGTTGCTGTGAACTTGGTACTGTTGGAAACCACTTAACATTGAGTAGAGGTGCACCAAGCTGGTTTCATAATGTTACAATGATGAAGTTATTGAATGTTGAATAATTTTTTCATTGAAAATTCGATTAAATCAAAACTAAAAGTCATAGGTGAAATTGGGTGCACTCTTGTTATTGTGGAAAGCCATCAATGACTAAGATTTAATCAAGGGGATTTGGAAATTTTTAGACCTAAGGTGTAGGAGATATTGAATTTTGAGCATTTTCTGTCATTGAAAATTCAATTAAATTACAAAAAATGATTTTGGGAGGAAAAATTAGTTGGGTAACCAATTCACACTTAGGCTAATGGCACATGTTAGATTAGTACCTATTTAAGGAACATATGTGGGGCATTTTTTTTCCTTTTTTCAATTTTGTAATGTAAACAAAGGTGCAACCACCAATAAGAAAATTTGGCCAAATTTGGCAACAAACATTATATGAAAGTAGAAAATATAAGGATCCTTCTACATTCATTGTCACCTACTAGAGCCTATTATAGAAATTTGGCAATTGGAGTTTCTTTTTCTTGAAACATGGCAAGTTTTTTTGTTTTAATTTATTTATTATTGTAAATGTTTTTAGTGTTTTAGGATTGAAAACCTACTTGGATGATAGGTATGTCATCTAGGTAGGTTTTTAGATTTTGAAAATTGAATACTAAGCAATTAGGTTATTAATTGATCATCAAAAAAATCAATAACCAACTAATATATTATTAATCTAATTGATAATTGGTTCAAAACTCAATAATTGATTCACATTAATGTATACCTAGCAAGGTGAACACCCTTATAACCTTTCATATACATCTTAAATTCTATCAACCACCCACCATCACACAAACTAACACACAAACTTCCAACTCTTAAATTGAAATTGAAATTATCATGTATTTAGTTAATTCTGAATTTTTGAAAAGTTCAAAATTAACAAATTCATTGGAAATTTGAAGAAAAACTTTGATTTGGGGGTCACCATATGATGCAACAATAGATATTGATAATGTTTTGTTTCATTAAATGATCCAATAAATAGATGTTTCCATTTTTTTGCTTCAAATTCAATAAAAAATTTGATTTTAACCACTAAATTTAAAATGTTCAAAATTAACAATTTAGTCTAGAATTAGTTAAATACATGTGAATTCATGTTTTAAATGCTTTTCAATTCCACTCACATCTATTCATCATGATCCATTTCCCAAACTCAAATGTTTATCATAAAATTTCATGATTTTTATCATTAGCTAAATGTGTTACAATGGCTTTCATGAAGATTTGTTATGATTAATTAAAGCATGTCCACCACATGCCACAAAAGGTCATGTTAAAAAAATTACTTACTAGCTTTCACATCAAGATTACTTTCACCCTACATAAGTTTGAACATTGTCCAAGGCTTTATTTTCAACTTTGCAACCACCAATATTTGTCACAATGCAATGATTAAACAAGTCCTTGTTGCACTATGATAGAAGAAAGGAAAGAACTTTTGTGGAAATGAATAGCAGCAACTTGTGCAAAATGTGCCACAAGATCCAATATTTAGGAATTTCCAAAATTCCATAGTCCTTTAGGAAAGGATCGCATTGCATGAGCCCATAGGAAGAAGAGGAAAAAAACATTTTCTTGGAAACAAAATGGGAAATGATAAAACATGATTGTGCCAAGTCTATGAATTATTACAACTTTATTGTTGGTTTAAATGAATTTAGAAGTTTTCTTAAAAACATTATGTCAAGAGGTTTAGATTTGTATGAACAAAAACATACATGAACCAAGCTTCTTTTCTATCATTCACTATTGGTTGTTGGTGAAAGACATCACAAGGTGGTCAAGATCAATGGAGGTTAAGACCACCTATTACCAAGTGCAAGTTCACAACTCCATCAAAAATGATTAAGGACATTGAAAAAGCTAAAAAGTAAACATAAAAGTTGAACCTAGGCTAAACATGAAGGCTAAACATACAAACTACCTAAGCTAAACTTAAACAATAAACTTAAGATAAACTTAAAAGTTTATTTTAGGCTAAACTTAGAAAATAAATTCTAACTTAAACCTAAAGGCTAAACTCCACTTGATTTATTTGTTTTAAAATTGATGACACATACATAAAAATTAATTAATTTTCAAAAACTTAATCCACGTTATGTTTTATTAAATTTTTTGGTACATTTTATCAAATATTGGTTTGATGTAGTAGAGTATTTATAAACCCCACTTCTAATACATGGTTTCAAATACTTTTTTTTCCATTTTCAACATAAATTAATTAACTATATAAATATAAACTTTCCATTTAGTTTATTTTGTCATAATTTGTCAAACAATTTGAACAACACAAACATTATGAAAAAAAAGGGTGTTTTGCAACTAGCCATGCAACTCAATTTTTGAATTGCAAAGGACACTTGCAACTCAATGTATTTATACACTATGAATGCTAATGGACAAGTTGCATGAGTTGCAAAGTTGCAATTCACCATATATACGATGCAACTAATTATAACTCAATTGCAATTTAGTCAAAACAACTCATTTTCAACTACTATGCAATTCCATTATAACTACACCCATGATGTCATATTGATGTCATTAATTGTCATCTATATATATGTAAATTTGACATGTGGCATTATGAAGTTTTTTGGACAATTTTTTTAAAATATTGATTTGCATTGTCCATTATGATTGTTAATCATGGTCAAAGATTGTGACATGTGGTTCAATAAAAACATTGCCACATGGCATATTAATTGTATTTTGGAAACAATAAAAATATATAAATATTTATTTTAGTAACTAGGTAGGTTGTACATAACCATAGGTAAGTAGGTTGGTAGGTCTTAAAACCTACATACTTATGTATTTAACTAGGACCTACATATTTAAGTAGATAAGTAGATAGGAAAGCACAAGACTAAATGCAATAAAAAATAGCCATGAATTATTATTTTTAATTTTATGTTTTACATTTAAGCTCAAAAATTTAAGCTCATCCCAAAATGACACATGTATTTCATGTGAAAACATAAGAAAAAAAATATTTTTCATATAATTTATAACATGGGATTTGAAGACAAAGCATATGAATTAAATCTTTTAGTTGTTCATTAGTTACAATTGAATTGCAACTATAAAACTTAAGCATTCAAAGCAAGATAGATCCAAGGGGATAGTTCCATTGTTTTTTATATCTAAACAAAATTTGAACCCTTTTTATTGGCGCATCTGGTGCATTAAAAATCGTCAAAAATGAAATATAATTGAAAAAGTTATGGCCCCTCAAAGTAAAGGGGGTCAAGAATTCAAAAAAACAAACCACTAAATGCTACAAAGGCATGTTCTCAAACACCCAAAAAATCCTTGTATGTTGTTATGTTGTTATTAGAGTTGAAAGATGATTTGTAAAACTTCAAATGGCATTCCTACAACATTTTAAATCATTTAAAATGAATAAAAAATAAGAAAGTTATGAAGTTTAAAAATAGGAGGGGTCCAAAAGGAAAAAAAAACATGTTTTGTAAGTTGGAAAGCTTATTTATTTTCTTGTTATTTTTTCATTACTCATTTTCCTTTGCACTTCAAAGATGATTTCTAAAACTTGAGATAGCATTTCATAACATTTTAAATCACTCAAAATGGAACACATATGATGATTTTGAAACACATATGATGAAGATATAAATGATTGATGAATATGTATCCTTATTAAGTTATAAGTAGTTATATTATGGTCATAACATAGTTGAACAATAGTATTTTAGTAGTGGTGCACTAGTGGCCATATTAATTGTATCAATAGGAATCATAATTGAAAATTAATTACAAATGTATCCCATAATGGGTGGTGGAAATGTGGACACATGACATGATTGCATATATGTACATTGTACATTAATTGCAACATAGTTATTGCTTTAATGACACATTTACAATAGTTTTAAACTAGTTGCCACATGTAACTACAATGTAACTCCTGAAAAAGTCAAACATGTTTGACTACATATGTATGTACAATGTGTATAAATTATCATATAGAAGACCCACTTTCAACTCACTTACAATTATAATACAACTAACTAATTTTTTAATCTGGCAATTTATTTATTAATACACCATATTTGTAAAGGGATAGTTGAACAATAGTTATAATACCCAAAGGCTAGTTGCATAACAATTATATATGAGTTGTTTTTTAAGTTTTAGTTGCAGGGTAATGTGGTTTTGATAGATGTGACTTTTCATGATGAAAATCTAACCATGTTCATATCTATTTAATTTTTTGTACTTGGTCAAACAAGGTCAACTCCTTCAACATGAATACTAGTTATATAGTCATAATTATTTATAGTTTTATTTATATTCATATAGTTTTAATTGTGGTTATAATTGAAAAAATGGCAGCGACTCAAATCCAAACATGACTATAATTGGACATTAGCCATAAGATGTCATAATCATGAAATCCATATTTTAACCTTGTGATTTTTGGCTATTTAAGGTTATTCCACCTTACATTATTCTAAGTTATTTGACCTTAATCTATTTTTCACAATTCTAAGTTATTCCCCCATATATTATAGGTTAATCTCTGATATTTTAGGTTATTCCACCCTAGGTTATTCTATGTTATTTTACATTAAACAACCTTTGGTTATTATTGGTTATTTCATCATAGGTTATTCTAGTTTATTTTACATTAAATTATAAAATATTACACCTTAGGTTATTTTTTAATATTATAATACATTCAACTTTAAATTATTTTAGGATATAATACCTTAAGTTATGTTTTGTTATCATAGTCTATTTTATTATAAGCTATTATGTACCTTAAACTATTTTAGGTTTAAATTAAATAAGATAAAATAGCTTAAAGAATAACCTATAATAGCCTAGGGGGTGTATTCAGGATTAAAGTACCAAAAACAAATGACATTTATTTAAAGAACTACAAATGACAACTTTGAATTTTTGTTTATCTTACATTATTATAGTTGTAATGGATTGTGGTATGCCAATAGATAAAATGATGTTTTATTAAATTAATAAAAATATTTTTAAATAATTTGGATTCTATGTAAATGTCATTTTGAATGTCGGAAAATAATTATATCAAGTGTTTAAACTATAAATTTTTAAATAGGAATCAAAAGGAATGCATTAAGTCATACAATTCATTTCAAAAAAATTGTACAATAGAAACAGTCCCCCTTCTATGAAAATTCATGTTCATTGGATGAATTTGATGAAAAACCAAATCATACAAAAATTTCAAAGTCTTGAAATTTTGGAGGAAAAGGTTGCAAGGTAAAGGATTCATTTTTTAAACCATTTGATAAAACATTATGTTCAATGGGTTCAAAATGTCTAGCTTTAAGTGTAGTTCACATGTGTAAGAAATAATCTTGCCAAAAAACATGTTTGGTTGTCCACTAAAACTCATTTTAAGATTTTCTAGGATTTTTTGTGTTTCTGGCTATAAACCAAAATATTCATACACAATTATGTATGAATGTGAAAACTCACCACCATCACATGAATTATCTTAAGTTGGACTATTCAATTTTTCTCACTTAAATTTATTTCAAGCAAATGTTATTGACAAAAAATAGCCCCACAAAAGTCTTGGAATTGTTTTTCCTTTTTTTTTAACCCCAACTATGAGTAAACCTTAAGGTGAAATAACCTATAATAACCAAAAATAACTTAAAATATAATAGCCTTGAATAACTTAATAAAAAATAGCTTAAAATAACTGAAGGTGAAATAGTTTATAATATTTTTAAATAACCTAAAATAGCATAAGGTGGAATAACTAAAATAACCTAGAATATCCAAAAATATTTTAGTGTCTAATGACCCAAAATAATGTAAGGTGGAATAGTTTAAAATAAAATAATCTAAAATAGCTTAAAATAAAATAACCTCAATTAATAAACAACAATAGCCTAAGGTGGAATAGCCTAAAATAACCTAAGGTGAAGTAGTATAAAATAACCAAAAAAACTTAAAGTAAAATAACATGTATAATAATAATGGTGGAATAGCCTAAAATAACCTAGGGTATTTAAATAACAACATTAAAACAAACTTATTTACAGTAATAAATTATTTCAGTTAGTAGTGAAATATGTCAACTAATGATGAAATATAACAATTACATAGTGATTCTAATAATGACATAATTTTAACCAAAGTGAAATAACTAAGGTGGGGTGAACCTATTTCATTTTGAAAATCCCATAATGATTTAAGTTAATGAACTACACCCCACTTTTATACTAATGTTTTTGACCTTTGATTTCTTTGAATAAATAATGTTTTAAAAGTGACAACATTTGTAGGGAGAACAACATTGATTTACATGCCTACAAACATATATGTTCAATTCAACATGTTTTCACTCTTATCAACCATTTCACAATCCCATGGTGATTAATAGGAATTGATTTTCATTTCATTGTGCATTATTTCTATGGAAATAGGAGATAGATCCTAACAAAATCATGACAATAGAGGGTAATTAGGGTCATTTCTTGGGCAAAAAAGTCAAAACTTTTAATAAAAAACTATTCTAATGTTCTAGTATTATTTAGATTATTGATTGGAAACAAGATTTGATCTTGGAAGAATAGAATAGTGATAGATTTTGAACCATATCAAATATTCAACATAATTTTTGGCAACAACTAAATGTACCTTGATGTTGTTGTGAAATTAAAGGCCCTTACATAATCCATCCTATTGAAATGTTCATCAAATTTATGTTCCTCAAGGATTTTTTCTTGGAGTTCTATTTTGAAATCTAGAGCTTAAATAATAAAGGTCAAGATCTATCAAAATGGGATTGAAATTTTGACAAATTGGTTTGTAAATATTGTTTTCCAATTCAACTATTGAATGTTAAAGTTATAATAAGACAATAAACATGCACAATTTAGAACCAAAACCATCATTTGGTTACATCAATCTTGAAACAACAATAATGGGGATGGATGGATCCTTGTGCATTTGGAAAAGGAAAAAGATTAATGGAATTACATAATATGAGCTTATCGTAAATTGTAAAAAAACACCAAGAGATGCAACGTATCAATGTGCATGAATAGACTCCACAAGTTATTATGTAACTAACAATTTGTTTGTCAATAATTACAAAACTTGTGTTCTCACCTACCTCAAACTATCACAAGAAACTAAACATGATTGCAAGCTTTTGTGCCTATAATCCAACCACATAAAATTAAACTACATCAAGTATGGATCATGCATGTGTTTTCAACAAACATTGAGTCCTACTAATGTTATGTAACCAAACAATCAAGATGGTAATCATTGTTAGCCTACACAAATCCAAAAAAACTTTAATACTTCAACTTCCATCAAGTAGAAAAACGAATCATGCAAAATAATTGAATCTTTTGAAGCACATCAAGTCATTATAACTAGGGAAGGAAAAAAATTAATAGAGCTTGAATGCATCCATTTTTTGGTTAGTTTATTGCTACTATATAATTGCAATGGACCTACCACCAAGCATATGCGCCATGAAAATCTAACCTACTTTCCACAAGGTGACTGACTACCTACTTAATATCATAAATTCATCAAATGTGAATTCTATCATATTTTGATATCATTGAACCACAACTTGTTGTAAATAATGTATAGTTTGCAAAAAGAACTTCCATTTTGGGTAAATATCATTCACAAATAAATAATATTGCAAATAGGTAGATGCATTCATTGCAAATTCCAAGTCAAATGCTTCACCTACCATCAAACATGTTAAGAGATTATCAAACACCTACATATCATTGTTGCCATTAGGCAACCCAAAGAAAACATGTCAAATCCATAGTGACTAATCAAAATTTGCTTCCAAAATGATTGTCCAATCTTTGTAATTTGTTTTCAAACCATCCTACCATGCCAATGGCATTTTTTCCACCTTCAATACATGTAATCAATTGATGCAAAGATTTTAAAGAAACCTCATGTTATATTGATCCTCATTTGCTTTAGAACATTTGTTTTACTAGGTTGCCTCAAGTAAAAGGATTGAAAGCAACCTCAAATTAATTATGAGAATCTCTTCAAAGATGTTAATGTTGTGTTTTCACCTAATTTATAATACTCATTTGTAGTATTTATAACCACACCGTTACATGTAAACATGCATAAAATAAAAGTACATGAGGATCACAACCTTAAAACTCCAAAAACTTTTTTTTTTGTTACATAAACAAGAGTCATGTCCACACACTTACATCCATAATTTGGATAAACAACCCCTTGACCATGTGATATTAAATAAGTTGTCTAAAAAATCTATGATCATAGATAGATTTTGTTAAATCGTGGAATTCAACAGCCTAGTTACCATCAAGAAAAACATTTATTGAATAAATAAAAGAATAAGAAAAAAGATGAAAACACATGAGAGTACAACTTGTTTATTGTCTACCTACCGACCTATTACAACTATCATCTTGTAATAGCTACCATCGTGCAACAATTACCGTCATGTAGCAACTATTGTCTTATAACAACTACTATTTTTCACCTACTATTATTTTGTAAATTTGAAATAAGACCCACAACCGCTTACAAACCTCCTATAGTTTCTACCTACTATCTGTAGCCCCTATAGACCCTTTTTGGGTATGCCCTACTTTTCTATCTCAACTAACATTTGGAAATTGCCCAAGCTTAAATACGCCATAAATCCATGTTATAAATTATTATATAACTTGCCTTAATTATTGAACCAAAGGATCCATCGAAATGTCTTTACCTTCATCCTCCTCAATATAGACCTTTAGTTGTGCATTGAACCCATCATGTTTCATTTATTTCCAAAAATCCATATATGATCAAAAAACATTTACATTAATTTTAGGACAACTATAAATGTTCATTGAATGCAAATGATGTTTTCATGCTCTGTATCATGATGTTCTACAATTTGATGGAACCTAACATTATGCATGATAATGGATGTGCAATTGAGGTTGCATGTGTGCCACCCACACCAAGTTGTTGACAAAACATAAATTGTGGGAAGGAACTTTCAAAAAATCAATGCAAGTGATAGACTAGAGGTTATTTTCCACCTTGGTGCAAGAAAGAGTTTTAGGCACCATTGTTGTTACTTTATGTTGGGGTATCAACATGCATATTGAGTTTGGTAAATATCCAACCTAGGAAAAGGTTCTACATTTTGCTACTATAGAATCATTTATGAACTTGGCATTAATGATGTTCTTAAGATCTAAATAGTTTTTTAAATATCTTTTTAAAATTTTGATCCAAGCACATCAATTAACACTACTTGAAACTTTAATCAACATGGACAGTACATGTTAGAACCAACCAATCATGACTAGTCAACATGCATGTGATTAATAATGAATAAAGTGCTAGCAAGTTGATCTCATATATGATTAGTCTTTTTTCTATTAAGGAGAAAAAATTCCATATCCAAAATTATTGAACTTTCAATAAATAAAAGATAAGGAAAAAGATGATTTTTTGTAATATAATAAGTGAAATTATTATTTGGTATATAGAAATAATGGATTTTTTTCTTTTAAATAGTTGCATCATAACAACAAAATTTGTTGTTTGAGCTTAAAGTGCTCCAAGGACTTACATGTTTGTATGTCAAGGGGGGGGAAAGGAAGATGGGACTTGGAAGAAAAAAAAGGGTGTCAAAAAACAATCTTGACAACATAAATGAACAATATGTCAAATAAATGTCAACAATACCAAATGCACGAAACATCATATATTTCAATGTTCACAAATGAAATTGATGTTGAGAACATGAAAAGTGGAAATGAAAGAGATGAAAAAAGGTAAGAATCTTGAAATTTGTTTTACTATTGTCCAAAGCATTTGAAGGTTTTACATAGAAAAGGAGTAACCAATTAAATAGTCATGTCCTTTCAAAGATAACAATCTGAAACTTTTTTCCAATGATTAATAAAATATATATAGTTATAACCCTAATCTTATATTATTTACATTCCCTCTAATTAGGGTTTAATTGATTATGGCATTCATTTTACTATATTTTAGTAATTAAATATTTCTACTTTATTTGTTACAATGTTTGAAACATGGTGGACAAGGAATTAAATATCACAATCATCTAGTTCAAGTTCAAGGTTTGATGTTACTCCCATTAACCTTATAAAATCTTCATGTTTTCCCCTTAGTAAAGCTTTTGTAAAAATGTTTACAACCATGTATTGGGTACTACAATATTCAATTTTAATTTCTTTTGCTTGCATTTGTTATCTAACAAAATGAGTTTGTATATCAATGTATTTACTTTTAAGTTCTCATATGAAACCTAGGAACATGATTGCAATTTGATTATATGAATGAATAATAGTAGGATTTTCTTGTTTTTGACCCAAGCTTACAAATAGTTTTTTTATCCATATTTCTTCTATTGAAGTTAAAGATAAGGCCATGTATTTTGATTATGTGCTTGACAAAGCCATTGTTCTTTGTTTTTTACTTTTTCAACTTACAACTCCATTGGCAATGAAAAAAAATCTTGATGTAGACCTCCTTGTGTTGAAATCTCCTACCCAATCAACATTGGAATAACTAACTAGTGAATTGTTTGTTTTTGTATACATTAACCTCCTTCTTGTTGTTCCTTTTAAATATCTCATTATTCTTTTGATAGCAAGCTAATATTTATCTCCAAAATTTGATAAGTATTAAGCAACTGAACTTACAACAAATGTGAAGTCATGTGCTAATCATGGCATGCATCAAATTGCCAACAACATTTTGACAAGTTATATTCACCATTTTTGCCTTCTCTTCTTCAATTTTTGGTGAATCATCTTTGTTCAACTTTAACCCAACTTCCATTTGTGTAATTGTTAGATTACAAGCTTGCATTTAATTTGTTGTAATTTGCATGATCTTTCAAAAATGACATGTTTTGGACTTGCAGGTTTTATGAAACCCAATTTTGCTAAGGAATCATGTTCTCATGTGTAATCATATTTGAAATTTGTGGATCTATGTTCTAAATTGATGATATCTTTCTTGTAACCTCAAGTAAAAATCACATTTTTTACATTGTTATATATTTACATTTACATTGTTTTATTCGACTACATAAAAGTATTTATTTATTTATTTATTTACTTTTTTTATAAAAACATTTAAATTTTTAAAAAATTACTTTGTTTACCTTTTTTTTTACACTTACACTTGCACAAAGTGTAAATAAATTTCATTATGGGATTTACATTTACAAGTCCCAAACCATTTACATGCACAACACTGGTAAGAACCTCCTTGAGCACATTTTGTTTTTACTAGAAAATGGAGTGATAAATGAACATCATGCTTAACAAGCTTCATATACAAACAATGAGTTATGTGATTATGGATGAGTTTCATTCATTATGATGAAAGGTGATGGTTAACTTTGTCCATGAACAAAATCTTAATTACATAGACATTCATTTGAAATTTCCAATTTGTTATATGGTAAGTCTTAAACATCTTATGATTCATGTTGAGGTTGTTAGCAATTAGAAAATTTTCAATATTCGGCTATGCATAGTAAGGTAAAAAAAGATTGGGTCTGGAACTAGACACAATGGTATATCAAAAAAAATTAAATTTGTTGGACAGAATCAAAAAATTCTCTCAATTTTCAAAAAAAGTTATAATAACTGGTTTCACCTGGGTAACCCATTTTGTATGAAGTAGGTCCAACATAAAGGTCGATAGGAAGGAAAACAGGTGATTAGCTAAATAGGTGGTTCAAACACAGGTTAAGGGCTGTCTTACCTACTAGCAAGAGGGTTGCTAAGAAGTAGGTAGTGTTGTTTGGTTCTAGATTATAAAAGGCACTTTCAATTTTGGTTTTTAGTTTTCTTTTGTTTGATAAACCTCCCCTGCAATTTTGAGAACGGTTTTTTGGATTCATAAAGCCTTTGATTTTGGAGACTTCTGAAAAAAATTTGGAGCCCAGTCTGGTTTAAGATTGGGTTCACTCCCATCTACATGGAAACCTAACTAAAACTAATAATTTGTTTAAATAGGTACTCATGCTAATGGAATCGAGTATTAGTGTAAGAGAAAATTAAGGAAGAACACAATCAAAAAAAGAAATCTTAAGAGCCTATGAAACAAGGTAAATAGACAATGAAAAGGCACATTTTCATGTTTTTGATGAAGGGGGAGGATTTTTTGGTTTGTTGTTTGGAGAAGGAGGGAAGTAGTGGCCCGGCAATCACATAAATGCTTGTTGACTAACCAATCTCACAATTTCTTGGCAAAACTTCAACAAAAATGAAATAAAAAATGAAATGATTTTGGAAGGTTTCAATCACAAGAAGTGAGAGGGAAAAAAGTCATCAGGTTTCTATATTTGCTTTTCAGTATATAGCAAAAATATATATGGAAGGATGATTCAAGATTTGAACTTCACCTGCTGGTTTGTAGTGAGCCAGATTTGGCTAAATCTTTTTAGAGATGATGACCACATTTTCTACATCTTCCTATGGATGAACACCACTTAGGCTGCCTGAAAAAATTCAAAACAAAAAGTTGTTCACTGGCCCAGTAAACTGCAAATTTTGTACATCTTCTTATGCGTGATCACCACTTAGGATGCATGAAAAAATTCAAAAAACACTGTTGACTGGTTTAGTAAACGGCAAATTTTTGTACTTCTTCCTATGGATTCCTTGGATAGCCTTGGGTGAACATCCACACTGCTCCCACGATAAAAACTAAAAACCATTGTGTTGTTATTAGAATCAGATGCAGATACTCATTGGTTATCAACCTGGGTATATATATACCCAGGTACTCATCAGGGGTGAAAAAAATAATAAATCAGTTTTGGTATATAACCTTGGTTCTCAAAAGTTTAAAGAATCACCTTTTTAACCAACTGGTTCTTTGTTGATTCTTTCATGAAATTTGAAGGTTCTTTTATGTTTTTTGAAATAACAAGGACCAATGGTTATCTGATTCTGATTGTTTTCAACAAACCAGAATCAACATTTCTTTAATTTTGAAACACCACCACAAAATGTGGGTGCACATTGGTCTCAGTTCCCTAGACCAGTCAATTCCCTATTTCTTCAATAGTCCCAGTTCATTACAACCAGTGAATTCACTCAAAATCCAATGAAATCATTTGACGTACATGGACACTTTTTGTTATAATGAAAATTTTTAAAAACTAGAAGCAATGATTCTTTGATTTGAAATTTGCAAAGAACCAAAGTTGCTGGAACCACACAATGTTGGTAAAAACATTATGGTTATTTCATCCCTACACCAAATAAGGGTCTCTGAGTCCAAATTTAATATTTTCTGCGTTAAATATTAGTGTAATAGGCCTCACTCAAGAAGTTGAAGGTACTAGTTTAGGTGCTAGTTCACCCTGGTCACTTGGGTGACCTAGCACCTACATTGGTACCATGAAACCGGTGTTGGGTGACTCTCACTTTTTGGAACCTAGAACTAGTGGGTAAGGGTTGGGCATATGTATTCCCTTGATTGATGGTTGTCAAAATTACAAAACTAGTTTTCATCCCTAACCAAGGTTTCAATAAAGTCAAAAAAATAGGTCAAAGAACTTACCTTATATTGTGTGTTCTTTGCTAATTCCAAAACTTGGAACCATCAAATATTAATAAACTATAATCAAAGGTTCTTAATAGAATCACCCAATATTGGTAAAAACCATGTTGTGCATGTATATTTTCAACTACAAAACATGTAAGTGCAAATGTACAAGTTGAAATTATGTAAATCATTTTAGGCCTTATAAAAACAATGTAAGTGTAAAAAAAATTATTCTTACACTTACACATCATGTAAATATTATGTAAAAAAGGAGAAAACCAAAAAATGAAACAAGGAAGATATAAAAGTATGCAAACTTCAATTTAATTCACTTGAAAGTTTAGAAACATTCATATTTAGTGTCGAACTTTATCATGGAAGTGGCATATTTATAAAAATGACAATAGGGCATAGGAGTTCAATCAAAATTTTAAAAATTCCATTTGTAAATTGAACATAACACTACCAAAATAATGGATACATGTGCCAACTTTGTACACAATCTTTTACATGATCTTCAATTTCATTGGGAAATTCTACATTTATCACATCTAGTATGTTTTCTTCAAACTTGCCAAAACCCATCCACATCTTGAGGTCCTTTCTTAGCCTCAAAAGTAATAATGGGATATTAAACCAATTTTTTATAGGAGAAATTGGGAAATCCAAGTTTTTCACACCAACTCAATATTAATGATAGCTTTGAAAATGCTTATGTATATATATATATAATTTACTTATTTATTTTCTTTAATATGATTACCATGTATCCCTAAAATTGCTTTGACTAAATATGTAATTATCAAAAATTGTCCTTCATGCTTTGACCACCAAAGAAAAAGGTCCTTTCTTTCTTTCAATCGCACATCAAATGTGCAAAAGCATAATATTTTTTGTCAAACTTACACTTACACACATAATTCCCAAATAAATTAATTTAAGGTGTGCATATTGCAAATTTAAAAATAATTCATGATGTATTTTGAACAAATTTTGAAAAAAAACACTTACTTGTTCGAAACAAATCACATCTTCAAACACTCTTACTCCAAAAATAGCACTAATGTTACACACAACTTCTTGCATAACACTTGTAGAAGCATTCAACCATCCATGGAGTCCTTGGCATAAATTTTTAAAGGTTGGGAAAAGGAATTAACTATCATATGCACTAAAAATCTCAAAATTTGAAAAGTGGTAAACCTATTTTCCCACTAGACTTAAGTTCTTGAATCGGTAATCCAACATGAAAGAAACATGTTATGGGTTTTAGAAAGCTTGAAAAAATCCATGAAATTAAGGAAGGGTGTAAAAATTGTAGTCATTTGCTTTCACATGTTAACACCAAGTTGTTTCACCTTGGTGTGCATATCCATGTTTTCAACATCAACCTTTTTATATAACTATGGTTTGTTAAGCGCAAATATATTAGCACATATTTAACACCTTGACATGGGCCACTCCCTTTTACCCCCTTGGAAATCATTGAAGGGGTGCTCATTTGTTACCCAAATTCCAACCCCTTATTTTTTGCTTTCTACCTTAATTAGTCCACCAATTATTCCCAAGTCAATTCCTTCCAACAATCATCTTATAACTATAATGTTTTTAATGTAGTGAAACCAAATAGGAGGTGGGGCCATGTTCATTTCACCTAAAATATCTCACTCCCACTACCTTCTACCTAAAATAACATAATCAACACAATGTAAGAGGCTCTATCGAGTCTTGCCTAGCATAATCTTCCCCTTTTAACAACTCCCTCCCTTGTTTTGTTTTTTTTTCCTTCATGTATGTTTCAAACAACAATTCTACATCTATCTACCCCTCCTCTCTCCCTCCACTTAACCAACTAGAACCTTAAACCAAAACACATTCATGCAAGTATCATCATACAAGAAATTCAACAAGTCTTTACACAAAACAATTTTCACATCTCCAAAAAAAAGGTCATGATGCATTTTTCAACCTTGAACCTCCCACCCCTTTCTCTAACTAACTCCTAACATGGTTTTTATATTGGCCTCCTTTGTTACAATCCTATCTCCTAACTGCTTACATTTCTAAAGTTCTTTGCCACACCCCAAAATAATGTTTGATACTCTACATCTACCTGACAACCCCTTAATTCCTTTTCTTTTACTTTCACAAGAAGGCAAACCATCATTTTTTGTTCTTAGGCCCCAACAACTTCCCATCCAAGCTCCCCCTCCTTTATTTACCTACATCTTTTACCCAACAATAGACCTAGGTACATTCACCTAATTTTCCACCATTCACCTTTAATAACACTTATGAAGTCCCCCCACTTGAACAACCACCATCACCACCTCTTGATGATCCCACCTCCATCCTCCAAAAGTGTTGTTGACTTGATAATATCTTG
>Ga0209208_10004572_pt1 | contig 19564 bp, 6 predicted proteins | sample S1TSphfallax_3_FD_187694 | JGI IMG/M metagenome (GOLD analysis project Ga0209208, IMG submission 187694) | Host-associated microbial communities from peat moss isolated from Minnesota, USA - S1T2_Fd - Sphagnum fallax MG (SPAdes) (version 2) | ecosystem: Host-associated > Plants > Peat moss >... | reverse complement strand
ATTATGGATGAATGTTTTATTTTATCATTACATTTTTATGGATAATTTTTTTCCCCATAATCTTAATTAATTAGAGTTTCATGAAACCCAATCTAATTATATATGATATTATAACATTTATTGAATAATATAATGTAAATTCTATTATAGATGTATTTCATGGCTATGGTTTTAAATGTCATTATTTAAAAATGTTTTAACGATATTATCATTACTATGCTAACACCACTCCATGGTCATTGTTGTTTTTTATTAAAAAAGAAGGTTTTTTTTTTTTTTTGGGCAAATTGCCCCAATGTCTTTGATGACAATGAGTTTTTTCCTCCCCTCCTCTAAAGGTGCCACAACTTCTTTCAAACCTATTTATAAATATTGTTGGCAACAATGGGGGTTCTTTTTTCATTCTTCATCAAATGTGCAACAACTTTTTTCCAAATTTAGCCAATGTTGTTGACAACAATGAATTTTGAATGTTTTAAATATTTTAAAACTATGTAATGTCATCGTGATAATGAGTTTTTGAAAGTTAAATTTTTTAAAGTTTTAGGCACCTTAATTAGCTTTCTTTAAACAACTTACTATCATAGATGATAATGGGGTTTTTAAAATAATTATTTGTTTACAAAGCACCCCAGTTTTTCATGAAATAAATATATAATGTTGTTGACAACAATTAGATGAGGGGGTGGGGGGGGACATTCATTTCACGAAAATACTTTTTGAATTACTTAACATTGTTCATTAAAATGATTTGATAAAAATAATAAAAAATCATTTTGTTCCCATCATCATATTTTTCCTACTATCACAATTTCATTATCCATCATTATTAAATAACATTCAAGTTTGAGATATTAATATTTGGACAACAAATGAGGATGGATATAAATAAATTTGAATTAATTTATTTTCCAATAATGGATGAAATTCATCCAATGATTTATTAATTTAATCCCAATCATAAATGAAATTCATTCATGTAGAAATGACATTCATCCATATGAAATCATTCATCTATGAACATATTCATCCATGTAGGTGGATTAAAACCACATTAAACTTCAAGTTCCAAGCTCAAGCTTCACATTCATCTATAAGCCATCTTCATTTTCCTTGGCGATGCAATATGAACCTTTGAATGATGTTGTTCAATCTCTAATTAAATAACATTGATTTATCCATTCATCCATTAGGACCTTATTATTTTTGTTTGAAAACTCAATGATAGGAGAAAAAATGTTGTTACATTTTCATTTAATTCTAATGTTGCTATATACATGTGTATTGGTCTAGGTTTATTAGTGATATTGATGACATGAGGGGAGTGATTGTTATTTGGGAATGACATCATATCTCCAAATAAATTCATGAACATTGGAACCCCACCTTGAGTATTTGTGTATGCATTTTGAACTTTATTCGGCATCTCCTATGATTACATCTCTTCATTTTCATCATTTATTTCTTATATTGGTGGTTTGTATAGTTTGTTTCCTCCAACATTGACATCCGTGGTGTGTAGAAAGGCACTCACAACCTTTTTCCCTTACAAGGCTTCGATCATTTCATAATATTTTAAACTAAATTAACATGGCAAATGAATTCCTTCTTTTTCTTTAGATGTCAATTTCCATAGGCATGTGAGGTTATTAGTCCCTTTGTGATAATTTGAAAGCTTCTTGTAATTAAAATTGAAATTCCACTTATTTTTGCACATGGTGCCATTCCTTGGAAATTAGTTCTTCATTTTCTTCTATAACTCCACAACAATCTTGTTTTAGCATTACACATAAAAACCATGTTTGATCTTGGATTGATGAGCTCCTTTTGAATGTTTACAATTGATGAATGCTAACATTTCACTATGCTCCTAATTATCGTGTTTATGTTGTGGAGTTGTAAGTACATTGCTTGATGTTCTACTACCATCACATCTTCATCATCATCCAATTGCCAAACTATTTGTTGAATTTGTAGTTGCAAGTTTATTTTGAATTGTCAAATGTAAGGGAACTTGTGTTCATTTACAAATTTGTAGTCGTGTGTAAACACATGCCTATGTGAGAATTGACACGTACTTGTGAACTTGCATCAAAGTTTGAAGCCATGGTTGATTCTCAAATTCTTGCAGCACTTGTTTGCATTAAGGCTTTCTTGGTGATGCAAGTTTGCTAGTCGCTCCTATCATTGAAACTTCTTGCAACAGAAGCTAGAGCTTGGGAGCTATCTTTGTTCTTTTGCGCACACATTTTTTTCTTATTTACACTTGAGCTTCATTGCAAGGGTGATCAAGGAGCATTTTCCTACGTTGAAGATTCTTTGCAATGGAGATCAAGACATGCCGTTGCATGGCTACCATAGTGATAATCTACCATACTAATCTTCAAAATGTTTGTTAACAAACATTCTTAGGCTTGGGAATCTAGGATTTTGAATAGAAATTACCATCAACACTCTTTCATAAACTTGTGCTATCACAATTTGATAAACATTTCATTAATCCGTCATATAAGCATTACACATCACCTATTTACCAATGTACATGTGCATATATACGAATGAAGGTGCATATACCTATTGATTTACCACTTGAGGTATCCATAGGTGTGAACTGACCATAATTTTGCTAATTTTCGAAAAAAAAATCGACCAAATTTTGTCTATTGCAATTTATGAATTTCACATATTTAAATAATGAATGATAATAATAAATAAATAAAATTTTATTAAAATGAAGATTAATGAAGAATATTTAAATATTAATTTATTTAAAAAATCCCCTGGCTCTGGACTATCGATACAGAAAGAGATGAGTCAACACAGCACTGCCACATCAGCCATTTGGACATCAAGGTGCGGGCCAAGTTGCCCTTTTACGCTTACGTGGCAGAAGCTAATACGCTGGTTTCCCAAAAGTGGTTGTTAAAGCGTTACGCTTAAGAAAGTTCGGCCTTTCGTCTTATCTGGTGTGTCGTCGCTGCGGCGGCGTGTTCGTCGTCGTCGTCGTCGTCAACAAAGGAAGCGTGAAGGAGATGGGAAGCCGAGATCGACGGAGTTAGGACTGAATTTCGGGAGAAAAGATCGCGTAAGAGTCGAAAAAAGATTCAATAATGAATCGGAATGAAACAAGACCAAAAATAAATAAAAATTCAAAGAGAATTTTTTTTCAATACGCGCTTCTAGATTTTGAAAAGAGCTTTGCGAGGTTTCCATCAGATCCCCGCGGGCAATGAGCAGCTGGAGAAGAAGAGCAAGTCATTGTGTTGTTGCAGCAGCAGAAGCAGCTGCCATGTGATAATTTGAAGAGGAATCCCATCTTCTCAGAGAGATAGTAATTCCATGTCTGAGATCATGAATTGCAATTTTAGGAAGAATTGCAGTTGTAAGGGAGGAAGGAAGCAAGGATCGCAGTATGTCTTGAGGAAGAATTGATCCAGTTTCTGTTGTTGTTGTTGTTGGTGGTGGTGGTGGTGGTGGTGGGTTGTGGAGCGATGAGGGAAGAGAACAACGCCGTGGCGGCGGCGTCGTCGTCGCGGAAGAGTAGTAACAACAAGGGGAAGAACAGAGTGCCAATCAGTGCGCTCATTCAAGTAGCGAGCGTTGCAGCAGGAGTGCAATTCGGATGGGCATTGCAGTTGTCTTTGCTCACGCCATATGTGCAAGAGCTCGGCATTCCGCATGCATGGGCCAGTCTCATCTGGCTGTGTGGACCCATCTCTGGTTTGTTCGTGCAGCCGGTAGTCGGGCATTACAGTGATGGCTGCACAAGCAAGTACGGGAGGAGACGACCCTTCATCGTCGCAGGAGCGACTGCCATCGTTCTCGGCATTCTTGTCATCGGATTCTCTGCCGACTTGGGTTTCCTTCTTGGGGATGACAGTAGTACTTCGCAGCAGAGGCAGGAGGAGGGGGTAGCACCAGGTCCTCGTCGTCGTCCTCGTGCTATCGTGGTTTTCGTTCTTGGGTTCTGGATCCTGGATCTTGCCAACAATGTGCTCCAAGGTCCTTGCCGAGCTTTGCTTGCCGATTTCAGCGGGAAGGACCAGAAGAGAACGCGACGAGCTAACGCCTTCTACTCTCTCTTCATGGCGCTCGGCAACATACTCGGCTATGCGACTGGTGCATACGCTGGCTGGTGGAGAGTCTTCCCCTTCACTGTCACCACTGCCTGCGACGTCGCTTGCGCCAACCTCAAGTCTGCGTTTTTTCTCGGCATCCTGGTGCTGGCGTTCACCACTTTCTTGAGCGTCACTGCTGCTTCCGAGATCCCCTACATTCCTGTACAGAGGAGATACAGCAGCGGGAAGCTACCGGCCTTCACCCCGTTGCTTGCAGATCGCCAAGCGGACCCTGAAGCCGCCGGCAAGAAGAGCAAAGGTAGCCTTTCCGCCACTGAAGAGGATGGGAAAGAAGAAGAAGAAGAAGACGAAGAGTTAGAGGTGGAGAGGGAGGCGATGCTCTCGGAGCTTTTGGGCGCGTTACGGGATCTTCCGCGCTCGATGTGGTGCATTTTGCTTGTCACGGCGCTCACATGGGTGGCTTGGTTCCCGTTCCTACTCTTCGACACGGACTGGATGGGAAGAGAAGTTTACATGGGTGAGCCGTCGTCATCGTCTTCCGATCCTGTTTCCAGCAAACGATACTACGACGGAGTGCACATGGGATCTCTGGGTCTAATGCTCAACTCCCTTGTGCTCGGCCTCTTTTCTCTCTGCATAGATTATGTTTGCAGAAAGCTCGGGTCTAAATTCGTCTGGGGATCGGGAAACTTGATCATGGTTGCTTGCTTAGTAGCGACTGCGCTCATCACAGCAGCAGCAAAGCGAACGGCAGGGACAGCAGCAGAAACAGAAGACCCCCCACACTCTTTGGTAACATTCGCGGCTCTGGGGATCTTCGCACTTCTGGGAGTTCCTCTTGCGGTGACCTACTCTGTCCCCTATTCTCTGACTGCAACTTTCACAGAGAAAGTCGGAGGCGGACAAGGGTTGTCCATGGGTGTTTTGAATCTTTCCGTTGTTCTTCCGCAAATTGTTGTGTCCTTGGGTGCTGGATCCTGGGATCAGTTGTTCGGCGGTGGCAACTTGCCTGCGTTCTTGCTTGGCGCTGTAGCTGCTCTCTGTGGAGGTGTTGCTGCCCTAGTCATTCTACCAAGACCACCACCAGACCCAAGCACATCGTCGAACAGGCCGGTGCTTCTCCTCGGCCACAACAGCTTTCCCATCCCTTAAACCCTTTTCATCATCATCATCATCATCAGCACCACCACCACCACCATCTCATTCAATCTCTCACCCCCAAGCTCTTCTTTCCTCTAGTTGAAGCAAAGGAAGTTTTCATGAAAGCTCAGTCGAGCCCGTCTTCTTTTCTTGTCTGAAGAGTGATTTGCATATTGCACATGCATCCTAGTCAGTTTTGATGGAAGCAAAAGGTGGGTTGTGATCCATCATCTTCTTCACTATCTTTCTTCTTGAGGAGTATTTCTTGCATCTTGATAGATCTATCTATCTTTGATGGAACTACTCTTTTCTGCTCAATCATGCTCCCACTCGAGAGGGATTTTTACCTTCATCCTGATTCATGACAACCTGCCATTCATCTTCTCAGAGGTTTGCAGCATGTGGTTCCTGACAGCCCGCCAATCAACTTCTCAGAGGTTTACATCATGTGATTCATGACAACCACCACCAATCATCTATGCAGAGGTTTTGCATCATGATTTGTGATAACCTGCTGGTAATTTTCTCCAAGGTTTCCATCAGGATTCATGACAACCCAGTGATCATCTTTCCACTCAATTTGAGAGAGAGACTCTTAATTACATTATTCTTTTAGGTAGAATTTTCAGGGCACTAATTCTAGAAAGTAAGTGTCTGTCTTGCTTCTTGTTCTGTGTCTTTCTCCTAGATCCTGCAATTTGGATTTTGTGAACCCTGATTTTGGGGTGGGACTGTACAATGTATACTTGTTTCATAAATGGAAAAATTAAGTGGGTTTGTTGTATGAAACAACATTGCATTATCCACATGAATTCTTCAAAACACTGTAAGGTTTACAAATGTAACCCGAAAACCCTGATGATGGGCACATGCTCTATCCACAGAGATTAGTTCTTTCAGCAGGTTAGTTTTTTCAGTCCCTGAAATTTGCAAATGTCTTTTTGTTGTGCAAGTGAAACTGGATTGCTGAAGAGATTGATGGTGTAATGACATTGAAATTATGTAAAGCATCAGCAGAAAAAAATTAGTCTATCTGGAGGGATCGTTACCAAGAAGAACTTTTCATTCACCAAGGGTAGCACTTTTTGAAAAGTGGAATGCCTGCTCTGGTAGAAGAAAACTTTAAAAAAGAGGGTTATAAGGAAAAATGTCTTCAGATGTTATAAATGATGCAAGATGGAAATTTTAACAAAATTGAAAAGGAATTGACATGTTATGTTAGTGTGGTGTGGGTTTTATTTGGTCAAAAGGCTGTGAAGCCAGAGCTCAGCGAGCCCTATTAGAACAAAGTGTACCAACATCTTTCAAATCTCATTTGTATTGCTCCTATGTGCCCCATTTGCTGGGAGATGTGGAACCCTAAACCCTCAACTCGTTGTGGAAGAGAAACCTTAAACCCTAAACCTTAAACTCTTTGGCAACTCACACATGAAGTACAAGAGTAGTCTCTCATCTGCATTGTTAACTGCAATTGCAGGACTGCTGAAATAGGCTTCCCTCTACTTGACAGAACCAAAAAGATTGGATTCTTTATCATTTCACAATTGGTTGATGAAAAGAGGAGAAAAGAAGAATGGGTACTTTGGATTGTTGAGAAGTAGCCATTGAACTAGTGGTGCTAGCCCCCTGAACAAAGTCCCCAGAGCCTAAGTGCAAATGTGATGATGCCAAGCATCTGGTTTAGTGCAAATTAAGACTTCTGTCCTGCATATTTCTTCTTCCTAACCATGCTTGGCGTGTCCAAACAGACATAACATTTTTCACCTTTGTGAAGGGTTATCATATCTTCCAAAGAAGATTTGCAATGACCTAAAATCACCAATAGGGCCTTTGATTATTTTAGCACCTTATATTCCATGAAATGACGGCTCTCAGTTTATAAGACCTGAAAATATGCATCAATGCTTTGGCTGGAGGGTTGCTGAAATGGATGTAGCACCACAAGAGGGGGACAACAATACAGATCTGAATAACAAGTCTGAGCACAAGGATTGAGAAGGGGCAGATTGGACCTAAGGTATAAGCCACATGGAAAATTTGGGACATTGTTTAAGGCACCTTCCAATAGCAGACAACAGCTCTAAGGGGGGATTAGGGTCAAGTTCAAACCTGCCCAACTCCAACCCTAATCTTTGACCCTAGCCATTCAAGGACTTGTCTATACTGCAGAAAGTTACAGCAAGAACTGGGAGCCATCTATGGAATGCTCATGCAACACACAGATTTTAATGCATGAGAGTAAATGTTAAAGCCAATTGCCATCCAAGCTGATAAATGTTAAAAATACATCCAACTTAACCTTGTTGCAATACCAGAATTAGGGTCTCACTTTCTCTTTTACTTCAGGTTTGCAAGGATCAGATTTGACAGAGTAAAGGGCTCAGAGTTGGAGATGAGGATGCCATTACATGGAAACCCCTCATTCAACCTCAATTGGTCATACCATCACAAGCTCCCTCTGCAACCTCATGTTTCACCATCTTTCCATGCACACATCAATGTGCTGGTAAGAGTTTAGTTCAACCTGTGTGCACAGCAGCAGAAACATTTGGATCCATTTCCATGCCCTGTTGTGCAACTCCATAAGCTATGACAGATTGTTCTTCTGATGAAAACAGATTTCATGATCTCAATTAAGAGAAAATGCAAACTTTGGTAACCACTTTCAATTCCTGACATATGATAAAGAGACAGATAACATCTCTCTCTATGACACCTGCGCCTCACTTTCAGACTAAGTCCTCATGATAACATTTGAGAGAAGTTCCATCCTCATGTGGCCCTATCCTTGCCAGTTCCAACGATTCCCATCTTCTTGCTGAGTGTGCACACAAATTGGACAACACTAGATGTTGGCAAATGGTGCATCAATGATGGACCTTCCTCTTCACAAGCTGCAATTCTACATGGCCCAAAGGTAGGTGTCTGATTCCTCATGGCCAGGATCTTCCTATTGGCTTTCTTCAAGTGTTTTTAACTTTTCAACCAACTTTGAGTTTCTTGTTGTCCAGTGTTCTTTGTAAGATTTTTTTTATTGTAGACAAAAAGTGGTGATCATCCATAGAAAAATGTAGAAAAAAGTGGCAATTTTCCTTAGGAAAATCTAACTAAATATGGGTATAAGGTAGGAATGAAGTCCAAATCTTTAATTATCTTTTTATATTTTTGTCTACACACTTTAAACCAAATATAAAAATCTGGCATTTTCACTTATTTTACCCTTCATTTTTGGCAATTGAAAACTTCCAAAATCACTTCATTTTCAAATTTTTTTTAAAATTTCACTTTCATCACCAATAAATAAAAAAAAGGTCATTCTCTTCTTTCTTTTTTCTTGGGCACAATTTCATCATCAATTTTTTTTTGCTCTATTGAGGGACCTATTTGACCCTACCTAATAAGCCGTCAACCATATTCAAGTTCAAGGACCACAAAAAGGATGTCACATGCAAGAAATTCATGGACCCATGTGATTTTCAAGTTTCATTAGGACTCCTAAAAACAAATCATTTGTAGCAATTTTAAAGTTTTTCTTCAAAAAGACAACCGAATCAAGTGAATGGTATATACCAATCACTTATTTGAAAATGAGATGATTTCCATTCAAGTTTTGGAATAAGAAGTTGAGGAATGTCACACACCTCTTTAATGACTTTAAGGACTTGAAAAGACTAGTAAAAATAAGAGAACCTTTGATTTCTTAGGCTCAAAGAGTGTGTAAAACCCATATTTACCAAAGGCATCCATATAAACAATGTTTTGATTAGTATTCCCAACATTTAGGATATTAGTAATCAAGGCTTTTCAAGGACATTCAGCCACATGGTAAAAGACTATTGAATTTCATCATTTTATGGTTATTTAAGGCACAAAAAGCATGGCATCATTAAAACTACCGCCCATAATAAAAATCACAAAAAATATCCAATTTTTATTTTATTTTTAAAAACTTTCTCCCATATAGAAAAAAAATTTTAGGACACTTTGGACCAAAATGTAAGCCCTAAAATTGTTCCCAATAAGTATCCTTGATCTTGAATATGGCCAATTGACACCCCCAAATCATTGATAGAAAGTTGACACAAGTTCCACTTGCGCACCATTAGGTTTGAACCCATGACCTTTGTGGGGTCCCAAGATCCCAAAAGGGGTTATACCAATTAGCCATCACCCTTGGGTTTCTTGTTTTTAGTTTTCATTGTTCTAATTAGTTTCAACCAAAACCCAAAGTTTTATTCCCAAGTTTTGTAGATTTTATGGATGGTAATTATTTTGCATTAAGAATATGGTGAAAAGTGTTTAACAATTTCCCCAATTTTTCATTTTGTAAATAGAACTTAAGATGGGGTTAAATTTTTGGTGAAAATTGCACCCCAATAATTGATACTCCCCAATAATTCTAAGCTTCATAGGTTTATGGATTGCAACTATGAGGTTATGGATTGTAAGCAAAGGGTATAGTAGTTTAAAATATTTGATTCAAACCCACTAGAATTATTATAAGAAAACACATCATGAAAAAAAGAATGAAAAAGGAATTTCAATGAGGAAATAAAAAATTTCAATGGGCAAAGAGTTTTTAGCATTATGGTTTAGGGTTCATGGTCAAAAACTTTTGAGCAGCCTTACCTTTCTAGTTGTCTCATGACCCTAGTATAGTATAAGAGGGTTTGTAGTTTAACATTTAAGATGAAAAAATAGGTTTAGGGTTTAGGTTCAAAAGTTTTTTTGGGAACCTTACTTGCCCAAATGCACAATGACCATGATGACTTGAAATCAATGGTGTGCTCATATTCATAATTCCACATGAATATATATATTTTTGCACTTTTATACATATGACATATATGGTGTAAAGCCTTGTTGTCAAGGCATTACCTTACATGTAAAACATTGCAAAAACATTATGCTACACATAAACCATCAACAAAAGGTTTCTAATTTATCTAGAAGGCACCTCCAATGGAAATCCTCCTTGGCAAAAGTGGGGCATTTTAAAAAATGAAATGCCTACTTTAAAAGTGGAATGGGTATTTTATTTTTCTTTTGCCATGATATGTTCCATCAAATATCATGGGGATTTTATTTTACTTTTTATCATTGTTTTACATTAGTGAATGCACCTCAAAATGAAGCATTTTCATAATAAAAGCTTTCACTTCCAAAATAAGCATTCATCAACTTCACCTTTGGTGGGTGTTTGTTTCAAGAATGCCCTTATTTCCAAATTAAGTGTCCCTTGGCTTCATCTCATACTTGTAATGGCTTATTTCAAGAATGTCTTGCTCCTTAGGCATTAGCTTATTTTTGTAGTCATTAAACAATACCATCACACATCCATGTTTATCAACAAGGGAAATGACAATTTGCACTACATTTTCAAAACAAGATACATTTATCAAAATTGTGAACCTATCAATGTAATAAATAACATGACCTACATGAAATGCAACAAAAAGTTTTAACAAATTGAAAGCTAGAAAGTGTAAAGCAAGGCATCAAAAGAGACAATATTAATTTGCATTAAGCATATTAATACCCAAACACAAAACTTCATATGTGTGAAAAGGAGCTAGGTTGAAAGTTCACAAATGCTTCATAATTTTTTTTCCATGGTATCATATTTGAGTTCAAAGATCTATCGTAAATATCCTAATCATTAATTTATCCAAGAAATAACCATTTTACATGCAAAACCAAAACAATAGGGGACCATTTCAATATTTAATCATCAATAAGAATACTTGGGTTTAAAGACAAGTTATAAGTTTTTATAAGTTTGCTTATGCTTTTGTTAAAATTAAGTATTAGCATTTGCACAAACCTAAATGTAAAATATTATTCTTTGATGCATTGGCCAATTAGTAATTAATTAAATAAATTGAAGTGAAAATTACATTGAGATAAATAAGTTTGATTAGCAGGTGCCTTTGGTCGTTTTCTTAGTTCACGATGATTGTTATTGTATTCGTATCGAAGAGATGTTGTCATAAGACATGAAAGCTAACCAAATGCTTTTATTGCATTTTCAAAAGATTGGAAAAACATAGGGGAGATTCAATGGATATTAAACCTAATGAAATAAGTGAATTATTGAAGGTCATTTTTCAAAGGAGTTATAAACAAGGTGCAAGTCCTATGATAATCAAAGAGAAGGTAAGTGGGAAAGGAATGTGTCCAAAAGGTTTTTAATTAGAAAGTCACAATTTCAATTTTCATTTGATGACCCATTTTAGAATCAAATCAACAAACAAAGAAGGAAAGTGAACCCACAAATTTTTACCTCTTCCACAACATCTTCCCCAAGTCTAATACCACACTATATTATTTTTACTCATGGATTTCAAAAACTATTTATGTTTTGGAATGGATCATCCATCTCATACTACATTAATGAAAAAAAAATCATTCTTACCTTCATTTGAATAAGAAGGAACAAATTAAAGACCTTTTTTTTGCAAGTGCCATATTTACATCACCCATATCTCCTCCCATTCTTGTTTTCATTCCTAAACTCATCCCTATTTTCAATTTCCCAACTAGCATCTCAAGTCCCACTAATGTCCGTGAATAATGACATTCCCATACTAATTATGCCAATGATTGTTCCTAAGCCATTTCCCATCTACTTTCCTATGACATTAACATATGTTATAGTTATTGTGACCATCAACATTGAATTTCAAATGGTGGTTTAATATTCATCAATTATGGTGGTCAAAATTAAATTGCATCAATTGAAATTCAATCATAAAAGAAAAAAATTGTGATTGTCAAGATGTGGTGATTGAATTTTAGTGTCATAACCCTAGCCTTGGGCTCACGACCAAAGCAAGGGCTTGCAAAGTTGCGGGTCAAGAGGGAAGCCCAAAAGTCTCACCGCATGTTCCCAGGAGTGTAAGAAAGTGTGAGGGAATGAACCCTCACACTCCAAGGGAGTTTCCACTTTGGGAGTTGGAATCCATATGGACTCTCAAATTTTTAGACGACAATTGTAAGGGTCAAAATTCAATGGATTAAGGATTTCCTTATATCATTAGAAAGCTCTTGGAACGTAGATGTCTGAAATGGGCTCGCATGACCCATTTGGACATCTAAAACACAAGTTATGGCCAAAAGAAGGGTCGGGAGTCAAATTAACAATTTGATACCCGACCACTAAAAGTCAGAAATCGACCCAATTTCCTTGCGTGCAGATGACGTGCGACATACCGTTTGAAAGCTCTTGATAAGGGCTACAACTTTGTTTCAAACCTCATCTCAATCGGAGGTTTTCACGCAAAGTTATGAGGCCCTAAAGTCATATGAATCCCAACTTTGGCAATTTCGGGACTCCCATTTGGGAGTCTCGAGACAAAATGTCATTTGGATGTGGGCCTCGTGGAAAGACATAGAGTATAATATAAGGGGGAAGGTGATGGCTTCCCCTAAGTTCGAGCCATGATGAATCTTGTGAGTCCGAGTTGCCCGTGACTCATCCTAGCATCAAAAGTGTTTCAACTATGCACTAACCACCTTGTGTTGGTTTTGTGCAGGTTCATGTGAGTAGTTGATGCTTGTCATTCTTCCTAGTCCCATTTCAGAGCTCCAACACGCCCCTCTACCCCTCCAAAATGCTGCAAGTTAAGGAATGTACCCCAACTCCTTACTCTTCTGTTGTTTTCAGTTTAGACTCACATTTGAGTCCATTAAGGAGTTAGGGAGCATGTCATTTAATGACAATCTTAATTGTTTGATTTTTTTTATAAAAAAATCAAAACATGAATGAATTTAAATGTTAATCCTTACACTGATTGGAATAAAAATTCATATGTGTGTGTGTGTGTGTGTGTGTGTATAATCATGACCATTAGATGTAACAAGTAAATTCCAAAAGCAAAATCAAATTTGAATATATGATAAATAATAGTCATAATAGAATTAACATAAAACACATGTTGTGAAAGATAGTTTTCACAATTCAATACATTGTAATAGTATTTGCAAAATCAGTTTATTTCTAAAACAAACTCAACAATAATAAAAATATTCACAAAATGACCTTGGGTTTCACCCTTTGATTCACCCCTTGTCCATTGTCTTTGTGTTATGTTTCTTGGTATTTAAAAAGTCTTGGGAACTTAGGGCAAATAGTGAAAAGTTAGGGTCAAAAATAAAAGTTGTTTGGGAGGGAAATCATTTTGTTTTTTTGATATTTGGATTGGGGGGGAAGGGGTTTGAGATATTCATAGTTTATAAAAATGAAATTGTTCATTACTATCTAATACTATCACATGTGAAACCATATAAGTTCAAGTTGAAAATTCAAAATTCATTGATTTTTTAGTACATTTCAATGCATTGTCGAATTTCACCATAGATTTTTTTCTTCATACCAACTTTGCCCAAACTTTTTGATTGCACCTCATGTTTTGACCAAATAGAAGCTTCTTGCCCTTTTTAGGTAATCTAGAAATATTGTTAATGAATGTAATTTATATTTCATTTTGTCATTCATTAAACACCATCATGGTGTACAAAAGGTATTACAAATAACACATTATAAACATTAAGTACAATGTTTTAATATTTGTGTAATTTAGGTATGATGCAACAAAAGGTGTACCTTATTTTAATTTGTGTGTAATGTTACAACAAACAATACTAAATTCCTATCTTCAAATTTTCTCATCATTTTAAGTTGCCATTGATTTTTAATTCTTAATGTGAATGGGGTATCATCTTTGTTCAATAAATTTAAATATGAAGGGGCATCCTTAATATAATAATGCATAAAATCAAGGTTTTTTTATAACCCACATTTTCACAATAATAAAATCATTGGGATGTTCATACCAAAACTCATCAACTTTTTTCCTTGCCAAGTTTCTAAAATAAACATGTCAACTGTCATAGGCTCATATTTTAATGTCTTTCTTTCAATAGATGCCTTATGATGAACTATGATTTACACAAGGGATAAAACATTGTAGGAATTGAAGCAAAATTTAAAAACTAACTAATTTTAAGACCTTCACAAATAACATTGTTAAATTTTAACAAATCACTATAAAATATGAATCATTATGTTATTTGTTTCTTCACCTTTAAAGATGTGATGTATTATTTATTTTGGGTGTGTTAATGTGTCGGGGGGTAGGGTTCGATTTCATCATTTGTCCTTATAAACTTGCAAAGGAATTTTTCATTGCTTCTTTCCCATTTCACAAATCTTCAATATGATCTCTTTGAATTACTACAATTTCCTTTTGATCATACAAGCTCAATTGTCCTACCTAGGAAAAAACTTTTAAAAATATCTCAATAAGACACCATAACCGATTTCATCTTGATTCAAGGTGTTTCATTAATAATGACAATTTTTATTAAGGACATGATGTAATACTTACCTCATACTGTAAAGCACGGCCTGGATTTTTCCTTTGTATTTTGAGCTCCCGTAGCTGCCAGAAGAAACATGTTCTCTTGCGTGACCTTCTTGGGTGGAAGGTACCAGCCAGCCTGTCACTATTTCTAAAAAGTGAAAAAATCGCAGCTGTGCTTTAAGTAGGAGAAGGGCCTGAGTACAAGCCCTTCCATGATTTGAGATCTGTGCCGGAGACCTGGTAGGAACTTGAGGTAATACCAACTCATGTCAAGGTTATATCAATGTTAATATACATGCCCCATACTACCCCAAAATCAATCTTGGACCTTCATACCAAGACCAAGTTGGAATTGGATTTTTTAAAAACTTTCCAGTACCAATATTAATTGGTATGTTTAATAATGAATACCTCACTAACAGTCACATACATACATAAGGTGATTTTTTTTTTAAACCACCCATACAAAGTGATGAATATATTTTCAAATACATTTCCATCAAATTGTGCATAATGCCCCAAATTTTATGATAGTCCCTAATATTGGGTGGTTTTCTTTCTTTTTTTTTTAAGAACCACCAATTTGAAATTTTAGAGTAAAATTTGAAAATCACCTCCATTCTTCTTTTTTTAATATGCGATTAAAAGAAATAAGTTTATTTTCAAAAAGCCCAAATAACGCTAATTCACCAATGCAATTTGGATTTCCATGGAGAAAAATGACATCAGATGGAACCAGACAAATTGGCTGCCATGGCAAAAAAACAAAGAAATTAGGCACTACGATGTGGGCTTGGGCACTAATGCTGCTGGATAACTCTGTAACAGTGTAGCTTACTAAGGAGATACTTTGGTATCTCAGTTGTGGTTTATCAACAACTGAATTATAACAGGTTTCCATTGGATGGTTCACTGGTGAGTGCTGTGTCCCATAATCCCTAGTCTCATTGGCATGAACCCCAACAACAGGGAAGGCATTGTGTATAAGTTGCCCTCAAAAGACCCTAGGAAATCACTCCTCGTGCTTTACAGGTTTGCCAAGCATAAGCATGTGAAGGAAGTTGCTCTTGTACATTTTGGACATGATGTGTACATGATCATATGCACAGCCATCATGTGAACTTCAGAAAAGGCTACTTGGTCATTTACATGGCTAGCTCAAGAACAGACTTCCAAGAGAGGCTCTAAGTGTTCAGATAATTAGGAAGGCCAGGAAGACAAAGCTGGCCTCATTCAAGGTAACCTTGGGCAGGTTTAATTTCAGAATCCCATGGCTTGGTTACAGCCTGGGTGGCTTGGTTATACTCAAATCTCCTGAATCTTTTGGGTTATGGGTTTCAGACACAGCTGTCCCTTCCAGGTTGGTCCTGCTATACTGATCCTCATGATCAGCTAAGAAAAAGAGTTCACCAGTGATGGATGAAGACTGCTGGTGACATAAAAACAAAACTGAAAAAACAATCGACATAACAGGTCAAAGTCATAAGCAGTCATCAGACAGTACCAGAGCACATGGTCCAGATGTGAAACACAGAAAGTCCAACTAAGTTGACAACAAGCACCATCACTACTGGATTGAAGATATAATCCCCTGTCAAAACAAGGAAAACAGGAATGTCCAATCAACATCTTGGAACACAATCCAACACACCGATGCACATATGTGAAGTTCAGAACTGCAAAGTCCGCATCACCCCATGTTGCAAGGAGTCTACTTAATCTTCTTCTTGGGCCTCAACTGTCATTTACAACACACAACAAGCCATAATCAGCAAGTTTACCCCCATCAGACTGATCAAAGCGCACAAATCTGCTTTTCAGAAATGCAGCCAATGCCTGCAGGGGAACTTCTTATCAAGAGCACAGCAACTGAAGCATATGATAGATAATATGTGCCATTGTAGCAAACCTGGTTACTGTGACCGCACTTCTTTTTCCTACAGTTCACTGCCCGTGGGTGAAGACGAGCATAGCATCTGCTCACACAAGAATTCAGAACAAAATATTGATAATTACCCCAACATTGCAGCCATGGACATCAGATTCTGATCAGGAGGAATTTGATCTCAGATTTTTGCAGCACAATCAGAGTGCAGAGCTCATGTAAACAAATACAAGAAGTGTACTGTGATCTTAGTGATACCAACTTGCTGTTCACACAGATAAAAGCACACAAAGAGTATTGACCAAAATTTTCAACCTAAACCAAGAACTTCTCATACATATTTTCTCTTATTATTCTTGAACTCGAATCTAGCAATATTTACATGGAGATCAAAGGAATAAGTTAAAACTAGCATCCATGAAAGAGAAAGAAAAGAAGTAAACCTACTTGCGGCAAATCATTTTCTCCTGGTTGTACTTCCTTGCCAAAGCCATTAAGGAGGGCTCAATAATCCCTCCTCGCAGTCGAAGAACCAAATGCAAGGTTGACTCTACAGGAATTCCAACTCAGAATTAGAACAAGCTGTAACCGGAAAAGCATCAGATTCAACCTTCATTCCATTCTCTCTTATCTTCTTACCCTAGACATCTCCCTGTGCAGATTCACAAGTGGTCACACACTACATAGCGAAACATAACGGCTGACTAACCTTTCTGGATATTGTAATCAGCCAAAGTGCGTCCATCTTCGAGCTGCTTGCCGGCAAAAATGAGACGCTGCTGGTCAGGAGGAATTCCTGCAAGCAACTGAGTAAACTGATTCAGCTGCTGAACATTTAAAAGACGACAAAACGGACAATGAAAACCAAGCACAGACACACATACACAAACAATGCGGTCTTGCGGACACAGAAACCGAACTACAGAAATTCCAGGAAGCGAACCACGAGAACGAGAGTTTCCTCGCACAGGACAAGCGCTTGATTCCCATTGGTCTATGCACGGCGTCTATAGAAAGACCGAGAGAAGAAAGAATTGCAGGAAGGTACAAAAAAGACAGAAAAAAACAACAGAGAGCGAGAAAAAGCAATTGCATCAGGGAACAACAAGAAAGAGAGATCAAAAACAAAACCACAACAGAGACCGACCTTCCTTGTCCTGGATTTTGGTCTTCACATTGTCGATGGTATCACTGCTCTCCACCTCGAGGGTAATGGTCTTGCCCGTCAGGGTTTTCACAAAGATCTGCATCTTGATACAATTCAGAAGCTCCTCCGACTCTTCCAGCGATAGAAGAAGCAACAAAAGGGAAACTAGTAGCTGGGGGGGCCTTGGAGCAAGAACAAGAAGGTCGTAGCTTCGGCCCAGACCTAAGTTCCTAACCTAAATATGTCAGGTTGGGTCGTAGCTTCGGCCGAAACCTAAATTCCAAACACGTGAATTGATTTTAATTTTTCAACAAATAATAAAATTCTGTAAATTTCACTATATGTCATTTTGTTTTATTATTATTTTTTTAATATTCTTGATTTGCTAAGCAAAATGCTAATGAAAATTTGATTCATTAGAAAAGTTCACAACAAAACAAAATGCAAATAGAACATCCCATTAATTTGAATTTTTACTAAAATGTTTAGATTTGAGAACATTTGTTATGTTCACATCTCATCTTGGGATGTGCTTTCAAAACCTTGACCTAGCAATAATCATAATGGTTTAAAAGCTCAAAATTTTTGGAAATGTTGGATGAGTTGAGGTTTCATTAATTATTAAAAACACAGAAATATGTTACATTGATTCAAAAATATAAATAAAATGAAAGAAGAAAAATAATTACTCATTCCAACGACAAGATGGTTAGAAGGGACAAATTAAATGTCCACCCCAAGTCATGTGTGGAAATTATATTAAAGATATTAAATAATTGTTAGATGTCATTTCCCACAACAAATCAATGAATTCGACGTTTAGAATGATTTTATTAAATTTAATTAATTTTATAAACATAATATTGATTTAAATAATTTTAAATTATCAACTTTAATCAAATGTTTTAATGAATATTTCATTTTCAATGTTAACTTGAAATTTTAAGTTTCTAATTTTGATAAAAAGGTGTCCACTAAAATATTACAAATAAATTTAAGTTGAAATTTAATATTTTTTTAAATATTTGATTTAATTAATAAATTATTATTATTATTATATTTTCTTAATTTTGATTTTCAATACAAACCAAATTTAGTGAACTACCACTTGTTGGAATTATGAGAATTATGAAAATTAATTAATATCGAATTCATCAAGGAAAATATTATTATATAAAATGTGGTTTAATGGTTTTAAATACATCAAAATGATTGTTCATTGTAGAACTTACATGGTATTTATGGGCTACCTTGTGTTACTTGGAAAAAGTGGAATTTTTTTTGTGGCTACATAGTACAAAAGTAGAGCATCATCACAAACTTAACATCTCACAATTTAATGATGGAAATTGTGCAAAATTTGTTCCATCATAATTTGTACATTTCATGCATTAATATCATGCATTGAAAACATATTTGAGACATGGATTTATTGGAAGATGCAAAATGCATTTGACATTCGTTCATTTATAGGTTTGTACTTCATCCATCAACACATATATTCGTGTGTTAAACATGTTTTAAATACGAGATATTCATGCAGAAAACATACAAACCTATGAATGAACAAACTTTGCATAATTTTCATTATTAATTCATCACATGCTAAATTTGTGATGTTTATTTTGGGGAACTATTTGAAGGATTTTGCTAATCGTTGGGGAGTAATGTCGCAACCCTAACTTGGCCAAGTGTGGGGGTGAAGCCCAACACTTGGAAAAGTTGGGGATTGGGAGTCCTCCGAGACTCCCGAATGTTCAGAGCTCGACAGCAGGACCCAAAACACCTCGCATTGGGGTGTTCTTGGTGTCATTAGAAAGTTCTTGAAGCGTAGATATCGAAAATGCCCTCGCATTGGGCATTTGGACATCTGTCGCCCAAGTTATGGGCAAAAGAAGGGCCGGGAGTCAAACTGGCAGTTTGACTCTCGACCACTAAAAGTCGGGAA
>Ga0209208_10004571_pt1 | contig 19571 bp, 10 predicted proteins | sample S1TSphfallax_3_FD_187694 | JGI IMG/M metagenome (GOLD analysis project Ga0209208, IMG submission 187694) | Host-associated microbial communities from peat moss isolated from Minnesota, USA - S1T2_Fd - Sphagnum fallax MG (SPAdes) (version 2) | ecosystem: Host-associated > Plants > Peat moss >... | reverse complement strand
GGGTTGCATTTTTTTCGAAAGCTATATTTTAACTTTTGGTTGATAAAGGAATTCGTTTCACACTTCATATACAATTATTTCAAATTTTATTCTTTTGGGAACTTCATTTGATTATTCTACCTTTTTTCTTGATTTTCAAATCATACAATTCATCTATTTGAAGAAGTGTTGATTTTGTCTTAGAATTTATACACCAAGTAGGTCTAAAAATTACAAAATCATTTCCATAAAACCCAATTCATTGAAGGGTTCCCAATGGAACCATGAATATGCCCAAATTTCCTTGAAAAATTTATTTATTTATTTTCAATGAAAAAAATAAATATTTAATAACTCTTGCATTGTACATGTGAAATTAAACATTATGAAACCACTTCAGTGCACCCCTACTCATCAAGGGCTTTCCAATAATATTTAAAAATGAAACAAGGGACATTCTAATTTGGGAGCTCTCAACGTGACAAAATGAAAGAAACAAACTACCTTATTAATAAGATGATTTATGTTTATAACATTAGTGCAACATTTGTGCATTTATGTATATATTATAATATTGTTTCAGGTTCAGCAATAATTGTCTTATTTTTATAATGTTAATTTTTTTAATTACTTGCCTAAAATGTTGAAAGTTTAAAATTTTACCTACAAATATGAATGCCAAAATTTTGAAAACTTGAAACAATTGTGTAGGTTGTATTTAATGTTTATTGTGTTCTTTGTTTTTTATTTAGTATAAACTAAAATGTAGGTGACTTACCAATCACATACTTACTTATGTTTAACAACAAGTCCAATGTGAACACAACTCAAATAATGACATGTAAAAGATCTCATGTAATATATTAGGAGGGTGGTTTAAATCCACAATATTTTTTCCTAACATTAAAAGTCATTTATGTTTCTATGTGAATTGTTACACATTTTATAAATATTTTTTTTTTTCGCCTAATGGAAGAATCGATATTTGTTAGCATTTCAATCATTGTTGATTGCAAGGGAAGTGTTTGAGGAGGTTAAATTGAGATTCCTTGTGATTGGGGTCATATCTTAGGGAAATTGCTTCCTTTTTTTTAAATGGCATGCAAAAAAAGACGGGGGGAAACTTGTTGAAAAAAATAAAAATAACTTTTTTATTTAAATGTAAATACAATGCCAATAATTGATTTTGAAAATATATTTAAAATATACCTAAAATATGCAAAGAATATGCCATTATTTCATAACATATTAAAATATATCCTTTTGTCTCATATGCTTCTTAAAATATACAAAGGGTGACCTCCCCAAGGGTCATACACATGAAGATATTGATGGATGGTTTGGGTATTTGTCAAAAAAATTGAAAAAAAAAAAAAAAACAAACATTTTGGCAAATTTGATGAAAATTTTCATGGTTTCACAAAAATGACCTTTCATTTCATAGTTAATTCAAAAGAGTCAAGATTTTAAAACTTGGGTCATAAGTTATGTAAAGGATGGCCCTAAAACTTTGGTACGACATAATAGTATGCACCTTTTTAGTTTTTGTTGATTCATTTGGTTGGCCTATGATGTAATACAAAATTTTAGTCACAAATAGTTTTTAAAGTCCCATGGATGGACCTCCAATCGAATTGTGAAAAGCTAATCCTTTGATGGATCACCAAAGTTGCCTATTGGAATCCCAAACCCTATTCCATATCGCTAAATTTGGGGCAATGATGCATCAAGTTATGTGGAGAAAAAAAAGTTTATCATTATACGAATATCGAAATATGTGGAATTCTAGAAGTAAAGCATTGAGCAAAACACAACGTATGCAATAAAAATGATTTCATATTTGAATATTGGGAGGATATTTTATTGGATTTGTCAAAATTGTTGCCTCCTCAAAGTTCCACTCTTGTGGAGGGCTTTTGGCCTTCAAACAATTGAAGGTCTAATTCTGTTAAAATTTTATACGTTGCCATCCACAATGGAAATTGTTAATTTAGAAGACTTAGTCATGCATCATTATTGTGGGCTCAAAAACTTGAAACCTTTTCCAACATATAACCCATTTAAAGATCTCAATAATGAAAATTTTGTTTTCGTGATGCCACACGATCTTGTCCTTGTTCCTATGTGGATAGGAAAAACACAAAATGATGTTGTCAAAAATGACCAAACTAAATTCCAAAAATCTTAATTAAATAAAGTCAAGTCCAAAACAAAAAGGTTTTCTATTTTGTTGTGTAGATATGGTGACGCACCCCCAAGCTCCTTGATGGATTCAACTATGAGCCCAAAGGTGAAGATAGCAGAAGGGGAAAGATTTGGGGGGGCGTTCCCTGGCTCGTAACATTTCGAAGGTAGAAGGGTGTGTTGAAGTTCCGAGATGGGACTAGGAAGATTGACAACCAATTCAATCACTCACATGGATCTACACAAATTAAACAACAAGTTGGTTAATGTGTAATTGGAGCACCTTAGTGCACGAACAAACCACAAGCAAACACAATTCACAAGACCCACCATGGCCCGAACTTAGGGGAAGCCACCACCTTCCCCCTTATAGTATATTTTATGCTTGGCCACGAGACTAACACCCAAATGTCATTTTGTCCCGAGACTCCTAAGTGAGGGTCCCGAAATTCTCACACTTAGGACTCTCGTGATTTTGAGGGCCCATAACTTTGTGTGCAAACCTCCAATTGAGACGAGGTCTAAAACAAAATTGTAGCCCTCGTCGATGGCTTTCCAACGGTATGTGGCACGTCACCTACATGCAAAGAAATCAGGGTGATTTCCGACTTTTAATGGTCGAAAGTCAAATTGATTCCCAACTCTTCTTTTGGCCATAACTTATGTTTGAAGTGTCCAAATGGGTCATGCAAGCCCATTTTAAACATTTACGTTCCAAGAGCTTTTTGATGATAAGGAAATATTCAATCCAATGGGTTTTGACCCTTACAAGCGTTCTATGAAAGTTCGGGAGTCCATCAGGATTCCAACTCCCAAAGTGGGAGCTCACTTGGGAGTGTGAAGGTTCATTCTCAAATACTCTCTTACACTCTTGAGAACATGAGATGTGATTCATGGGCTTCCCTTTTGGCCCGCACCTTTGCAAGCCCTTGCTTTGGTTGCGAACCTAAGGTTAGGGTTGTGACATATGGGATTACGGCATCAAGGGAAATTGAACACAAAATAACAATTAAAGAATATAAAAAAGGGAAGGTTCAAGTTTGGGGCAAGTTGTCATTTCCTTCTCGCCCTTTTTTATTTATCACACAAGGTGAATGAAATTTGGGAAGACAAAACTCAAAACTCCAAGGAGTCGAAAGTTTCATTAATAAAAAGTGGTTAAATTGTAACCACCATATTTGTGACTACATGTGACTATTAATCATATGCAACTATTTTGGTTTTCATCCAATAATAACAATTTATGTCCCATTAGTTGCATATGTGATCAAATTAATTGTAACTTTATAAATATAGAAAGGTGTATTTTTTGTATTCTAATATATATATTTGCGTATATAAAATTTATAAATGTATATTTTGAATATAGATTAAATTTTTATCTAAATGTTTACTAAATATATTGTGCCCATATTAATTTATCCAAGTTACTATATATTTTTAAATTACTACAAATGAAATTTCTTATATTATATTATTATATTATTATTATTTTGTAATTACACATAATAGAAAATAAATTTTCATATTATCTTTGATTAAAATTTTTAAATAATATTATTTTATTACATAATGATTATGACGATGATGATATTAAAATGATAGGAAATATATATATATAATTGTTGTAAATTAAAACCATTATGCCTCCTAAAATTATAATTATAATTATAATTACTATTATATATTTGTAATTTACAAAAGCTATAAAAATTGACATAATAATAAGAATAAAAATTTAGAAAATAAACCAAAGTAAGTTAATATTTCCAATAATAATTTTATTGTATTTTAATATTTTAATATCTATGTACTTATTTTTTAAAATTATCAAAATAATTATTAAATGAATCCAATAAATTATTATATTACTATTAAATTATTTTCAGAGGACTAATGTACTTATTCAGAATTTTTAAAAAATATTTAAAACTAAAAACGCAATTGTAATAAATCATAATAACTTTAACAAATGAAATAATAATAAAATAAATAACCTAGGCTAGCTACAAATTACATTATTATTATTATTATTATAAGTAATCAATTATTATATGTAATTATATGTAGTTAATAATATATAGTTTTAATCTTTTTTTTTCAAATTTATAATTGATATATATGAAGTGTTATTAAACAAGGGATTATAATAAATTACCGAAATATAATTTTATTATTATTATTTATTATTTTATAATAAACACTGTAACAGTTAGTAAAGAAATCCAATAAATTATTATATAAATGTGGAAAGTATTTTCTGAAGGAAAAATGCTAATTAAAAAGATGAAATATTTATTGTAATAGTTCATAAATAGTTATAACAGTGAAGTAGCAATATGAATAATCAAAATAAAATAATTAACCATGTCTACCAATTAGCTACAAGAATTATTCAATTATTGTTATTTTTATTGCTAAATATTTATATTGATATTTATTATTAACTATAAAAATGAAAAAACAATGAAAATAACTATCATGAAATAGTTAGCCCAAGCTAGGTTTTAATTATATATTTAGATTTCTAAAATTTATTACTTAATATTTATATTTAATAGTTAATGATTATTAATTACTTACTATTTCAGTTATTATATTAATTTATTTGGTTAAAAATATTAATTAATTAATGATTAGCTTGTTATTTCAATATGAACCAATCATTAGTTAATTGGTTGATAAATCATTATAGTTAATATATAATTAAAATGACATATTATTACTCTTTATTTAGCCAATAAATTTAGTAATATTTAATATCTAATTTATAATATAATAGATTTATTGAATATATTATTGTTTAATTTTAAAATTATTGATGAGTAGTGCTATAAATAATTAGTTAGTTGGATGATTTATTAATGAATTGATTAGTTTCTAGTTTAGTGTTAGTTAATCAATTAATATATTTATATTTTATTCATTAAGTAATTAATAATCCTATTACTTTATTTTTTATTAGTTAATTAGTTAGCTAGTCAACTAGTTAGTTAATCATTCATCTACATAATTATATATTTTCAAGATGAGAATGAAAGTGAAAAAAAATGGGATAATTTTTTTTGTTGCACAAATAGTTTGCAACTAAAAATGTATAGTTGTAAACTACTTGTAATTAAAATGTTTATCCCATATGTTTTAACTTTCATTCTAATTTTGAAAAGTATATAAACAAGGTGTTTGCCTTAAATTTTCATATTTAAAAAATGGGCATATGGGATGAGTTAATAAAAAAGACTTAACCCAAAATAAATATAAGTTTTCATGTACTTACACCTAACAACCTACATACCTTTCTACCTACCTACACAAATAGGTATTTGGCATAGGTAAGTAAATAGTTTCTATATAAATAGGTGTTTATCTTAGATGGGTAAATAAGGTAGGTACCTAATTTGACCTACATACCTAAATATTGATTTAAATTTTATTTTGGACAAATTCAATTAATATGCCACATGGCAAATTCCTATTACACCATGTGTCATAATCTAACAGTATCTAAAAATAAAAATTAAACATCCTATATTATTTTTAGATTATAATAAAAATATTTTTAATTATTAAAAGTTGAGACACATAGTAACACATAACTTGTTCTCATTGTTCACCAAAAAAGTCACATCCTAAATGCAAGTGACAATATGTATATGACCAGTCAAAGGATGAAGGTGTATTTCAGTAACTTTTTTTTCCATCCAAAATTCTTTGTTGTTTATAACTAATGTCCATGCAACTTGTCTAAGGTGACTATTGAAATTTTAGTTGCAAATGTCATTTGCAACTAAAAATTAGTCATAACGATCAATTGCAAAATGACCATTTTCTATGATCTAGACCTTCAATTTTCATTTATTCCATTTTGATGGAGGTGTTGCAAAGTATATAATGCTCAAGTTTGTCACATCCATAAGTTGTGTGTGAAGAATGTAACTTGGGCAGATGCACATTAGCATCCCATGCATTTGCCTTAGGCTAATGAAAAGAATGTGAACTAGGATGTGACTTGGGCTACCATCCCATTTGCCCCACCCTTGAATGAGTGATGCAAATGAAGAGATGTGAATGACTTGAACTCCATCCCTAGGTTAATGATCATGAGGTTGATGCATGTCACTTCCATTCCACATGGTGTCATGTTTTATATCTTTTCAGTTGAATTTTAAAAGTATGGGCCCAATGCAAATTTGGGGGAATTGGTGCAAGACAAAGAAAATGGTGTTTCATGGTGCTCCCTATAACAACTTGGCACACCTTACATTCACCCCACATGGTGGACTCTTGACATGCCATTGGCCTAGTATGCAATGATAAATATTTGCATTCTTTTTCGGCAAGCTCATATTTGTCCGATAAGTGTGAAAATTGAGTGGGCCAAATTTTGCTCATTTGTTATGAAAGTGTGGTCTTGAGGATAGATATGGACCAAATGGGTTCTTGTGTAGATAAGGGTCAATTGGATGTGACAAGATTTGATCTAACATTATTGCTCTTGATGTTCAAGTGGGGTGTTGAACCAAAGCCTAGACTTACTTGAAAAACACATGGATTGGATACAAATCTTGCACCTTACATTGCATTAGGGCAATGGTTAGGTGAATAGCATTGCAAGTCAACACATGTAATGAGTTTATGGGAATGTAGTGGCTACACTTGTTGCATTTGGAATTTGTTTAGGGGTGGTCAAATTGGTAATTGGTTGGGTTGGGTTGGGTTGGTGTAAGTGGGGCGATTTGGGGGGGGTGGAAGGGAAGGTGGGAGTCAATCATTTTGGGAGTGGGCTTGGGGGTTTGGAAGGTTGGGGCTCTTCCGTAAACTTGGTTCATTTAATTATCATTTATTGTTTAAAAAATTGATCATGTATTGCAAGTGCTTGAAATTATTTTCTTGATGATAAATTCAATGGTTATTTGCCACTAGCATTATGTTGTGATATGGAGAATATCAATTATGTTTTTGCTTTAAATGTGTTCAATGTTACAACACAATGTAATAATATGGGCTCGTTCATGAACTTGGCTTGTTTGCAATAAACTTGTCCCTTTGTCCTTTTTGTTGGTAAAAATGTTTTGGGGGGGGGGTCGAAGGGGCTTGTTGGTGATGGGAATCAATTGGGGAGTGAGAATTAGTTGGGGGTGGGAATCGGGTTGAAGGTTTATGGTTTTGTGTTATAATTATGTGTTCCATGTGTTTTGAATATCTTTTCTTTTTTTGGTTCAATTTTACATTTATTTTTTGGCATTGTGACTTGAGTTCTATGTTTAGTGGTTGTGTTTTTCAATGTCGATAAAATGTCCACATCCAATCCACCATGCAAGGGTGACCATGGTGACATAGGAGACTACCAAAGTTGGTGAAAAGGTTCAACACCCAAATCTTGGATTCTAACTAGCATAGTTAGTTTGGATTGAGGCCACATGTGCTATTTAAGTGAGTTTAATGTTTGAGGTGAGCATTTATTTGAATGTTTAGATCCTTTATGCAAAAATAAATAAAAAATATTGGAATTTGATAAATTCAAAAAACATGGCCAAAGATTGCACATGTATTTTTGTTCCACTTGTGAAAAGGAGCTTTTGCAATCTACTAAACAAATTGAAATACAAAACCAAGAGAAATTCATTTATGATTTTTCAAGCTTCAAGAGATTACATGTGTTTTCAAGCAATTACATATTGATGTCTGAATTTTTTTCACAATTACATTGATGGTTTTTAATAACATATAATTTTTCATGTTTTAAACCAAATTTGATGGGATTAAATACAAGTTTTCTGCAAATTTTTCCTCTAAGATATTTGATTGCTTAGAGCGCATAATTTTCAATGGTGAATTCTCATCCTCCTTATCCATTTTTAACCCACCAACTTCATTACATTGTAGGTTCTATGGTGGCGTTCAAAATACTTGTTTGTTTCCTTCATTCATTGTTTGCCCCATCACTATCCTATCAATAGGAGGCAATCCATTTTTTTTTAATATTTCATTTTTTGATATGCTCTAATAACTCATTTTTCATTTTTGTGAATATAATCACATATGGATATCAAAAAATTGAAATATTGAAATTAAAAAATATATATTAATCCCATAATTCTAGGATTTCAAGGATCTATCAAAGACTTCAACAAAATGTTTTTTTCCAACACACTTATGCTTGTTTGAATGAAAAACTTGTCTAAACATTTTTTGTGAAATCACATGAGTCAAACTTTTCAATTGCAATTGAAATGGTACAATCAATTCACTCAAAATAAATTATAAAAAAATTATACAATTTTAATTAATAAAAAATGTTTAAAAAATTTGACATGTAATGACATTCAATCATAGTAAGGCAACAAAAAATCAACAAATAAAACTTAGAATGCAATTTTTTTTTTAAATGTCTATAAAATAATGAAAATTGTTGTCATCAAAAACTTATATTTAAAAATAAAAATTGTCAATGAGATGATTGGTTATGTACAAAACATTTCATTAACAAATTCACATTGGATTCAACATGATAAATTAATGCACTCACCTATTAACAATTAAAGCTTCGTGCTACTACACATTACTATTGACAATCAACTATTTTCATTTTTTTTTATGTTTTCATATATTCTTGTCAATGCCAAATTTAATGTAAATTAGTATACATTTCATGGACACGAAAAAACACATGTTAATTTGATTTTCTATATCCATGTTGGTGGATAGGAAAAATGAATGGGATAGTTATCAAATGAAGGTAGTTATTAGGAAAGGTGGAAGATAGTTATTTTTAAAAAAATGAATAGTTAGGCTTGAAAATGAGGTAGTTATTTTTGAAATTGTCTTTGGAATGGTTAAATGAATGACCATATGAAGAATTCCAAAATATTTTCCATATACCAATTTTGATTACTTGTCATTGGAATTTAATTAATTTGAATGAAATCGTTAGAAGACAAAACTCTTGAAAGTTTATCCAAAATGTGATACCAAAAATACCCATATTCATAAACTTTTAGTTTCATCATTTCATATGAGAATCAAACACCTCCAAAATCAATAAATATCAACTACCACTTGCCCAAACTTTTCCTTTAACCAATTTCAAAGCTCAAGCATAAACATTTGTGCAGTTCAACATAGACCTAAGCTAACTATTGTACCTACCTAACAATGTATTATTTAACATGCACAACATATATGTAACAATATCATGTTTACATTCCCTAAAAAAATTTGTAATTTTATAAGATATTTCTATTCAAAACATATGCAATGTTAAATTCAAAAAAAAAATCTCATTTGAAAATGAAAACACCCATCTCTACAACAAATGTTAATCAAACCAAAAGATAGATATGTGATGAGTCGTGTAATAACAAATTGTCCATTTTAAAAAAAAAAGATGGTTATTCAAATGATGCCTCCAATACTTGTGACATCATCCATTACTAGCATGAAGAACTTTAGTTGACAAAAGAAGACAAAAATATACTACTTGATCCAAACAAATGGCTATGTAACCAACACCTAGGAATGTTTATGTAAATCTTACATATTACTAAGTTACAATCCATCCATAGGACATAAACAACAAACTTATGTGATCATAAGAACAATAACTATAGTTGTAAGAAAATCCCTTCAACACATTTTCGTCAAGTCCCACTAGAGCAATCCACCATACCAGGAATGCAGAGTATTAGCCTAATCCCAATTTGAAAACATGGAAACAATGTTGTTCTTTTTTCAAATCTGCGGTGTAGTTACTAGGAGTGGCAAGAATCCCAACTCAAAATGTGAAACAAATGGTGACAATTGAATGTTTTGCTCATTAAAACACTTTGCCCACAGGCAGCCTTCTGACAACATCCTCTCTCAAAAAAGAAATTAAAACTGTTTAAACTTGGCAATTTGTTTTCAAAAAACAACATATTTTCATCAAGTTGGCAATTTTTTGCCCCAAGAAAATCAAAGCATGGAAACTTCTTAACACCAATGGCATGGTAGTTCCCAATTATATATTCTACCTTTTGAAAGTTGGTGGTTACTAGTAGTGCGCAATAGTTTGGAGCCCAAAGTTTTGTATCTTAAAATTGGATTCTCTAAAATGACATCTTGTATGACCAACAATTTGCAAAATGTACAACTTGTCTTCATTCTTTTTTTTTCCAATCTCATGGATCCGGATTGAGATGCAATTTTCTAATAGCCCGACATAGTAAGAGCCAAAGAATATCTAGCTTTGCACACACGGTAGAGCGACCCGTTTGGTGGACCATGAGGGGCATTCCTGAAAAAATAAAATAAAATAAAATGGGGTTTAGACCATCTCCACCAATAGTAGAAAAAGCTCTTGCACCTTATATTGGAGCAGTTAAATGATGTGAAACTGCTTTCTTAGCACTAAGTGTGCCTTGGGTAGTGGAAGGGGAAAACAATGCCCTAAAAATGACTTGTTTTTGATTGGTCAATCATAATGATTAGTCCAGGTGGTGAGACTGCAATAGAGTGTAATGCTCTCTCAGTTTTATACTCTGAGCTTGTTTTGTTGGAATGTGTGGGGGAGGGAAAATACAATATAACTATTTTGGACATGAAAGTAATGATACATGCAAAAATGGGCGAGCACGCTGGAGAGGCTCTTCGGTTTACACAGCCTCATACAGATGTGAGGTAGCTCTCTTTTTGAGGAGGCAATATTCATGTATGTAAAGTACCCTCCAAATACACAATGAAAATTTCTCCAAGTGCTTTACGTATTGTGGGTTCTACTAGTAGTGCAATTTGTGGAACCAATTTCTCGAAACAAAATACCATAAAAAAAGTTGCTCGCCACCTTGCTTAAAGTTTGATACTTTGGATGCCTTGATATGAGTATCACAATGTGACAGAATTGGAAAATTATGGATCAAGGCTTATTATGGTCTTCCAAGTGTAGCACAACATGAAAAATTCAGAACATTCTTGCTTTGGTTTTGTTGGATCCTTTCATTTGTGATTTCTGAGTTGATAAAATATTTGATTTCTTGGCCTTGCCTAACCAAGGCAAGGATATTGTGTTTAGATTCATTACATAGTATAATAGCTTAAGGGATTTTGACAAATTGGCCTCCCAAATTTGATGGTATCCTTTTTTTTCAGCCTTCAGGCCAATAGAAGGCCATAAAGTTCAGCATTTATTAGTACATGGGGCAGATTGAAAAGTTTTTTTCTAATGGTGACAATTTTTGAGAGCATAGTCAAAACAGCAGAAAACTAGCAGAAAAAAACCATAAACCCTAAACCCTAAACCCTAAGCCCTAAACCCTGCCCTAAACAATAGAAATGTGGTGAGACCTACTTTGTAATGGGATTCAACCTACTAGCAAGTGAACTTTGCGAGGATTTGGCTTTCTCCCTCCTACGACCATGTTTTCCTCTCATCTCCACTTCCTCTGGCTTCTCTCCAAGCTGCCATGGTTTCTGCCGTTACTAGTTCTTGCGGCAAAAAATCCTTTGGATCCTGATTTTTGGTGCATAGAGATTGTGCGCAGTGCTTGCGGCCAACAGTACTTTGTTGTTGCTCAAGTTGTTTCGATTTTGGAAGTCGACGAGAATAATAGTCGGCGGCGCTTGGTTCAGTCTTTTTGTAAGGAAAAACCGGAAATCTGCTGTCAAGTGCAGATCTGAGGACTTACTCCAAGGTACTCTCTCTTCTTTCATCCACCGTTTGTTCACTTCGTAACACAACACTGGCACACAAGAGAGAACTAAATTTTTTGGCTTCCTGGAGTAAGTATTCAACTGTTTTGAGGAAATGTAGAGAGCTGTGTTACATTCTTTTGAAAGCATTTGCATCATGTATTGGGCAACTGTGCATGGATGGAGCTATGGTTTTTATTCATGTTCAGATTGGGTATCTGAGTAGGCAACACGCATGGAACAATTCCAAGATCCTGAGGAAGCCCAGAGGAAAGTCCAGGTCATTGTTACATTGGTCCAGGAGGGTGCAAAAGCCAGCAAGATAAATAGATGTCAGTGTGAGCGGTTGGCGAACATGTACTGCAAGATCTGTGCTTATTTTAGGGAGTTAGTGATGTTGGATGATCCAAAGCATGTACTCTTGTTACCCTTACTGGGTGAGATTATGCGAATCCTTGAGAGGGGAAAGGACCTGGTCTTGCAATATTCAAGTGCACAATGGTTTGAACTGGCAGTGACCTGGGGAGATAATCAGGAGGCCTTTAATGAGATCCATTTGTCACTCGAAACTAACATTGAAACATTGCAAAAGAAAATTTTACTAAATTCAACTCATTTACAGCTTCCCAGTTGGATTCATGACCCAACTTTGGAAGCAATAAATCGAGAGAGTGATGCAACAGTGGATCATGACAAGATGCTGGAAACATTGGCAGAGTTACAAAAGAATCTGCCCATGGCGATCGCTAAGCTCAAGGGAACAGTATCATGGGGAAACAACCTCCCTCTCAATATGCAAGTTGATAGAAGTGAAATCATGCTTGGGAAACAGATTGGAAAAGGAGCTTATGGGTTGGTGCATGAGGCATCCTGGCTTGGATGTAAATTCGCCGTCAAAATCATAGCAGCATCTAATACCATTGCATTGCAGCACGAGGTGGGGATCCTTGCACAACTTAGGCATCCACACATTGTGCAGCTAGTAGGCTTTTCTGTGGATAAGGGTAAGGGTAAGGGTAAGGGTCGAGGAAGCATGATTCTTATGGAGCTAATGGATGGAGATTTGCGTCAGCTCATTGAGGATCGAGTTAGATCCACTCCTCAGGTCCCACCCTTTCCCCATTATGACACCGTACATGTCATTTCTCAAATTGCAGCTGGCATGGCATACCTACACAAGAAGCTAGTTTTCCATGGAGACCTCAAAGCCTCCAATGTGCTTTTCAACCATCGTGGTGGCCACATTGAAGCTAAAATTACGGACTTTGGGGTGTCACAATCTGTACAGCTCACCAAGCTTTCTGATACAATCATAGACATTGATGGTTATTCAAGTGGTTCTATATATTCAACGACATCATTGACTGGAAAAGTTGGGACAACTGGTTGGAGAGCACCAGAAGTGTCTGGTATACAAGTGAGTATAGCAATCAAATATAAAGTTGGTTATTTTGGGGAAGGGGCTTGTGGAGATTGAGCTATGTTCAAGGTTTTTAGTGTAGGGTAAGGCCCCAGGGTGGGGTCATTCCTGAAATAAGTGGCCAAGGAGGAGGTGGTAGCTGAGTCCAGCCCTGCATTTTCAAGAATGTACCCCACCCTTGAGCCTTACCATCATAAAACATGAGGCAAACATTATCATGAGCCTAAACATATGTAGATCATGAGGCAGTGGGAGTGGGAATCAGCTCACACCTACTATTTAGGACCAGAAGACCTCTTACTTCTACTAAATAGGTGTCAGAGGCCTCTTCTAATGTAAGTTGCCCTCCAAATCTAGTGCTTTACTAAATGAGAATAAAGTTTCCTTTCATTTAATTGGAAACTTTGATGCTATTTGAAGCTAGTGTGAGTCAGAACTCAGAACCTCTTCCCTACCCTATAGTACTGCCTTCTTTAGAATCTGATTACACCCATCTTTGTAATGCTCAGAATATGGCCTTTCCAAAACCTATAATCAACTCAGGGTACTTTAGTGTCTTAAATAGCTTGTATTTGGACAAGGTGATTGTGAGTGGTGCTTTCATACAAAGATGCTCTTAATAAATAGGCCCAAATATGTATTAATTGAGTTCATCTACCAATGGATGATCATCTTTCTTGACCTCCTAAAAACCATAACAGCGATTCTATGATAGATGGAGATCCATTGTCGCTTTTAATCAGTAGTAAAAAAAAAAAATTTAAGCTCAACAACTTGGAATAAATACAGCAACATCTCATGAGGGGTTTGTTGACTATTGTGTTTGCACCAGATTAAAAAAGGGGAGATGTCATCGGCAGAACCAAGATATTCAGCCAAAGCAGATGTATATAGTTTTGCAATGACGTGTTATGAGATCCTCACAGGCAACCCTCCGTTTCACAACTTACCACGAATGTCAATTGATGAAATGGCAATGAAAGGTAAGAGGCCTGAATTGCCTATTCACATGGATAAGACGTTATCGAGCCTCATCCAAAGGTGTTGGCACACTGATGCTGGAAAAAGGCCTACATTTGCAGATATTTGCAGCAGTCTGCGAAAAATAATGGTTTCATACAACCCTTCCTTTCATCCATCTTCATCATCCAATCCCTCGCTTCGTCCATCTTCAAGCCTCTGCACAATTAGCTAATCAGTCTAACTTCTTAACTATACCTAGTTGAAGTTATCTCCAACCTAGTTGAAAGGTATCCATTAGAGGTTTATCAATCCTATATGGATAGTTCTTATCCAAGTGACTTTCATGTTTTCTAGGTTTGGCTCATACTTCCAAATTCAAGAGCTGTAGTCTAGAAGATATATTTGAGCAAAGGTTTAGGCTACCATTAGAGTCATAATTCAACAATAAATACATTCCTTTTGCTACACTATGATCTGCAACCCAAACAATTTCTATGGGTTTCTTTATCAACCTATCAGTATTACTGAACTAATTGGTGTAGACATGGAAAATCCTTGGGATTTTAAACATAGAAGTAAATGTGATGATGGGTGGAATGATTAAAATCAAGAGAAGATGCTATCACCAGTAGCATCAAACATGTAGCTAAGCACCCAGCACAAATTCAGAGCCCAGTCACACTCTCTGGATCTCTATTACAACACCTGGTTTCACTTTCATAGATCCAAAACATTTGAAGACTACTCTCAGCAGTGCCCTGGTTATCTACTGTGTAGCTTATACCATTTCGTGCACCATTAGGCTGCATGAGCCCTCAACAGCTAAATCAGCTTGCATTCCTTGCCCACTTCTTAACCCACTGGACTCCCTCTGTCCACATAATCAGTGGGAATAGATGAGAGTGTAAGAGAATAGGTTGTAGAAGAAGTCTACAATGGGCTCTGAAAAATTAGCTCGTACAAAGTAAGGAACAGGCACATCTTTTATCCATCTTGGTTGAGATAACAAGCTCCACAGCAGATTCCTTCAATGTGAGATCCCAATATAGGTCAGTCCTCTGCCTGACAAGGATCCACCTCTAAACAAGACTAATTGACCCATCAACCCAACTTAAAGCCTATTGAGAAGGATGAGAGATCCAGATTCCACTCATAAGCAGCAGGTCACAACCCATACCCTAACTGGTGTGCAAAACATGAGAAGATCTGGGAAGACTTTATAAAGTTGGATCTATGGGCAAATTTATTTTCGATAGCCTTCAATGGATGATAGCAAGTTGCCACCAGAACCCCCATGGACTCCCACCTCCTTTCATGGCAAGCATCAGGTTAATACATTTTGCAATGTCTACCTTTAAGTCCTCACAATCAAGGGCAATCTGTAAATCATAATCACTGATCTCTGCACTCAGAACAAACTCTTCCTCTTCGTCTTGCTCTGGCTTCAAAAGACCCAGCAAGTCTGACTCCAGCATAAAGAGAAAATAGTGCATGTTCACATGAGATGCACCCCCTCAGCACAAGCATATGTCCTTAGCTACACATCATGTGGGTTCTAAATAAAGACCGAGGAAGATTGGGCACCAATAAATGACCAATTTTCTACAGTGCAGCTGCATCACTCTGGCTACCAATGACATGGTGACCACCAAAAGCTGTTCTCACCAGAGTAAATGATTAAACTTCTGTAACCATTCAAGACTACACTTCTTCACTGTGAATGGTAAAAGCCCACCTTTGTTTCCATTTGACATTTGCTATTGCAGGATACACACCTACCTGGAAATCACTCACAAATAATATCTCTGGGCGTGTTTGTGCAGGGAGAAAATCAGAGCATGCACACTCCTTGATTTTCTTGCCATTAGAGTAGTCTCAATGAGTTCTTTGGTTGGAATAACTGGTACAAGGGATCCAAACAAACCATACATGGAATCATGAACATTGGAGCCATAAATCAGCCATAGCCCCTCCCTGCTCAGGACATTTGCAGCCCTGGGATATGAGTTCTGTCTGAAATCGAGTTGCATCATTCAGCAGGGTGACAGTTGGTGCACAAGGGAATGAGAATGAGCGAAGGAGCTTTATCTCTGGTAGCTTCAAATTGGCACCTTTGTCATGATAGAGAAGCAAAAAGCAATAATGAAATGGGTCGTGAAGTACCACGTTTGTGTCATCATTCTGGTTCTCCTCTAATATCTCATCCTGTCATCAAATACGGGTATTTCCTGCAAAACCAACCAAGAATATCCCCTTTCTGGAGGTGAAGACTTGTGTTCCAGTCAAAACCAAAGAAAAACACCACGTATCACACATGTTTGATATAGTAGGATCAACACATACCTCTGAATTGGAAATGATCAGTGCAGAATTAACTAAGACATTTGTGGAAACATGTTATATCCTATGATAGAATGCGGTGGTTGAAAGATTAGATGAGCCTTCAGGCTGGATGTAAAATTGAATAAAATATATGCTCTTAAAGAATGAAGAACATTGCTCTCTGGATCACCTGATTGAATTCTGGAATTTGTGGACGTTATATGGGTGATGGGTTTTCAGGTGCATCAACAAGTTCCATTGTATGTCGGCAGTACTGAAGAGGTAGAGAAGCTTGAGCAATACTTGGCATATTTATACAAACATCAGAAGAGAAACTGCAAAGAGGATTTTTCTTAACTCCGAATCCCATTTTCTCTCTCACTCATCTCTACCTTTGCATGTCAATTCACAGTGAAACCCTGTGTTGGAATATTCTTTGCAAATGTGGATGGGTTCAGCCAAGGATGGATGGGTCCATCCTTGTAAATGTCCTAAAAGGAGAAGTGTCAACAACATCCAGTGTTATCACTAATAGATGACGCCTACCATCAGTCCAAGCAGATATATAGACTTGGTGATGATGAATTGCAGGTGTTTGCTGACTTTCGAGTAGACAACAAATAAGGGATATGCCATGCCGCCTTGTGGAGGAAAAAACAAAACCAGAATTTCCAAATCAGAGATAAATGGTTTGAAACTGCAACTAGAAATCGCCCTCAACATGTCTCAGGTGGGTAGCAACTTATAACATTTTGCAGCTGCTTCATCTTGTGTAATGAATGTACAGGATGTATAATTGCACGAATAAGCTACAATTCCTGCACAGCTTAATTTTTCTGGGACTTTCGGAAAAAAATTTCAGCGAACCAAATTGGAATTCATTGGTGGGGGCCGCGCGAACGCGGGCAACCCGCTGCCACAATTTACGACGTGCATGCCCCCATTAGGAAGATGCTAGTGCCGCTAACTCCGTAGTGCTGTGGAGAAGACGTCCCTAGGCCATTGGCCATCATGACCAGCGATCGACCCTGCCCAGATAAGTATGTGTTGCTGGTTCTCTCGCCCTATTTATATGCTTTCCTCCCGCACGCCGCGCCAAAGCTTGTGGGACAATATCTCCCTCCCCATCTCCCATCTCCGCTCCCCTGCCGTCCCTGTCCACGCTGCATGCACATATCTCTTTGAGAAGGAGAACAAGATGGTGGGAGATTTGTATCACACTGTTGGAGCTGCAGCTGGTGATGGATTGTAATGATGGAAATTGGGAGTTGGGTTCCACGTATTGATGGAATGGTAATCGAATTTTGCACGGTATTATTTGCAGCTTTCTGCACGCACAGGAACAAGATTGGATTTCTGTAACAAGATTTAGGTGGAGAGACGAAGAAGCCATGTTAATTAGTTAGTTAGTTTCTTTTTCCGAGCATGGAGAAGGTGGTGGAATGTGTGGCTGGTCTAATGGACCTTCTGTTGCTTGCTTCTGGGTATCAAAGGAATGGCCTTTCCATGGTTTGGACCGCGGAGGATTTGCTTGGAGTCTTTTCTTTAGCTTCCTTTCTAGAAAAGGTAAGTAAGGATCGCTCATAGCTGCACACAAAAGTCAGTTCTCCCTCCTGTTGTGTGTTTGTTTGCGGCAACGGAACTTCAAGCTTTTTGGAGCCTTTAGTCCCTCGTCAGTCAATTCTCTTCAGTTCCAGCGATTATATCGTCTATGATGATTGAGGAAGTCTCTCTAAGGCACCATACCCTTATAAATATGCGGTGCCTTCCAAGTCATTTTGATATGGTGGTTCAAAGCACCATTGCCTGACACAGATCTAAAGAGCTGCCTAGAAACTTCCATTTGGACATCTGATGTGCCTTCGTTGAGGTATATCGCTCAGGAAGAAACACCCAGTCTAAACTAATTTGTAATTTGTTTCCACATTATGGTAGGTGGACTCCTTTTCAGGTGTTGAAAGCTCTAGTTCATACAGTAGTCCCCCATCCCCCAGCGCACCATTTTTGGCATCATGTTGGCTTCAAGCTGTTGCACCGAACTCCAGCTGACCTATATCTGGATCCCAACCTTCTGTTTATATACTTTCTGCAATTTTATTTGGTCAAGCTGGGCTGTTGATGAACTCTTGAGAGAATTTTTCAAGGATCTATATCACCTTTTTGTACTGAGTTTTATCATACTCCCATTGAGATTCAGTGTATGGGCAGGGTGTTTCAAAAACCAAAATGCTCACTGGACCTATAAGTCTAAAGCAAACTGAAGTGGTGACACAGGACAGAGAACCCCATAAGCTCAAAAGTGAATCATAATGTGACTGAAAAATGGGCCCAGATTGCAATGACATATGTAATGGCATCAACCACCATTTGCAATTTGCAAACAAGTGTCTGCAAGCTTGATATTTAATGCAAGCAAGGTGAAATGGACTGAAGTTTTTGAGAGTCATTGCAGTTGCTCGCTCCCATGGGTACCACAAGCAACGTGCATAGCAACATCAGCGAAAATTGCTGTGAGTACTTTCAGCGTCATCACCAGAATTGTAAACCCAAGAATTGAAAAGTAGGCTGGATTTTGTTTTGTGTAAGGTCTAATTGTGCCACAAAGGTGTAGTAGTCCTGTGGATTTTCAGATCCGAGGTGAGCAGAATCATGATGTGTGATGCTTGCACTGGAGTAGAGCTAACATTTTGTGTTGATTCTTGCTTCTTCTGTATAATATTAACTTTATTCATTTGAGTTATGTCCATGTATAGTTAGAATGTCCACCATGTTGAGCATTTGATTGAAATTACACCCAGATTTGCATCAAAATAATTTTGTGTTCAAATTACGTAGTAGTATTTTGCAAAACTTATGGAACAATCCTAAGACATTCCAGGCGAGACCTACGACATTTCCAGGCCAGGCTAGAATTGCCACCACCCCCAATTGTAACCTTTTGTTCTGGACTAGGGTTAGGGTTGGGGTTTGTGGGTGGCTAATAGGAATGCGACACGTAGTCGTCGTCTCTCTCTCCTTTGCACTTTGTTGCTTGCTT
>Ga0209208_10004570_pt1 | contig 19572 bp, 9 predicted proteins | sample S1TSphfallax_3_FD_187694 | JGI IMG/M metagenome (GOLD analysis project Ga0209208, IMG submission 187694) | Host-associated microbial communities from peat moss isolated from Minnesota, USA - S1T2_Fd - Sphagnum fallax MG (SPAdes) (version 2) | ecosystem: Host-associated > Plants > Peat moss >... | reverse complement strand
TTAATCGAATTTACACTAGAAACCCTAAATTTTCTCCCCATAAAAAACTCAAATTATTTGTTGAAAGAGTAACCAAATTTGTTAAAAGAAAAATGGCCAGTCCATTTAACTTTTGGGTTTGCAATTATTGGCTTTATGTTTGATAGTATTTTATCATGCAGATTGCAATCGATCTTTTATCTGATCTTTGCAATTTGACATCCCTTTCCATAAGCTTTCAGGGTGGAGCAAGTAGAAGTATTAGGTGATGGCTATTAGGAGGACCTAGTCAATCATGGATGGCCATGGATCTAACCAATGGCCATTTTCTAGCATAATTAGCACTGAGGAGAGATTCCACCACATCATTAGAAACTTTGTTGATGATTTGCAAGAACTCATGATATTCCGTATGTGCTAGTCTCATGCATTTGAAAGAGCACTTAACCCTAAGAAGCTTAGGGCGGAGGGTGGAATCTCTCCTCCTAAGTGACAATTACAAAGATAATCAAGGCTCTTACCTAGAGGGAGGGTAATGGGGAATCCAAAATTTGGGGATTAGTTGCTAGTTCAAAGTACAAATTTTTTGAGGTTTTACTAAGATTGATCTAAGAAGGTTTGGATGTTTGGATCTTGCATTGATCAAAACACACATAAGATGATTCCCCTAATAGATCACAACCACTAGTGAAATCTTGGGCGAGTAAAAATTTACATAAGTGTTGTAGTATGTGAAAGGGTCTAAGGTGTAAGAAATACCTAGTTACTAGATTTCTTGTGGGGTATGTGCCTCTCTCCTTTGATGTGCCCAGATTTTGCTATGTGATGATCGACCAATAATAATGGCCTATCAAATCAATGATCATTCAAGGGTTGATCATTTGAGATGAGGCCAACCCAACCATTTAGCCTAACTTAAAAGGGAATTGATGTCATGCTCGTTTCATGTGGTGGGAACACAAATGAAGGTTTGAAGATGTGCTTATCTAGATAACTTGTAGTAATGTACGAGTAGAGTAAAAATATTTTTTGGAGTTGGTCTGAAGATTGATAGTGGGGAGTATGGATATGACACGTAGTGACATATGATAGTCATAATTATACAACTATAGAATTGCCCATTTGATTTGGATGAGTGATTCTTCACTTGACACAAACCACTATCAACATATTATTGTCATAAATTGAATTCACATCAATCTATCTTTAATTAACTCATTGGAAATCAAAAAAAGAGTTAGTGTATGATGGGTTATGTCACACCCTTTCCACCAACTTTTAGTCAAATTACAAGGAGTTAGATATTTACAACTTGGGTCAACTTTACCATAAAAATGATTAATTTAGTGCAACCAATTACATACCTACTCACTAACAGAGGTCTTTTATTCATTAAATCATCACACCAATTATTTTAACCATTGGAGGTTTGGAGGTTTCCACCAGTATTGGGCGGGTCTCAAAAAGAGGTGAGAACTAGCCAAGGTTTCAAGCCAGTTCTCACCTTGAATATTTCAAGGTTTCATGATGGATGCTACCCTTTTAGAAACTCTTTTAGAGGGTCTCATTGGGTTGAGAAATGTCAATTTGAAATCCTTGCATTATATATTTTTTGTACTTTTTCAAGGTATTAAAAATCATCGGGGTTAAACTATCAATACTTAATAAATTAGTGGTAGGTAGTGGGTAGGGTTGGAATATTTTATAAAAACTTAAGGTTACCTTAAATAGGCATTATAGAGCCATAACCGCCCCTAACCTTTAATTCTTTCTCCTCATTCTTTTTATAAAGAGAATGTTTAATGTTGGTTCAATTTAATGTTTTTTTTTTCTTTGTTTGATTAGTGCATTATGTTTTGCTTATTGTTATGTTTTGCTATTGTTCATTATTGTCATTTTGCTGCATTTTGTTGTTGATGTGTTCCCAGGCTCCTTAATAGATTCAAATGTGAGTTTGAAATGAATATAACGAAAGAGTAAGAAGTTGGGGACACGCTCTTAGCTCACAGCACTTTGGGGGTAGAAGGGCATGTTGGAGCTTCAAGATGGGATTAGAAAGAATGAAAAGCACTTAATCACTCACACTGACTTGCACAAAACCAAACAACAAGTTGGTTAGTGCATAGTTGTAACACTTTTGGTGCTAGGACGAAGCACAAACAAACTCGGACTCACAAGACTCACCACTGCCTAAACTTGAGGGAAGTCACCACCTTCCCCTTTATAATATATTATGTGCCTCTCCACGAAGTCCACATCCAAATGACATTTTGTCCTAGGACTCCCAAATGAAAGTCCCAAAATTCTCAAAGTTAGGACTTCCGCGACTTTGGGGCCGTATAACTTTGTGTGCAAATGTCCGATTGAAATAAGGTTTAAAGAAAAGTTGTAGCCCTTGTCAAGAGATTTCCAACAGTATGTTGCACGCCACATGCATGCAAGGAAATCAAGTCGATTCTTGACTTTTAGTGATCGTGAATCAAATTGCCAATTTGCTTCTCGACCTTTCTTTTGGCCATAACTTGTATTTTAAGTGTCTAAATGGGTCATGCGAGCCCATTTTAAACATCTACATTTCAATAGATTTTGAATGATATAAAACTTTTCAATCCATGGGGTTTTAACCCTTGCAATCGCTTTTTGAAAATTCGAGAGTCCACTGGGACTCCAAACTCCCAAAGTGGAAGCTCCCTTGGGAGTGTGAAGGTTCATTCCCTCACACTTTCCTTCACTCCAAGGCTTCCTCTTGGCCCGCAACTTTGTAAGCCCTTGCCTTCGTCACAAGCCCAATGCTAGGGTTGCGACAGTTATTATTCATTGTTGTTGTTTTGTCACATTCTATTTGTGCTTATTAATGTCTTCCTGTTATGTTTTATTGGTGTTTGTCATTGCTTTTGTGTTGTGTTTTATTGGTGTTTGTTAGTGTTCCTTTGTTATGTTCTATTGGTGTTTGTTGTCATCCCCTTGTTGTGTTTTGTTAGTGTTTGTTGTTGCCCCCTTCTTACATTCTATTGATGTTTGTTGTGGCCCCTTGCTACACTCTATTTGTGCTTGTTGTCACCCTTCTGCTACATTCTTTTGATGTTCATCGTGGCCCCTTTGCTGCACATTATTGGTGTTCATCATCACCCCCTTGTTGTGTTTTTTTGGTGTTTGTTGGCGCCCCCTTGCTACACTCTATTGGTGTTTGTTGGCACCCCCTTGTTGTGCTCTGTTAGTACCTCTTTGACTTATTTTACTCATCAACATTCCTTTGTTGTGTTCATTGGTGCCTTTTTCTCGTGTTCTATTGGTGCTCTTTGGGATTCCAAATTGGTATTTCCTTATTGCTTTTTTTTTTACAAGTATGCAAGTTTGGAAGTTTAGGCTCATTTCATAGCACATCTTCCAACATTCAGAAACAACAAGGTATGTTTTTATGTTTTTTGGAATTTCTTTGAACTATTATTTCCCTTTTTTTTGCAATTTCAAGTCTTTGAACTATTTTTCCTTTTTTTTCTAGAGTTTCTTTTTGAATTATTCTTTCCTTTTTTTCATTTTGTTGTTAGTTTCTTCAAATTTTACTATTGTAGTTTTAATTGGTTATGATACTTATTTTAATATAAAATTGTAAATAATTGATATAATATGTGTGTTTTTTTTGTGCAAGACCAGAAATATAGTTGCACAAAATTCTCACATTAAACATGTTTTTAAACATCATTTACCTTTTACCTCAATAATCTTGTAAATATTTTAAATGCTTGTAATTTTTTTGTTTTTGTTTAAAATTGCTTGTAAGTTTTTTTGTTAATATTGATTTAGTTTTAGTTGCTTGTATTTTTTATTTGATTTTTTCTTGGATATACTAAATATTGAAACTAAAACCCATAAGTTTGGCAAATTTTATATCTATTTTTAATTTCTTTTCCAACCTATTTAATATCTTGTAAGAAATGGAGTCAAATCAAAATGAAAATGTGATGATAACTAATAGTGAAAACAAAATTGGTTTAAATGAATGGAATATGGAAGATCAAATTATGAATGGAAGCTTTCAAATAGAAGAAAGCACAATAGAAAAAATAATAAATCCTAATGAAAACAATGAGATGGAAAAATAATTCCTCAAAGAAAAAGATGGAAAGGACATAATAAAAATGCAATTTGTTCGGCTTTTTATTATGTAAATGGTTATAAAGAAGTTGATCCTATAAATCTTCAAGTCATGGGATGTGTTATTTGTTACAATAATCTTGTGTATGCATTTAATCCAAACACTAAGGAAAGAAAAGGACTTATAACATATTTTAATATATGGTATAATAACTTTGAAAAAACATGTGGATTGTGATCATGCAACAATTGTCAAAAAAATTGAAAAGGGAGTAAATGTTGTAGTAAAAGGTCCATTTGAAAAACAACCAATTAAAAAATAAATGAATGTTTTAAGAAATGCAATATTTAAGTTTTTTTATTTTATCAAAGACCTTTTTAAAAAGGAAGATGAACTAATTAAAAAACATTTTGCAAATCTTGGCCTTTTAATTATGAAAAATCAATTGCCATAACAGTTTGTGGAAATTTTTTGGTTCAAACATTTAATTTTACATCTATGTCATCGAATTGTCTCCCCTTTTTAAAAAAGCTTTATCATGAAATATTACCTAAATTGGTGGAAAAAACAAAATAAGCATATGTTTTGCCAAATTTGAAAGATTGTATAATATCTATAATATCAAGTTTTGATTTATGGATGTCCAAGGGGGTAAATATTTTTTCTCTTGTGATTAACTTCTTGGGATTTGATTAGCAACCTAAACAAATGACTATCGAGTTGTTTGAAGCAATACTATTGGTCAAGCCTTGGCCACCAATTCGACAAAATTGTTTAATAATATGGAATGAGAAAAAAAAAATTACTAGATATGTGAAAAATGAAGGGTCATATTTAGCTACAATGAACTACTTTGAAATTTAGTTATTAAACATGAAGTTTTAGGTTTAAATTAATATTTTCAAAGCAATTGTTTTGGCCATGATTTTTCTAAGGCATTTTATTATGCTACAATTGATGAAAAGGGTTGCAAAAACTTTCGATTTATTTCAATCAAGTACTCGCAATTAAAATTACATACATGTATTACTTGGCCTATAAAGTCGAGGAAAGGTAGATATGAATGGAACAAAGCATGTTTAAATTCAAACATTCATCCTTGAAAATTGAATACTCTAGTGAAGACAAGGCAAAAATTTGATCTTTTACAAATTATTTTTCTTGTTTTTCTTTTTTGAATTGAGTGCATGTGTTTTGAACCAATGTAATAATCATTGGTTATTGTTTCATGCATTGCAATCGGTTAATGCATGTGCTCAAAAGGTAAGGAAGAAGTTACAAATCCACTTGCCCCTAGTTAATTTGATGAATGATGATTTTGGAATTGTCTTTGAATTATCTTTGTGTGCTATCAATATCAAGGTTTGTGTTGCTCTAGAATCATTCCTTTCCTTTTTTTTTTAAACATGAAGAGAAAAAATCCCATAACATGTTATGTTTAATGCTAGACCCTAGATTTAAAAACCTTCATCTTGTGTTTTCTTTTATTTGCCATGAAGAAGGGGGTGAGTATTGTTGAAGAATATAATAAATGATCATTATATCCTATGCTTTTAAAATGTTATCATTATTTACACCCAATGGAAAAATTAGAAGTTGAATGTGCAAATCAAACAAGAGATGCAAAATCTGATCTGAATAGTTTTTAACAAACTTTAAGCACAAGTGAGCCAATGATAGAACTTGTCACTAGGGTAATGTTGGTATTTAGGCATTACCATTAGGATTCCAAGGAAATCGAGTGCTTTCTTCAATGGTGGGCAAAATATGAAGCCATGTTTCCTATTGTTGGTTTTTTTGGCTTGGCAAATTTAAAGCTTGTTGAGTCACAAATTGAAATTGAAAGGATTTTTTCTTTAGCAATGATACTTACAAAGATGAGGAAATATCATTTATAATTAGAAAATTTAAAGAGATTGATATTTGTGAGCAAAAATTAGTCAAATGATTCTAGAATTGATTGTAAGCCACCTTCCAATTTGGTAGAGCTGATTGAAAACGATTTAAATTTTGAAGAGGAGTTGGAAAAATTTGAAGGTTCTTTTGAGTGGGATGAACTTTTGGACATATAGAATGTAAGCAGAATTTATTTGATCTTGATGTTTTCACTTCCAAAGGGCCAGAGGGTCTGAAAATTGAAAAATCACCTTCATGCAAACCTTGATCATTTGGTTCTGCACAGGCTTACCTAACATGGTAATATACAGTAGAACACCAGGCTTCAATGGTGATGCCCATTTGTTCATAAGCAACTAACTACTGATGTAGGGGAGTTGAGGATTGTGGCATTGGCAAAATCCTATCAGCCAGCTCTGAGTTCAGGTTCACTGGCAATGGAGGCATTTGGCTCATAATGCCTGGCATGTTGGTCATCCTGTGTCAACCAGAGAAACAACTTCCATGTCAACAAATCATGAAATTACAAGCCACTATCAGAGGAAAGGTGACTCTCCTGTCTAATCCTTAAGTCAGTCACACTGTGAAAGGAAAAGAGTGCGAGAAAAAAGACAGTTTTGGACTACCCATTCAAGATTGCAAAAATGTTGTCCCTGAACTGCACCAGCAATTTTGTATTCTCCTGCAGCTGCCACCCACACAAGGACTCAACCCTGAGCATGTCAGCCACAGCTATACTTCTGCAATAGTCATTTCCTCAACCCCAATACATTACAATGGGATGTATCCCTTTACAGGATCCAGAACCAATTTTGGTTGTTCTCATAACTGTCACACTCAGCCACAATTGTAGATACTTATATCTATGAAATTGCAGAGAAATCTCCACAATATCAATTTGAAGGTAATATGACAATGAGTGCCATCATAACCTTTTGAGAGAAACTCACAAATTGTTAAAAGAACACCTTCATCATGAATAGCAGTGACAAGCTGCCCTGATTACACCCTGAGTTCATCAGATCTCGATGGGTGGGTGTAGATAGTATATAATAATCAGTCCAAACTGGGCAAAAAACTCTACAAAATCCATGTGCTGCTTTTCGTTGCACTTCTGGAAGCAACAGGAAGACTCAGTCACAACATTGGCTCATTCACTCAAGAGACAAATTTGTAGATGCTTATGTGTACACTACCTTGCAGGCGGCAAGATTGGCTCGAATCTGTCCAATCACTTGTACATTATGCTCAAGCAAATGACCTGTTGGTCCTCCAATAGCTGCATCAATCCCAGCTATCTCATGGTTGGTTGCAATTAGAATACAAAGAGAACTGGCCTCAAAGCTTTCACAATTCAAATGAGAAAGCATGCAACAGATGACACATGAAAACCCTTTTCCAACAAAAGCCCCTCCTTGCCTTCCAGAGGTAGGACTTTTCATCAGGACACAGAATAACTAATCCAGAATTGAAACGTACCATCATAAGAGATTCCATCATCATTGTCTATGGGGGGTGGAGGTGGAGTGTACATAGGCATTGGCACCCTTGCTGCTACTGCTGCCACTGGTCTTGTGGGTGCTTCTACCTTGTCCTGCTACAGAAATTACATTTACAAGTTTGTTTAGAACAAAACCAAGACTTAAAAACACAATGCCACAAACCAAGCAGCCTCCCCTCAGATGTCTAATGTTTTGTACATCCACAACCTGTGACATTAACATTACATGTGTTCCCCTATACCAAAACCATCAATCTGTATTTTACAATGATGGATCCAACTAGAAGAACAGGAGACCTTCTTGTCCTTGGTTTTCTTCGATGCATTCTGCTCTTCAACTTTTCGCCTTTTCCCATTCTCCTTGTTCTGTGCATATGACATCCCCAGTTGACAATTTACAAAGCCTACCCAGGAAAAATGGTAAACGAAGCAGGTGTCCATTGGTACATATCTGGGTTCATTGACTAAAACAAGTGAAGGCGGATAGATAAGGCTATCATGAGCACAGGAAAACACTCACTGTTATCCAAACACAGCGTAGGGCAACATCCCGCACAGTCTTCTCTGGCAGAAGTGCAGCAAGCTTGATATACTTGACAAGATTGTTTTTTTGGTCTGCATATCTGCCAACAAAACTCCTGGAGCTATGTCAGAAAGCTCATAACTAAGTCTATTTATCAATCATGGACACCAAGTCTCACCTGTACTACAAAACCCTTGAAGGTGATTCTTAAGAAGGTGATTCACAACAAGACCTTCAAAGTGCTCAAGGGGCTCCTCCTGCATGCAAATGAAAGTATCTCTGTCAAGGCATTCAGAGAAAAGGCAATGAATGAGGAGGTTTACTTCAATAGGCCTTCCTCCAGACTTGATTGCTCAGCAGGGCTCCAAATAAGAGACAAGCCAACATCATGAAGGAGATGGTGAGTGCCATTGTCAGTTCCATTTGCGGTTGCTCCATTCTTCTTCACTCCTGATGATGCCCCATCACCACCACCAACACCACTGGGGGGGTTGCCATTGTCAGTTCCATTTGCTGCTGCTGCTTGTTGATTCTCACTGTGATGAGGTCTGAGTGTAGAATTGCTAGGTCTTACTGCCAAATTCTGAACAGATCCTGCCATAGCTGACTGAGACATCCAAACCCCACTTTTAAAACAATCTACACAAAAAAAGAAACTTTCACTCCAGCAAAAGTTATAAGAGCTTCAGAACCTAATAAAGTGAGCAGCATGGCTGGCTGCAGGAAACTACTCTCTTCGACTGACATTTCTACAAACTAAGAAACCGGCTCCCATTTGGACTTCTCCGGAGCTGCTGCTTCCTATCTTACATTCCTCAGTGGTATTCTCCAATGCTAAGACTCTCTAATCACTTAGGTCTTTCCTTTCACAGTTTCTAAGCCAACAACCTTAGAGTTCTCTCTTTTTCTGCAGTTCTCAATGAAAACCCTAAAATCTGTCAATTACAAAATTCCCATTCCAGAGCAGATTGATTTGTGCCATTAGCACCAATCTTCTCCTCCTCTTCCTTCAAGCCATTCTTGCTATATCGCTTCTGAGCGAAATTTCTAACAACCCATCAGCCACGCCCCTCTCCCCGACCTCCACCAAACAGAAAAAAAGGAAAGAGAAAAACCCCTTCAAACACCACCCAAAAACACGGAATTTTTTTTTTTTAAAATCTTGGCCACTGCAGAACAAGCTGGCGCATTTCGATCACGCCCACGATCATTCTCTTGTCATCGGTTGTGCTATGAAAAAGACTTGCGCAATCGAGATGGACACCAAATTGCAAACCCTAAAAAAACCCACTCCTCTTCTTCTTCTTCTTCTTCTTCCTCTTCACAAGAATTGGGGAGTTGGTCTTGGACCCTCATCTAAAAGCCTTTGGGACCAATTTAAAGCTTTCGACCAATAAGATTGCTTGAATTCATTGGTCCCTGGACCTTGGTCTAAAGTCACCCTAAGAATGGATTGTGCATTTTTTCTTCAAAATGGGATCTCAAAATTGTTTTGGGAAGAAGAAGTTCAAGTTATGATTGTGATCATTTTAGGGTTCCACAACGTGTGACAAACTAGGCATCATGTATAGGAAAAAGGTCTATCCACAAGACCTTTTTCCTTATATAAAGGATCATCACCACAATGACATTGCAAAAGGACAATGTGACATAGAATGGACAAGTTGGTGGGTACCTTCCACTCGATAAAAAATGATTTTGACAAGCTAGAAAGTACCTTTCGGATTGTGTAAATGATTGTTTTTCTAGCATTATTATGACATTAGTAAACATGATTTTTTTCCAATTTGGTGAGGGACCAAAATATACAAATGAAAAAAATGTGATGATGCATTATTATGTGTGAAAAATTAAGTGTCATGCTTGATAACCTACTTATTGGTTTATGCACAAAACAACTACCCATCCCCTCCCCCATTGAGCTTTCACAAACAACTAGTGAAAGGAGGTACATTTGTCAAGAGGAGGTAACAATAAAATAATGTAAAAATTGATTATGGCATTACATTTTTGCACATGATATTACATTTTTATCTAGGGTGGTATCAACAAAATGATTAGCTATAATTGGTCAATTACAACGATTGTTTTAGGTGTCGAAATTGAAACCATGTCTCAATCAAATATTGTCTAAAACTCATGTTTATGGGTGGGGTGCAAGAATATTTAATCAACATTTACTTTCTAAGGTGGATGTAGTAAAATCTGATACAAACCCAATTCAGGGAGATGTCCTTAACATCAAATGCCCATGATTAAAATAATTTGTAGTTATTTTAAAATTAATTTGCAAATCTTGATCATTTAAAGTCAAAAGCAAGGAAGTCAAATTTTTGACATTGAAAGTGGAATTCCTCAATGTAATAAAAATAAGAGTTAAATAATGGGTCCTTATTGCTAAGGTTACTAGATAGAATTAACATAAGCATTAAATGCAATTGTTGTGCACATGCACAAAAATTACGAATGATGAAAAGAAAATTCTAAATATAAATTTAAACACAAAAGACAAAACCCAAAACAAAACCATATTTAAAGTTTAAAATAAAAACATGAAGTGTGTAAACAAACCTTTATTGTCATACAAAATGAAAACATAAACACAAAAAGAATAGAACAAGATTATATCTTAAACTATTGTTGAACAAAATAAAAATAATGAAGGTTCTATTTTTATTTGTACTCCTTTGGGGACCTAATTTTTAAAAAATTCAATAGAGGTTTCCATTTGCCCATCGACCATAGCTTGCACACCCAACTATGCGCATTTATTTGGTTTTTTCCCTTCAATCATTAACCTAAGCTTGAACACATATGAAGGTGTGTTGAAATTAAACATTTTGAAGCATTAAAACTAGGAGCTTTCAAGATCTCAACATGGTGCGAATTTCAACACAAGGTATCAAGTTTACCCATCATACTTGCGCTTTCAATAAAATTGAATTTTACACCAAAGCTAGTTTACATCTTTCAAATTGTATTTTGAACCCTCAACCTATTAAAAAAAGGTGAAAAGAATCCCAAAAAGTCAACAAAGAAAAAAACACAAAGCAGTCGTGATTTGAACATGAACATGTAATTGAGTTAAAAAATTCAAACATTTTTTCCATTAAATAGTTTTTAACAAATTTTTGTGATGAAAACAATGATCTATCACTTTGTGAACCACACTTGCAAGGTTATGACCACAATCATCCTCCTTTTAAGAGTTTCGAAATGTTGTGACCTAATTTTTCTAAAATTTCATATATGTGTTCTTAGATTTCCTCCAACATACCTACAAAATGTTTGTGGGAAAAACTTATGATCCCTAATTGTGGTCATTAAAGACAAAGGATTGGAACCTTCTTATGGCACAAAAAGGGGTACCAAAATTTTCCTTTGTTTAATGAATGTTTTGACTTTTGAAATTGTTTGGTTTCCTTTTCTAGATTGTAAATTTTGAACGAAAAGCATATTTTGTGGAAAGTCAATTTGATATTAACATATGAATTTTGGAAAAGCAAAGAATAAACCATTTTCCTCCAAATCTTTGTGACAATGAACCTTAACACATAAGGGTATACCACATCCATTTCATTGTGTACAACATGGGCTAGAAAGCATGAATGGTTCAACAAATTGAAGGCAATGTGTTTAACACAATTTAGGACCAAGGATCATATTTGGAGCTTTGTTAAAAAATACAACTCCAAATGTAGTGAAAATAAATGACCTTAGAAGTTTCAACAATTATCTCATGTTGAACAACACAAAAGCTTAGTAATTATGACTTGGATTTGATACACAGAAGAGGAAAAATGCATAGCGCTACAATCCTATGTAGACTATAAAGGTTTTAAATGTGTGGTAATTTGTGTTACATTTGCCAACAAACTCATTGTTAGAATTTCCTATTGATTTTGGAAGTGTTTTTTAGTTTTCCATGGAAATATATAATTAAATGTGAACCTCTTGGATTTTAGGGTATGTTACACACAAATAAACTTGACTAAGCATTATTCATGATCATTCTACAATAAGAATGAAATATGACTACGAATATGTGAACGTAATTTTCATGTGTGTATTTGTTAAGCTCTAAAATTTAACGTCTAGTCTACTTTGCCACATAATTCATAACCATGAAATATGGATGATTGGTTACAAAAGCATTTGAAACTTTGTCACTTGGAGTATATATGTTATATTGGGTACATGTTCCATCCTAATCCCTATATTTTGAACTTTCCAATATATGTTGTAAATATTAAAAGGTTTTCAAATAAATTTTGACATTTGGGTTTTATCCATTCTCATTCCTTTGGTTAGACATATGTTGGACAAAGGTTATTGGCAATGCTAAGAATTGTGTTGATGGATAATTTAAATATGACTATTATAATGGATAAAGTCTCAATGGAACTAGACCCATAAGTTAGAAGACAAAATTTGTATCATATAATCATGTTTCAACATTTTCCTTCTCATGTAATTATCGTGTAGTCCAAATATCATAGAATGCATAACCAAGATTTCAAACAAAAAAAAAGTGTTGAAATAAAATAAAGCCCAATGGAATATCCACCTATACACAAAAATAGAACCCTATTCATGTTTGAGTCTCCTCCTTGTTATTAACTAATTAGTGTGTAGTGCATATGCATGTACATAAAATGGGATACTAAAAAGTCTTGTTTGAACTTGGTATAATGTTTGCCAAGATGCAAATTGTCATGTAAATTTCCTTCAAACAATTGTTATCCAAATTACACTACAATATCTACTAGTTGAAACATATTGAAACCATTATGCATAACTTTATGAAATGACATATTAAACCAACAATAGATTAACAATGTTATAATGATATTTATGAACTATAACATTCAAGTTATTATTGTACATTCACTTGAATTTCCTTCAAGCATATTATAACCTTCCAAAAAGAACAATAATATTGGACCTTGGTAGATGAATTAATACCTTATTATGAACTATTGAAACTTCATGACAACCCATGTTATCAATGGACACATCTTTTAAACAATTTGCAATCTACACATATTATGACCCTTAGGCATTTTGCCTTTTGTGTGTATCGAATCCAAGTCATTGCTATTAATCCTTCTATATTGTTCAACATGAATTAATTGCTCAAACTTTTAGGGCTACTCATTTTCACAATATTTGAAGTTGTCTTTCTCAATAGACTTCCAAATATGATCCTTGTTCCTACACCATGTTGCAAGGGTTGTGTTAAATACATTCCCTTCTATTTGTTGAATGATTTATACTTTGTAGCTCATGTTACACAATGTGTTAGATGTGATACACTCCTTTGTGTCAAGGTTCATTAAAGTAGAAAACTCAAAGAAAATGATTTATTAAATTTTTCTTTCCAAAACAAATATGTAATATCAACTTGCCCATCCACAAATTATACCCTTTTAATGCAAACTTTTGTAATCTTGGAAGGAAAACTAAATAATCTCCAAAACTAAAACATTCACTAAAATAGAAAATGTTATTAGACTTTATTAAACAAATGTCATAAGAATGTTCCAATCCCTTTGTCTTTAATGAACACATTCATGGATCATAGACTTTTTTCACACTCTATAAGTATAATGGAAAAGATCTAAATAAATAAATTATGAAATTAGTATGATAAAGGATATCTAAAAACAAATATATGAGATTTTATAAAAATTGTTGCAACACTTTTAAGTACCTAACACAATGACAAATGTAATCATAACCTTGCAAGTGAGATTCACAAAGTGATGGATCATTGTTTTCATTGCAAATGGACTTCTCTTATTAAAAATTGTTTAACTCATGACTATAAGTTATGTTCCCCATTTTGTTAACTTGCCAATGTGACTATTTTTACCCTTTTTTAATAGGTTGAGGGTTTAAGATATAGTTTGATAAATGAAATTAATTTTGACTTAAAACTTAGTTTTACTTAAAGAATTATTATATATGATGGATTCAAAGTGTGTGTAGTCACATTAATAAAAGCCAAAACATGTGTAACCAATGTTTGGTTACATGTTTTTGGGTCAAAAACTATAATTTAATGTTGCACATCTTTAACATGTTTACATATTATGAAAACATATGGAACAATTCAATGATTGAATCTAATGAATATAAACTATTCAAAAAATTTAAAAACATTGTGATTTTAATTTTTTTGCTATTTTTTTCATTTTTAAATGATTTGAAATGACTTTAAAATGACATAATAATGTACAATGATTATCCACACCTTGACATAATAATATAATGTGTCATTAAAAAAAAATTCATTATAAAAATCATTTATTTTTAATCTATCACCTTATGTAACCAATTAGAGTTCGTTTAATCATTTTGGTAAGTAGTCCCAATACTTTTTAAGCAATCATTCAAATAGGCAACCATGATGACTCCTGTAAATTACCTCCTTTTCACCTAAGTGCATAATCAACAACCTGTATTGAAAACTCCATTGCATTGAAATCTTTGAAACGTTAGGCTTCAGGTGCTTAACTTTAGTGCTTCTAAACATTTAAAGTGCCTACCTTTGACACAACTTTAAATGCGACCAGGTGGAAGCTTGGTAGATGATGGTAACAAGGTAGCCAAGTTAGAGGTAATTAAACAATGGTAGCCAAGGAGCTAGGCCTAAACATAACAAGCAATGGCAATGAAAGTAGTGAACAACTTGAAACAATGTCAAAACAACTTGTAGGAACATTTTTGAAGTGTTAGAGCAAAATGACCATGAATGTGTGAAACTAATGATGAGCAATAGATGGTGATGGTGAGAAAGAATGCTAGATAAGTTGCAATCTATGATGGTAGCAATAAGCAAAAGCAGTAACACAAGATGAGCTAGAACTTGTAGATTAGTCAAGGTTGCAATGCTCTAGGTGATGGTAGTGACAAAGACACAAAAAGAAAATTTAAAATATACCTTAGGTAGACCACCTACACTAGTTTAGCAACCTAAGTTACAACACATAGACTAGGCACCTACACTACCTACCTAGTTAAGCTTTTCGTCCACTTTGAGGTGGTTATGTCATTCATCCTTTAGTGGTACTAGTGTAGGTGCTAGTTCACCCAAAGCAATAGTTAGCACCTCATGGTATAAATTGTTTGTATAATCCTAGGTATTACTATTTTAAACATTAAATACAATATTATGAATTATATGATGGGTAAGAGGAATAGGTTCATGTGGAATATCGAATATTTGATGTTGATAACATATTGATTATGGTATGATGTATCCCCATTTATTCCACATATGGAGAATAATGGGTATCATAATTTGAAAGTTTAATCACATGTGGAATTAGGGGCATGGAGCATGGAATTTTTTTCATAGCTGCCCAACATTGAAATAGACCTAGATGGCATCTAGTTGTTAGTCAATTACCAACAAAACATTGAAAAAGGGAATATGTTTCATAGACTAATGTATGAAGTCTATAAGTACATGTCTTGGTTCTCAAGTCTAGTGATACAACTTACAAATCAAGGTAATAGTACTACATGAACCTCTTCCAAGAGTATGGAGGAATATTGCAACCCTTTGTCCAATTGTGAGAAGGGGAGAACTTTGGGAAAATAGTATGGGATAAAAGAAAGTGAGGGGCCATTGGAAACACCATTGGGGAACATCATTGAGAGCATGTGGGAACACATTGGGAAAATGATGGGAACATGATTTTTAATAAAAAATATATAATAACTTTTTTTTTCTTTTTTTTCCAATTTATCTTGACCCAATTCGATCTTCTACGGACTACTTCCAAAAATCAACATGCATCACATCTAGCATGAACCAAATTTTGACAAGCACCCCCCACAACCTCCTCCCCTAAAAAAAGGTGAATTTATTACTCCAAAATGCAATAGATCAAAATTGTGAAAGTGGGTATCATTTTGAAATATGGAAGGTCATTCAAAGCTTTATCCCCCAAGCAAAACATGTTTTAAAATTTGTTTTGGCTTAGTTTGCAAGGTGAATGTGAGGGTCCAAAAATAGTTCTATTCTTTTCACTGACATGGATGAGCCACATGGAGAGAACACTAGAGACAATTTTTTTGTTTTGGTTTAAGTTTACAAGGTCAATTGTGAAGGTCCAAAAAGAGTATTCTTTTCACTTACATGAGTTTGCCTCACATGGACAGAACACAAGAAATAAGCTTTTGTTTTGGTTTAGTTTGCAAAGTGGTTGCAAAGGTCCAAAGAAGTTCTATTAGCCTATTTTTTTCATGTACATGTGTGTGTCACATGTACAGAAAACTAGAGGCTCTTTTTTGGCTTGTTAATATTATCAACATTTTTCACAAATTTATTTTATTATTTCTTCTTCTTTGTCCTATGGAGAGACAACAGAGTCACATGCTTAGTGAAAATAAAACCTGTCTTTTTGAATGGAGATTTACAAACAGTTTCAATTTTTTCATTTAGTTTAGTGCCAATTAGTGAGCTATGTGGACAATTTCTATAATAGGAGTGTGTTGGTATGGTTTAGGGTTCCTTTTTCTTATTCCTTTGTACATTTTCCAAATCTATGGTGTGTTTATTAGTAAAGTTTTGCAAGGTTCGTCAGAGTAGGGTTTTCTCTTTTTTCTTTTTAAAAAAAATATATTTTATGGGTGATAAGCCAATCAGAGAGGTCCATCACCAAAATAAATTAAAATGTCAAGGTTGTCCCCCACAAACTAATTAATATTAATCACACTATATCCATAACTTAAACCAAAAACCATTTATGACATTCTAGTTTTGCTATTGGAGATCCCAAGTAGAGAGGAGGAGATAGACCCCCTTCTACTATCTATTGATTGGAAGTAAAAAAACACCCCGTATTTTGCATTTTATTGACATCCATGCTGATTTCTATTAAGTATGAGGGTCAAATGATGTAAATAAACAATGTTCATAGAATATCGGTCGTGCATGTAAACCTTCTGCCACGGTCAGCATTGGGATTACATCATCGGTTATGTCCAAATCCCTTGAAACCTCTAGAATGATATTAAATTCAAGGAAATTGTTAGCTTGATTGCTCAACTAAAAACACAAAACTTGTGAAAATGTAACCAAGGTTAGATATACATATGTCTACATATTATTTCAAACCAAGTGTTTTTGTTGTTTTTTTTTATTTTTTTTTTGGGGTGAAATTGTGACACTAAGGTCAATGAAAACCCATCAAAATTATGGCAAGCTACAAAATGGGTACTTCGACTAATCATCTGAAAATATTATTAGACTACTTTAAAACACAAAAAAACCATAGTACTTAATCCTAAAGCTGCAAAATGAATTTTAAAAAAAAAATTAATTATTCATTTTCTTAATGCAAGAAGCTAACCCTAGGTTACGAGTAGTGAAATTAAGAGGGTCTTAGCTAACCCTAGGTTTACGAGTAGTCAAATTAAGAGGGTCTTGGGGGTATCTTCTTACCTATGTATGCAGCCTCAACAATTGTTGCTATCTGTATGGTTTCACACCATACATGCAAAATGCATTGTAAAAAGCTATGTCTTTCCTTCACACCTTGCCTTGCCATAATCTATCATCAAAGAAGAAAAAAGATGCAGTAGGATTTCATGAACAAGCCTTCAACACAAACCATTCCTACAGCTCTTGTTGTGGAAATATGTTATTCACTTGGACTGAAAACATGTTGGATTTGTCTTGGTGTATATTGAGAATAGGTTATATACACTAACTTGTAAGGTCTTTGTAATGGATTATAGACTAGGTAACCAGTGAGAGAGTGCATAGGTTATGAGCCAAAACTATTCGTGCTAACCTAGTGTGCTTGAGCCAATTAATGGCCATCTCCATCCCTTTTGAGAATGGAGATGTCTTTTTTTTATCCATAGAGAGAATGATTAAAATGGGAGGCATTCTATATAAAAAGAGATTTTGTGGCATTTTACCAAACCAAAAAGCTTCCATAGAGAGAATGATTAAAATGGAAGGCATTGTGTATGGAAAGAGATTTTGTGGCATTTTACCAATCCAAAAAGCTTTTTGTGAAGAAGTCGATAGGCTATGTCGAAGGAGAAGCCCTTTGGGTTAGGATAAAACATTGCTCGTGTAACTGATACTCCAACTCGTTGACCATACAATGTGCAAATGTAATCCACCTTCTTCCAATTCCTCGAACAATACTCAACCTCCATTTCGGTGACAACATCCTTGGCTTCAAACCTTCTTACAAAATATTCCACAGACAATGACTACCACAAACAATGAATAGTTCATGGTTAAGCTAACAAAAAAAACTTTTCTCCACAAACTCAAATCAATTATTCAACTAGCAAATGACAAGACCTCTTTCTTTAACATTTTGTTTTCTCATTGTCAAGATTACATGCACTAATGATTTTTTAAATATATACAACTTGAAATTGAAAGGATCTACAACTATAGGAATTTAATAGGTTGGGTTAAAATCTCAAACCTCAGATATGGTGGAAGTCCCACCTGCATTGCTTTCATATCTCACACGATGTGCTTCTTGTCCTAACCTAAACCCCAAAAATGATGAAAATGCAGTAAAATGTCCAACAAAAACATGTTGTTTTGGAACAACATCCATCTTGCCCAAATATTTATTAGAATTATTATGCTTCATAACCAATTGTAGGTCTTTGCCTTTCAAAAATGGATTACCAAGATGATATTGTTTCTTCTTCTTTTTCTTTTTCAAGGCAATTATCAACATCAAATTCTCATTCAATGAAGATGTGACAATGAAGTCCTTGTTGTAGTTTGGCACTTCTTTTTGTGCAAAAGCCATTTTACTTTTCAACACTCCTTTACACAACTCTTTATACATTGTAATATTACAACTACCATTGTTGATCATAAAGTTCATTTTAGCAATAATTGTTTCTCTTGTTTTTTTTCTCTTCACAACTAAATTCAATGAACTTGAACCTACCTCTTTGACTTGCAAGTTGTTGGTAACTTGAGCATTTTGATGGAAAAGTTGCAATTTTTGACTTATGAGATGATAGTTTGTTCCTTCATTCTTTGCATCATCAATTACAACACATCCATATGCTTCAATTTCATGTTTTAAGCCTTCCAATCTAAAATAACTTTTGCACTTTCTATTGTTGTTTTTCTTCATAAGATCATGTGTCATTGATGGGAACCTAAGCAACGGCCATTGCTTATATTTTTGAATGATATGAGGAATTTGCTTAATGTTTTGTGTAGACGTCAACCAACTTGAAACAATTCTATGCCCAAGTACTTTGGTTTTCATATAATCCCAAGCATTGATGTTCCATCTCTTGTGAAGAATACTAAAACTATTCATATTGTGCTTACAAAAGCTTCCAAGAATCCTTGTTTGTATGTAGTGTTGCCTCAATACAAACTCAATTTGTGTCAAATTTTGTTGTCTTGATATTAAATGTGCTTGAAAAAACAATTTATGCAAGCCATTTCTATGGATATTTTGATGACAACAAAGTTGTAGTAAATATTTTTGTTGTTGCTTTGAATAAGAAGAGGAGCTTGGTCTCATTTTCCTTTGATCATTATTTAGAATTTCCCTCCTT